>Ga0209628_10002756_pt1 | contig 12049 bp, 25 predicted proteins | sample TergutCu122P4_FD_187285 | JGI IMG/M metagenome (GOLD analysis project Ga0209628, IMG submission 187285) | Cubitermes ugandensis P4 segment gut microbial communities from Kakamega Forest, Kenya - Cu122 P4 (SPAdes) (version 2) | ecosystem: Host-associated > Arthropoda: Insects > Digestive system...
CTGCTGAAATGCAACTTTATTCTTTGCGCGATACTGGAATTAATGAAATGCTGAAATCGGGTATTGACAACCTTACAGTTATGCAGCACGCCGACCATTCCGACCTTTCTATAACAACAATCTACGCAAATCACGCTGATAGTCAGTTGATTAATAAAATTTACGAAAACGCACCGAAATTTTAACCGTTATACATCGGCATTACCAACATATAAACCGTTTTTGATTTAAAAACCATTGGTTGTTGAGTGGCTGTTTTATGCAGGTATAGAGTGGGAGTTTCCTTAAATTTTGCAAATATTTTTTTTACAGTATCAATATTTTTTTTATCAACCCTAAAATTATACAGCATATACTTGTCATCGCTTGCATACTTCCCTTGCGTATAATTCAGTATCAAATTGGGGTTGTCAATTTTACGATAACCTACAAACAAATTAGGTATTACAGATTGATAATTTGGAAATTTACCCTCAATGATATTGCCTTGTTTATCAATAACTTTGCCCTCGTTTGATTTTGGGTAGTCCATTTTGATAATTGCCAAAATATGTGCATCTGTGGCAATAACACTACCCTTTTCAAACAAAATTCCTTGTAAAACAGGTCGGTCTATTGCATTATATACTACTTTCTGATACAGCAAATTCAAAACTTGCTGATTGAACGAGTTTTTTGGCTTGCTTGCCGCTTTTTTACCCTTTTTTGTTGGCGCAAAGAGAGGGGCTTTTATTTTTTCTTTGATAACAGGCACATTTTCGGCAGAAGTTTTTACTTTGTGTTTCCCGCGCTGAACGATTTTGTCGGCAGTAAATTGATTAACAGGTTTTTTATACCCTCTTAATAATTCGGCTTCGTAAGTTTTATTTTTATAATTTCTACTTAAAGTTTCATTAATAAAAGCATCGCGCGTTTTGTCTAATTCATACGCTTTTACAACCGTTTTTACGTTTCGCACTCTGATAACGTCCTTTTTGACTTTGCGCACACGCTTTTTCGGCTCTACCACCCGCTGAACTTTTTTAATTCCCTGTACCGTGCCTTGATTGCTTTTTTTTTTTTTGAAGATACGCGCCTGTGTTTTTTCACAACTTTGCGTACTTTCGGTTTTGGCACAGTAGCCGTTTTGGGCTTTGCCACTTTTGGTTTTTCGCTTTTGGGCTTTGTGGCTGTGGTTTTGCGCTTTTTGGGAGTGCGAATAGTAACCTGAGCGGCTTCGCGTGGTACTTTGAATTTACGGGCATTCTTTACTTTGCCCTTTCGTTGCGTTTTCTGAAAAGAAATCACAACTTTATCAACCGAACTGCCAATTTTGACAACCTTTTTTTTCGGTCTGGTTTTTTTACACGTTTCTGACATAATATTGAAATTTAAAAGTTTTCATTAACCCACCAATAACAAACCCAGTATTTCAAATAATTGAAATCTGCCTTGCCTTTTAATGTTCCCTTTTGTTCTAATGTTTGAAATTTATCAAACAGTTGAGGGACTGTATAATTAGACGCGTCTAATTTGTTTTTTTTAGCAATTTTTTTCAATTCTCTTTTGAAAGTTGCTTTGTTCTTTGCTTTTGACATAATATTGAAATTTTAAAGATTAAAACAACTCTTTACTCGCTTTTTTTATTGCGGAAGTCCATTTCATTGAAGGATTTTTCTTACGAATTTCCTTTGCTCGTGTGGTTATTTTTTTCATACGAGCGGCATTGCCAGCACTGCTGACAGTTTTTTTAGTTTTTTTAGTTTTTGTTGCCATAATATATTAATTTAAAATTATTTACGATTTTTGTAAAGGGAAAAAACGATAAAAGATACACAGAAATAAAACAAGAAGAATAATCATAATCACAGAACCCCAAAAAAGCCCGCCCGAAAAACATAAAAATCTTTGAAATTTAGTCATTTCGTTCTTCGTAACTACCTTATATACAGGAATTTCGACAGGTTTTTCAATGTAAATCGTGTCGGGTTGCTGTGTGGCTGTAAGTTTCAGGTATTTGCCAACTTTTTCGAGTGTAGCAAGCGCATTTCCAGCGGACACAAAAATTATCGCCGTATCGGACTTCAAAAAACTGTCAATAGACACGATTACACTTTCCGTTAGTTCGGGTATGATAATCGTGTCGCGCAGATATACCGTTTCAGTAGCGGTGCGCAATTCAGGGTGTTTGGTTATAAGATGGTTGAACCGCTGCTGTGCCGTACAACCGCACAACATTAACACACTGATAATTAATAAAATACGTTTCATAAATTTAGAAGTTAGAAGTTAGAAGTTAGAAATTAGAAGGTTGTTTTTCTTTAAAGTCCTTAAAAAATGGTATTTTTTTCACTATCTCAAAAGAGATTACATAGTATATATAACTGATTACTACCGAATTAGGAAGTATTTTTGAAAGATTTTTGAATATATTTACACCGTAAGCGTAAATGAATAACCAACTTAACACATTTAGCGCAAAACTACCGATTTCAATCTCTTTTTTCAGGTGTGCTGTTACGGAAATTCCACACATAATAGCGATGTAGATTGCAAGTTCGCCCGCCGCTCGTATGAATTTTTTAAACTCAAATTTGTGGTGAGAGAAAACAATATCTGCCAAAATGCCAACAAGAATATTTGCCAAAAACAAAAATAAAAGCAGCAAAATACTGTCTTTTGTCTGTATTACCATTGCAAAGAACAAACTTTGCAACGTGATAAATATTGATTTAACTATTCCCATATTTTTAGATTTTTACAAAATTATTTCTGCGATGTGAAAACATTTTAAAGACGGAATAACGTGCTTTTTGACGTGCCGTGCGTACTCAAAAAAGAAATACATATCTTCTGCCATAAGATTATCAACCCACTGAAACGGCTTGATTATTTGACGGTCAAACACTTTCATATCAATAAGACAGCAACCCATAGCAGCCGAACCGTATTCTACTGGCGTGTCTATGGTTGTGTCAAATGATTTGATTTTGTCCTCGTTGGTCATTTTACCGACTGGCAAAATGTGTGTGTGTATATTTTGAAAGTCCTTTGCAAAATACCAGCCGCTCACGATTGGCAAATGGTCGTACTGTAATATCTTTTCAAAAAAGCCCGTTGGCAGCATAACATCGCTGTCAAGGAAAAAGATATAGTCGTATTTCTCAACTAATGCTTTGGTAACGCACATATTTCGTGCATCTACAATACCATAGTTTTTTAAAATAAACAGGTCAATCTGATACTTTTCGGTATCATATTTTTGCTGATGATAACTGTTGATTGTGCGATAATCAATGTTATCTGTGTAGGGTATGCAACAAATAATTTTTTTCATTATGGTAAAGAATTTAAAGCGTTTTTTAAATCAGCAAGTGTCATTGTGTATAATTTACTTCCAATCTGACTACCTCCTATAACAATTTGTGTGTTACCCGATACAGTCCCAGAAAAATCAGGTAAATAGAGTGAATTTATTTTACTGGCTTCAATTAAACTTCCTAAAAAACTTGCGAGTATTGAACCGCTGGTATTTTTAAATCCAAAGCCATAACTACCCGCAGTATTGACATAAGAACCGCCAATCACAAAACAATTATTATTGACTTGCAAGTCGGTTGCAATCGCAGATGGAAGATAATTAGTATTAATTACAGAAGCCGATATAGTGCTGGCATCAATGTCAGACCCTAAAATTTTTGACCCCCCATAACTAAGAGCAGATAATAGACCGTATTTACTTAAATTACTGGCATATATCTTGCTTGCATCTATTTTGCTTGCATCTATTAAACTTGCAATCTGCGACCCTATATTTGACGCAGCAAAACTACCCAGAGTTCCACCCCCCAATAAATCAATAGGAATATTTAACGCTTGACTATTATTCATACTCCCTTTAAGTTGAGAAACTTGAATTTGACTTGCGTCTAAAAAAGGAGATACAAACTTACCAACTTGTGAAGGCGAAACAGTCATAGGTACAATTCTGATATTTGGATAAGTGCCGACAGTAGTAACACTTCCAAATATAACAAACGAAGGGTCTTGCGAGGCATCCTGTATAGTTTTTGTAAATGGTGTGAGAAAGGAAGGTGTCCCCATATTAAAATCGTGTCCCAATTTTACAAAATCTATAAAATTATTTAAAGAACTGGCAAGTTGGGAAAAATCAATATTGATAGTTCCGCCAACACCACTGCTATACGGAATTTGATTTATCACTGCCATTTGCTCTGGTGTCAAATTGCAGGGGTGTATGTGGTCTTCTCGTGCATATTTAGTAGAGACACCAACCGCGCCTGTATCTGTACAAGATAAAGGAAGGGCTGTTGCTGGTGCTGGACACACACAGTCGCAAGAGCCGCCGCCACTACTGCCGCTATCTTTGAGATTAATATTATAATTTAAAATCGCCATAACTATCTGATTTTCAATTATTTATAAAAATATTTTAAAGGGTCAATTTTAACGCCGTTGTAGGAAAGCGTGAAATGCAGGTGCGCGCCTGTGCCAATACCTGTATTACCTGTTTTAGCAATTAACTGTCCCTGTTTTACGTTTTGTCCTACGGTTACAAGTTGCTCTGATAAATGTGCGTAGCCCGTTTTGTAGCCGTCATTGTGAATAATGATAATTTGCTTACCTCCTTGTGCCGTTTCATTGACAACCAAAACTTCGCCGTCTGCGGGCGCAACTACGGGCGTGCCGTGAGGCGTTGCAATGTCTATACCGTTGTGGTTAGTGCTTGCACCTGTTGTTGGTGCGGTGCGCTGCCCAAACTGCGAGGTGATACGGAATTTGTCCGTTGGGTTTATGAATTGTCCCTTACTCATAATTTTATCAAGTGTTTTTTTTGCTGTTAAAACCCACATTTGCCAACTTGCAACCACCGCTACAAGCAGCAAAAAGAGCCATAAAAGATATATTTTGTAATTATTTTTCATTATGTAACAACCATTGCGTTAAGATTATTAAGTGCGGTTTGCGAACTCACATAATCATAACCAGTTGCCCAAATTAACGCGGCATTTGTACGTACCCCAAAATCGCCATCAACAACAAGTGAAGTTTCTACCTTTCCGTTGTATTTGAACTGCGACAAGCCATTTTTTGCGTAATTTTTGATGTACTTATTTAATATCGTTTGCAGCGTTTCTACGTTTTTTCCGTAACTGCCTTTTTTTAAAGGAAAATTATCGTTTCGTGCCGTTGATGTGCCGCTGCCCGAACCTGAACTTGTACCACTGCCCGAATTGTCGCTGTCAGTTACTTTGTTTTTGATTTTAGCGAATACGCCTGTTTGCCACAATATAGCAGCCACAGCCGCTAAAATTAGCAGTATCGTAATGATTATGAATGTACGTTTTTTCATAAAAAATTATCTTAATTTTGTTTGTAACAGCAACATAACTTCATCATATTCCTTTTCAGAATTGATTTGTGTTTTTCCACTGTAAAGTTTTAAGAAATTTTGTGTTTCTTGTGTAAAATTGCCGTCCTGAGGTACTACTTTTTGCCCAGCCGCTTTGTTGATTGAAAATTGCAACCCCTCTACCCATTCATTCTTACTTCCTACTTTTAAAGGAAATACACCTGTTGGGGTTTCGCTTGGTTTCCCTACGGGTTTCCCTGTCAATTTAACGAAAACGCCTTGTTTCCATAATACTACTATCAGCACTATAACTAATAGCACGATAGAGATTGTAATAATTATTCCTGTCTTTTTCATTTTACTTTTTTATAATAAATTGTTAATAATGTTAGAGCGGTCAAACTAATGCACGCCACTACTAAACCTAAGAAAGTTCTTTTTTTTTAACGCCCTGCCAAAGTTTAAAACCCTCCTCAATTTCGCTGTCGGAAAGAGTTACGCTGTGTTCCTGTCGGGTTATCGCCTTGACAAGTTGTTTTAATTTTGTGTTATCATCAATTATCGCAGTGCGGTCTATTCCCGTCCATTGCGACACGTTTTTGATGTAATTTTCGGTATTGTTTTCGTTTGGCGGCGCGTAAGAGGCAATAATCTTTTCGATTGTGTTTTTGCCGTTACTGATTTTTGCCTTCAAAACTATAAACAACGCCCGCAAGCCGTGCGCCAAGTCCTTAAACGCAACAAAGCCGGAGTTCGGGTTATCTACCGAACCGAGCCAACTGTCGCCTTTGCGAATGTTACCGGGGTTGTTATATCTGATTTGTGCCATAATTTTAAATTTCTATTGTATTTTCGTTTTTTTCTAACAAAAATTTACGGTTATTGATTAATAAAAAGCCAATTACAAAGATTACTATACCTATTCCTACCCATTTCATAAACTTTCTATCGAAAACGTATGATGCCCCAAGATTGAAACAAAACGCACTTACACCGAAAGCAACCATTATTACTGAGTAATATTTTGCGACAAAGTCAAACATTACATTGTCGTAAAAATTCTGCGGTACAACCTGAACAACTGTCTTTTCCATAATTAAAAATATCTTTTTGTAACGCCGTTTTGTGCAAGAATTTGATTAACTTCTACAACCAAATTATCGCCCTCATCTCTTAACCATTTGTTTAAGTCGCCTTTCTCTAAACCAAACCAACTGCTACCACGAGTTCCGAATGCCTCATTTAATTTCAAAAAATCTACATCATTTTTTATCTGTCTGTATGTAGCCAAAACTGAGGGTTTATCAGTACCGGGTCCGTTCATTGCCGTAAAAAGTTTTTCTGCCATTGCGTAGTATTCGGCTGCTGAATAACTTGCAGAAATACCTTTTGCTTCTTCATCGGCAATTAATGTTTTTGCCTTCATTTTGCCAATAAGTTTTTTTATTTGGGTAGAAAATACCCAAATAAGCACACCTAAAACAGCAAGCACAATCACCAGAGCGACAACTCTTTTTGGCGTTATTTCGTCTAACATTTGAAGTTTTTTGTTTGCCATAATTATTCTGAATTTCCTGTTTGAAAAAGATAATTGTAACTGTGTAAAGAGGCATCATCAACGGCGTAATTGTACAACGTAGAGCCGTTAGGGTAGTAGAGCAATATGCTTTTTTGGTCTGTCGTATCTTCGAGTATTAACATTACTTTCCAATGCGGCTGTGCTATCATTTGTTCAAAATCTAATGACCTGTCAATTTTTGCGCGTTTGTCCAAAAAACAGCAAAAGGTCTCTTTTATAGTCCCTACGGTTATTTCCCTGATATAATCAGGTTCAACTTGAAATACACTATTTAATAATGCGTCTGTCATATTTTTTTACAGTAAATAAATAAAACTATAAAGATAAATATTGCGATAACCGGAATTGCAATAGTCGGAAAAAAATCTAACTCAAATTCTTTTTTTTTGAGGTAATCATTTACGATATTTTCAGCCCACTTTATCATTTTAATTTTGGTAAATACCTGAGCATTAGTGCGAATACCACTAACGGCACAAGCAACGAGATACTCAGAAATATTAATGATTTGTCCGCGATACGGACATTTACACCTATTGAAACTGCGTCTTTATTTTCCATAATTGATATATTTTTTAACCAACAGGGTACTTCATAAAGATAGTATCTGTCGGAAATTTACTTCTAAATTCTGCTTGCTGATTTTGTGCTAATATTTTGGCTTTACCTGTAAGTCCATAATCCCAACGCTGAAACTGCAACGCTTCCGCTATTGTGGTATATTTTCCTTTTTTGTGTGGCTGGAAATTTGCCCAAAAAGAAATCGCCTGATTACGTGTAATTGCTGCAAGATTTTTTGCTGAGTTTTTGTTAAACGCGCCCGCTTGGGTTTTACCGACCGCCGCTTCAAACTGTCCAAATAATTCAGCACCCTTTTTGCTGTCAGCAGGGCTTATCTCTACCATAAGTCCCTCTGGTAACATAATATATCTGTAACCCTGTGCAATTTTCTCCTGTTTAGCCGCTTGGACTGTGTCAGTTTGTGCTGCAATTTGTTGTTTTTCATAGATGCCCATTGATTGGTTTTGCATTGCCCCTGTTTGATAGTCAAAATTGGGGTTACTTGTTGGTGTAATAGCGTCTTTCTCCTCTTTTTTCCTACCAAAAAGAAAATCCCCGCCGATTGCTAAACCGACTACCAAAACTACTAATATGATAATTTTTTGATTGTCCATAATTAACTCATTTTCAGGTTAAAAGTATCATTAATTTTTTCAATTTCGTTTGTGGAAAGCACAGGCGCAATTTTGCCAATACCTGCAACTTCGATTTCCTCTTTTAGCACAGTACGGGGTTTTAGTTTGAGACGTTTATTCTCTACTATTAGCGCGGCGTTTTCTCTGTCCTTGAGTGGTACAATATTTTGTTTTGTTACTGTACGTGTAACAGGTTGAATTTTCACATCAACACTGCCCCTTACAATATTTTTTACAATATCATCACTAAAATTCGTATCAAGGGGCGCGCTTGAATAATCGGGGTCCAGGGTATAACCGCCGCCGCCGCCGCCACCGCCAGAAATTCCACCGTCAAAAGTGAGGTCATCTTCGATTTCGTCAATTTCGGGTTCGCTCTCTTTTTTCTTTTTGTAGAAATAGTAAGCAACCGCTGCCACAGCCGCGATACCGATTAGCCAATATATAAAACCCTTGCTTTTCATTTTTTACTAAGAATTGAAATGAGCAGAACTATTCCCAGAAAAGCAAGAGCAATTTTGGTAATTTCCAAGTGTCGCTGACAAACTTCTATGTGTCCAATTTTAAAAATTGGCACATCTGCGTTTTGCAACACGCAAATATCTTCCCGTGCCTCTTTTGGTGGCACGTTTAAATTCACGTCAATCTGGCGTGAGTTTCTATTTAGCATACTAACTATTGCGTTTTCAAAGTCCGCGTTATAGTCATTTAAATTCCGTCCCATAAATAAGTCAATATTAAGTTTTTGTAACTCTTTGCCCGCCTCTTGATTTCCGTTAGCATAGTCCCATTTGAGAGCGCGAATATAGAGCGCGTCATATCGGGATTTATACTGCGGGTTTTCTGGCGTTACTATTTCATTTATACATTTCAAACATTGTTTCAGCGACTTAAATTCTGTGCCTGCAAGTTGGTCAAATGCGTAGCCGTCCGCTTCAATTTCGCTGTCTGTATCAAGTTTCCAGTGTCCTTTTTCGTGTTCAACAATAAATTTTTGTTGAAATGGTGTCAGGTTGTCAAACACTGGGGGGTTGATGTACAGTACAGGGTTTTCAGGGTCGGTGCGGTCAATGCCTGCGGGGCTTGTGCCGATAAAGTCAATATCTGTCGTGTATTTTACAGTCATTTTTTAAACACAAAATAAAGCACAACAATAATAACTATTGCGCCAATTACACCGCCAATAATCATTTTTGTATTAGCGGCTTTGGCGGCTGCTTTTGCCGCTTCCGCCTGTGCGTTAGACGCTGCAATGCTGGCTGAATTGCCCTTTATCATATCAGTAATAGATACAGCCGAACCGATTAAATTACCGACAATACCCATAATTCCTGTTTGAGTTTCTTGACTTACGGCAAAATTAACTTTGCCAAAGTCCAGCGCGTCAAACAAGCCGCTTTCCAAGTCCGCTTGAAATTCGCGGTTATGTTCTTTTGCCTCTTTTACAAGTTCCATATAACCGCGCGCAAATTCATTGTCAGTAATAAATATTGAGTAAATTTGCTCAATGGTCTGAGGAACGCGCAAATAACCGTTATTTTTAAATAAACGGTCTAAGCCCACCTTATCAACGTACCGAAAAGTCAGTTTGATAAAGGCAAAAATATTTTCTAATAAAAGATTTGCATTCATTTTTTAAGAAAATTAAAGCCCGAAAAAGTGTCTTTTCGGGCTAAAATTAATAATTACGCCTGCCCTCTTCTCATTGCTAAGGCGTCCGCGATAAACTTCATATTATTGCGAGACGCGCCGACAAGCATATTCAACGTTACAACTTCACCAGCATTAACCTTGTAGGTTAAAACGGTAGCGTCTCCAAGCAACAAGTCAAGGTTACGCATTGTTACCATCTTAGCATTCGGGTTATTTTCCGTTTGGGAAGAACGCGGGTTAATTGACACTCTGCCACCAATGCCATAAGGGTTGATTGCGGACACTTGCAGCGGGTTACCAATTTGCGCGTCATTGGTTACGGTTAATTGAATTTCAGGGAAAACCGTAGGGTTACGCAATACCTGACGAACCCAGTAAGGCAAATTGTCGCCTTCAACAGAGATACCACTTGCAAAATACGTGTCTGTGATAATTGCATCAACAGAAACACCTGTTTTGTCCAAAATTTCCTTTTTTGTTGTCAAATCGCCGGGAAACAGACAAAAAACTTGGGCGGCAGTTGTATTGTTAGTAACTGTAACAGCAAACGATTGTCCGCTATTAGTTACGTCAAACGGCTGAAACTCACCGATGAATTTCGTCAAAGCGCGTTTTGCCTGATTTTCATCCATTTGAGCGATACTCATTCCAAGAGTACCGTCAAATCTGTTACTTAAAACATCTTTATTCATTTTAAAATAAAATTAATTGATTACAAAATTTACTCACCATCTTTCTTGGGAGTTTCGGTTTTTTTGCTGTTTTTGCGCCAAACTACAACGCCAACAACGATAATAACAAGCAGTAATACTACTACTGTCTCTGTTTTTTGAAAAAACTTTGGCATAATTTTTTGATTTTTTTAAAAATTTATGAATTGAAAGGGCAAAGGTAAAGCACAAAAAAACGTGCAAATTGATTTTACATCAATTTACACGAATTTGCGTGAAATTACATTAGATTATATGAATTTGCACAAATTTACATCAATTTTAGTTTATTTTATTAAAAATAAGTTTGTCGCCGTCAAAATGTGTAAGCGTCATTGAATAAGGATACACTTTGCCCTCTAAAAAAACTTTGTCGTACCCGCTGGAATTTTTCATATAAATAGTAACTATCTCCGATGCAGAATGATATCTATAAGAAAGTTGCTGGTTTCCTTCTTGTGGGTAGTCATTATCAGTAAAAATAGCAAAATCTTTTGTAAATGTTAAACTCCAATCTACATCAAGCGAGTGCATATTACAACGCCAGGACGTACCGTTTAATGTTTTTTCAGGTTCTGGGTTGCACGCGGCAAATATTATGATTGCCATTGCTGCTATTGCAGCGATTTTGAAAATAGATTTTTTCATAAGAAATTGTATTTTAAAATATTAAAAAATTTACGCTGCAAAATTACATTAATTTTCTAATTCCACCAAATTTTGATACAAAAATTTTGTCTGTTTTGGTGTAAAAATTTGCTGATTTTTGTTGTACCCGATTTTTACAAGTTCAGCATAAAAATCAACGTTGCACCATTGCGCTACCTTTTGCAACGATACACCGCATAACCGCGCTAATTCGGCTTTTGATATTGTGTTTTTCATAGTTTTAAAATTTTAACCGCTCACAATAAAATTGATTTTTCTTTGCACGTTCATTTACGCGCTTTTGCAGGGCTTGCAGTTCGTCAAAATGTAGAAGTTTTTGACGTGCAAGTTGTAAATTGTCGTCCGTTTTAAACAGAATAATATCTGTAATATACGGAAAAAAGAGCGGTGAAATTTGCGTTAAGCCGTGCGCTACAACGAAAAAATCAACTGCTTTGTGCCTGCCGCCGATAAGAAACTCAATAAATTTCTTACCATCGCTGCCAGTAGGGTTTGACGGCAAAAATACCTTGCAATCATCAAACACAATCGCGCCATTAGAAAAACAGGGCAAACGTTTTAGAGTATCAAAATTAATAATGTGCCGTTCCGCACCGCTAAACTCAAAATCGGACGGGGTTTTCAGTTCATTGTCGGGCAGGTCGTTCCATTCGTAGATATGCGGTGTGCATACAATAGTTTTTGCGCTATGCTCAATAAGTTTGCGCACGAGCGTTGTTTTACCACAACCCCGCACACCAACAATAACTACTAATTTTGCGTAACGGCTACTCATTTTCAGCGTTTTTTGTTATTTTTTGACGTTCTTTGTCAAGTTGCTGTTTTTGGTACTCTAAATCACGGCGCATTTTTTCGAGCCGTTCTTTTTCGGTATTTAATTTTCTCATTT
>Ga0209628_10002757_pt1 | contig 12049 bp, 9 predicted proteins | sample TergutCu122P4_FD_187285 | JGI IMG/M metagenome (GOLD analysis project Ga0209628, IMG submission 187285) | Cubitermes ugandensis P4 segment gut microbial communities from Kakamega Forest, Kenya - Cu122 P4 (SPAdes) (version 2) | ecosystem: Host-associated > Arthropoda: Insects > Digestive system >...
CGTGCAGCACCAGGTTTTGCCGTACCGTCAATTCGCCGTACAGCGAAAACGCCTGCGACATATAGCCCACGCGCCGCCGCGTGGCCATGTCGCGCGGGTCGATCTCGTGGCCGAACAGCCAGGCCCGGCCTGCGCTGGCGGGCAGCAGGCCGGTGAGCATCTTCATCGTGGTCGTCTTGCCGCAGCCGTTGCTGCCCAGAAAGCCGAAAATTTCTCCGCGCCGGATGCGAAAGCTGACGTGGTTCACCGCCGTGAAATCGCCAAACCGCATCGTCAGCCCCTGGGCCTCGATGGCGATGTCGTCTTGCCCGTCCGGGGGCAGCGGCGGGATGACCACCGGCGCATGGCCGCGCTTTTTCTCTTCGGGCAGCAGCGCGATATACGCTTGCTCCAGCGACTGGCTGCCGGTGTGCTCCAGCAGTTGCGCCGGCGTGCCGGTCGCGCGCACCCGGCCGGCGTCCATCACCACCAGCCAGTCAAAACCCTGCGCCTCGTCCATGTAGGCCGTCGCCACGATCACGCTCAGGTGCGCGCGCTGCTGGCGGATGCGCGCGATCAGCGCCCAGAACTGCGCGCGCGCCAGCGGATCGACGCCGGTGGTCGGCTCGTCCAGAATCAACAGATCGGGGTCGTGAATCAGCGCGCAGCACAGCCCCAGCTTTTGCTTCATGCCGCCCGAGAGCTTGCCCGCCGGGCGCGCCAGAAACGGGCGCAGGCCGGTGCTCAGGGTCAACTCGTCGATGCGCCGCCGCCGCTCGTGCGCGTCGTGGCCGAACAGGCGCGCGAAAAATTGCAGGTTCTCCTCCACCGAAAGCGTGGGGTAAAGGTTTTTGCCCAGCCCCTGCGGCATGTAGGCGATGCGGGGGCACACGCGCTCGCGGTGGCGGCGCTCGGCCATGTCCCCGCCGAGCGCCTGCACGCGCCCTTGCTGTACCGCCCGCGCACCGGCGATCAGCGCCAGCAGGCTGGACTTGCCGACCCCGTCAGGCCCGATCAGGCCCACCATCTGGCCCGCCGGAATATCCAGATCCACGCCGTCGACCGCCACGGTCTCGCGGTAGCGCAGCCGCACCCCCTCCAGCCGGACCGCGGTTTGCTGGGCCTGCTGCGTCATCGCGGCGCCGGCGCCTGTGCTTGCACCAACTGGCTCAATTGCGGCGGCCAGGGGCGGGTGGCGTCCAGCCGGATCCAGGCCACGCCGGGCAAGCCGGTCTTGACCTGATCCAAACGGCTTTTCAGCAGGTTCTCGTCGATCCGCGCGCGTACCCGGAACATCAGCTTTTGCCGCTCGCTGGCGGTCTCCACCGTCTTGGGCGTGAACTGCGCGGTGTCAGCCACAAAGCTCACCTGCGCCGGAATGGCCCACCCCGGCGCCACGTCCAGCACGATGCGCACTTGCGCGCCCAACGCCAGACGGCCCGCCACCGGCTCAGGCACGAAGAAGGTCATGTACACGTCGGACAGATCGACCATGTTCAGCACCCGCCCGCCGGCGCCCAGCACCTCGCCGGGCTGGGCCAGACGAAACTGCACGCGGCCATCGCGCGGCGCTTTCAGCTCGTTGTCGCTCAGGTCGGCATGGATGCGCTCGATCGTCGCCTGCGCCGCTTTCACCGCGGCCTCGGCCCCCACGCGGCTGGCCTCGGCGGCCCGCACCGCCGCGTCCGCCGCGCTGACTTGCGCCTTGGCGGCCTCCAGCGCCGCCTGGGTATTGCGAGCGCGGGCGCGGTCGTCGTCCAACTCCTGCATCGATGAGGCGCCTTGTTTGGCCAGGGTTTCCGAGCGCGCCAGCCGGCGCCGGGCGGCGTCCAACTCGCTCTCGCGCTGCACCACCTGGGCCCGCGCGGCGGCGCGCTCGCTCTGCCGGGCCGCCACCTGCGCCTGCGCTTGCGCCACGCCGGTCAGCGCCTGCTGGTGCATCGCCCGCGCCTCGCGCGCCTGCGCGGTCAGCGTGTCGATCTGCATCCGCGCCAGCACCTGCCCGGCCTTTACAAAGTCGCCTTCCTTCACCAAAATTTGTTCGACACGGCCGGCCATTTTGGTGGCCACGTCCACCTCCGTCGCCTCGATGCGGCCATTGCCGCTGACCAAACCCTCCAGCGGCCCGGCCAGCCGGCTGCTCTTCCAAGCCCACGCGCCCGCCACCGCCAGAACAATCACCACCAGCAGCGGCAGGAGCTTTTTTTTCAGCATCATGCGAGGAACCTCGAAAGTTGATTGGGGCCCGGAAGGGCACGGGAATATAACCCTAGATTTTCCGTTTGCATAGCCTTGGCTATAAATGGTATTTACTCCTTCCCCCTTCAAGGGCATAGGTGTTAACTTAAGCCACATCCGTTCGGGCTGAGCTTGGTCGTTGCCCCGCGCCCTGGCCCTTCGGCAAGCTCAGGACATGCTTCGACAAGCTCAGCCCGAACGGTCAGAAAAAGGCCAGAATCGCCTTAAGCTAACGCCTTGAAGGGGATGGCTTGGGCATGAGATACTTCCGCGAGCAGGCGCACGAATGACCATACAGCTCAACACCGGGTCATCATGGTGTGTCATGCCATAATCAATTTGTCATGGCATTGAATGGAACGCCTCACACTCAGTCGGCGCTTCGATGGCCTGCAGCCCTAAACTTTTAATCGTCTGGAGATCACACTATGCGTTTCGGCTCTTATGCTGCTGCCTGTGCACTCGGAATTCTGCTTTGCGCCACCGCGTCGGCGCAGACAACGGCGCCTGCCGCCCCGGCGGGCACGGGGGCCGCTCTGGCGACTGGATTGACCGAAAAGGGTACGGCCGAGGCCAGCCTAGTCAAAGCCCTGCGCGACGGCGACAAGCTGACCATCACGGTTCGCTTCAGGCCGGTCGTCAAAGACTCACCAAGTTTCGAATCCATCTACGGCGGTGGTGACGCCAAGGAAATTTACCTTGTCTCTGCCAATAAAAAATACCTTATTCTGAAAGACGCTGATGAAAAGTGGCTGGCTCCGCACACTCTGAACCTGGATAAGGGATTAGGCTCCTGGAGCGCCGTTTTCCCCGCGCCTCCTGCTGGCCAGAAGGCAACCTTGCACATGCCGGGTGTCGAACCGCTCGGCCCCTTCATCGTGCCGTAACCAGGAGGCATGCTCATGCCGCTACGCCGGATACCGCTTGCTGCCTTGATGCTGGGCGCGGTGCTTGCCGCCGCCACGCCGGGGCATGCGCAAAACCTTGGCACGCAGGCGCGTATCCTGGATCTCAAGCCCACCGTGCTCGACCTCAAGCCCACGGTGCTCGACATGTCGGCCAAGGCATCCGACACCAGCGGCCAAGTCCGGGACATCTCGGCCAAGGCGCTGGAAACCTTGCAGCGCAGCGGCGATATCGCGTGGCGGCAGTCCGGCAATGATTTCATCCTGTCGGTCGCCAGCGACGTGCTGTTCGACTTCGACAGCGCCGCGCTTACGGAGCGCGCGCGGCGCAGCCTGACCGATATCGCCGAGTTGATCGCCCGCGCGCCCAAGGGGCGGATTCTGGTTGTCGGGCATACCGACTCGAAAGGCGCCGACGACTACAACCTGGCCCTGTCCAAGCGCCGCGCCCAAGCCGTCGCCACTTTCTTGCAGGGCCGCGGCATCGCCGCCGCCCGCCTGCGCACCGAGGGACGAGGCAAAACACAACCCGTCGCCGACAACGAAATCGGCGGCGCGGACAATCCCGAAGGCCGGGCAAAAAACCGCCGCGTCGAATTCGTCGTGCCGAAGTCGATGTTGCAGAAGTAGGCCGGGGTTTACCCTGTCATCATCGTGCACCCAGCATGAACATGCATCTGTGGGTGAAAGGAAGGCAGCCTGGATAAGCGCAGCGTAATCCAGGCTTCACGAATGCGGCCAATTGCCGATACCGCCCCCGCACTTGCCCGACAATTACACTTTTCTTTGTTTACACGGAGCCACGCATGAGCGCATATCAATCCCCCCGCAACCTGGGCCTGGTGCCGATGGTGGTCGAACAGTCCGGGCGCGGCGAGCGGGCTTTCGACATTTATTCCCGCCTGCTCAGGGAACGGGTGGTGTTCCTGGTCGGCGAGGTCAACGACCAATCGGCCAACCTGGTGGTCGCGCAACTGTTGTTTCTGGAAAGCGAAAACCCGGACAAGGACATTTCGTTTTACATCAACTCGCCCGGCGGCAGCGTGAGCGCGGGCATGTCGATTTTCGACACGATGCAGTTCATCAAGCCCGATGTTTCCACCATGTGCCTGGGGTTTGCCGCCAGCATGGGCGCATTCCTGCTGGCCGCCGGTGCCAAGGGCAAGCGATTTTCGTTGCCCAACAGCAAGATCATGATCCACCAAGTGCTGGGCGGCACGCACGGCCAGGCCACCGACATCGAAATCCACGCGCGCGACATTCTGCGCACCAAGGAGCAAATGAACCGCATCCTGGCCGAGCGCACAGGGCAGCCTTACGAAAAAGTGGTGCACGATACCGAGCGCGATTACTTCATGACCGCGCAAGAAGCGCTCGATTACGGCCTGGTCGATCAAGTGGTGGCCAAGCGGCCGTAACTGGGTGCGTTTGGCGTGGGGGTTTTTCTCGTCCAACACCCAACGCCCAACTTACTTTGGGTATGATATTTGGTTAGTTTCATTTCTGACGCCTGCCCTTGGGCAGGCTCCTTGTTGAATGGCCGACGATTCCAAAAGCACATCCGGTTCCGAAAAAACCCTGCATTGTTCGTTTTGCGGCAAAAGCCAGCACGAGGTCAAGAAGCTGGTTGAAGGCAATTCGTTGCTTATCTGCGACGAATGCATCGCCTTGTGCAACGACATCCTGCAAGAAGAGGGCGAGGGCACGGATGCCGCCGCCGCGTGCGACGGGCTGCCCACGCCGGCCGACATCAAGGCCAATCTGGACAACTACGTCATCGGGCAAGAGAAGGCCAAACGCGCCCTGGCGGTGGCGGTCTACAACCATTACAAGCGCCTTCAGCACAAGCACGACGCCAAGGGCGGCGAGGTGGAACTGGCCAAGAGCAACATCTTGCTGATCGGCCCGACCGGCTCGGGCAAGACGCTGCTGGCACAAACGCTGGCGCGCCAGCTCAACGTGCCGTTCGTAATGGCCGACGCCACCACGCTGACCGAGGCCGGCTACGTGGGCGAAGATGTCGAAAACATCATCAGCAAGCTGCTGCAAAGCTGCGACAACGACAAGGAGCGGGCGCAGCGTGGCATCGTGTACATCGACGAAATCGACAAGATCAGCCGCCGCTCGGAAAATCCCAGCATCACGCGCGATGTGTCGGGCGAGGGGGTGCAGCAGGCGTTGCTCAAACTGGTTGAAGGCACCCTGGCCAACGTTCCGCCGCAGGGCGGGCGCAAGCACCCCAATCAGGAGTTGCTGCAAATCGACACCACCGACATCCTGTTCATTTGCGGCGGCGCGTTCGCCGGGCTGGAAAAAGTCATCGAGCAGCGAACCGAAAACAGCAGCATCGGCTTTAGCGCCACCGTGCGCAGCAAGCAAGAACGCACGCTGACCGAGGTGTTTGGCGAGGTCGAACCGGAAGACCTCATCAAATACGGCCTGATCCCCGAACTGGTGGGGCGCTTGCCGGTGGTCGCGGCGCTCGACGAGTTGGACGAGGACGCGCTGACGCGCATCCTGACCGAACCCAAGAATGCCGTGGTCAAGCAGTTTGCGCGTTTGCTGGAAATGGAAGGGGTGGAACTGGAAATCCGCCCTTCCGCGCTCAAGGCCATCGCGCGCAAAACCATCGCGCGCAAAACCGGCGCGCGGGGCTTGCGCTCGATTTTGGAGCAGGCGCTGATCGACACCATGTTCGACTTGCCGCAAACTCCCGGCGTGGCCAAGGTCGTGGTGGACGAGAACACCATCGAGGAAAACAAGCCCCCCTTGCTGGTGTACCACGAAGCGGCCAAGCAAGCCTGATTTTGTTGTCTGTGCTTTACCGGCCTCGCCGCGCCCGCCGCCTTTCCAGTGAATTGGCGGCGGACTAAAAGGGGTTGAAAATCACCGATCGGCATCCACTTACCAGCGAATTGCCGCTCAACTTCTTTCCAATCCAGGAGACCTCATGTCCGGAACCGCCTTGCTTGCCGCCACGCCGATCGACTTGCCGCTGTTGCCGTTGCGCGACGTGGTGGTGTTTCCCCGCATGGTCATTCCGCTGTTCGTGGGGCGTCCCATGAGCATCAAGGCGCTGGAGACCGCCATGGCCGCGGACCGCCGCATCATGCTGGTGGCGCAAAAAACCGCCACGCAGGAACAGCCGCGCAAGGTCGATATGTTCGAGGTGGGGTGCATCGCCACCATCTTGCAAATGCTCAAGCTGCCCGACGGCACGGTCAAGGTGCTGCTTGAAGGCCAGCAACGCGCCACCGTCACCGACATCATTACCGCCGGCGCGCTGGAGTTCATGGCCACCGTCACCCCCATCGAAATCGACGACGATGCCATCAGCCCCGACAGCGAGGTCGAGGCGCTGCGCCGCGCGGTGATGCAGCAGTTCGAGCAGTACGTCAAGCTCGCCCGCAAGATTCCGCAGGAAATCTTCAACGCCATCGCCGGCATTGAAGCGCCGGGTCGCCTGGCCGACACCATCGCCGTGCATCTGCCGCTCAAGCTCGAAAACAAGCAGGCGGTGCTCGACTTGAGCGATCCGCGCGCGCGGCTGGAAAACCTATTCAACCAGATCGAGCGCGAGGTCGAAATCCTCAACGTGGACAAAAAAATCCGCGGCCGCGTCAAGCGCCAAATGGAAAAAAACCAGCGCGACTTTTACCTCAACGAGCAGGTCAAGGCGATCCAGAAAGAACTGGGCGACGGTGAGGACGGCACGGGTATCGAGGACATTGAAAAGCGCATCAAGGCCGCCCGCATGCCCAAGGATGCGCTGAAAAAAGCCGAAAGCGAACTCAAAAAGCTCAAGCTCATGCAGCCCATGTCGGCCGAAGCCACCGTGGTGCGCAACTATATCGACGTGCTCAGCTCGCTGCCGTGGAGCAAAAAGACCAAAATCAAGCACGATTTGGCCTATGCCGAAAGCGTGCTCAACGAGGATCATTTCGGACTGGAAAAGGTCAAGGAGCGCATCCTCGAATACCTGGCCGTGCAGCAGCGCGTGGACCGGGTCAAGGCGCCGATTCTGTGCCTGGTAGGGCCGCCGGGCGTGGGCAAAACCTCGCTCGGTCAATCGGTGGCCAGGGCCACCGGCCGCAAATACGTGCGCATGGCGCTGGGCGGCGTGCATGACGAGGCGGAAATCCGCGGTCATCGCCGCACCTACATCGGCGCGCTGCCGGGCAAGGTGCTGCAAAACCTGACCAAGGCCGGCACGCGCAATCCGCTGTTCCTGTTCGACGAAATCGACAAGCTCGGCGCCGACTACCGGGGCGATCCGGCCAGCGCCCTGCTGGAAGTGCTGGATCCGGAGCAGAACCACGCTTTCAGCGACCATTACGTCGAGCTGGACTTCAACCTCTCGGACGTGATGTTCGTGGCGACCAGCAATTCCATGAAGATTCCGCCCGCCCTGTTGGACCGCATGGAAGTCATTCGCCTGTCGGGCTACACCGAGGACGAAAAAACCAGCATCGCCCTGAGATACCTGCTGCCCAAGCAGATGAAGAACAACGGCGTCCGGGACGGCGAGTTGGAAGTGACCGAAGCGGCGGTGCGCGACATCGTGCGCTACTACACACGCGAGGCCGGCGTGCGCTCGCTGGAGCGCGAGCTCTCCAAAATCTGCCGCAAGGTCGTCAAGTCGCTGCTGCAAGGCCAGTTGCAGCCCAAGGTGGTGGTCGATACCGGCAACCTCAACGAATTTCTGGGCGTACGCAAATTTACCTATGGCCGCGCCGAAAAACAAAACCAGGTCGGCCAGGTGGTCGGCTTGGCGTGGACCGAGGTCGGCGGCGATTTGCTGACCATCGAAGCCACCACCATCCCCGGCAAGGGCAACATCACCCGCACCGGACAACTGGGCGACGTGATGAAGGAATCGGTGGAAGCCGCGCGCACCGTGGTGCGTTCGCGCGCGCGGGTGCTGGGCATTCGCGACGATGCATTCGAGAAGCGCGACATCCACGTTCACGTGCCCGACGGCGCCACGCCCAAGGACGGCCCCAGCGCGGGCGCGGCCATGACCACCGCCATCGTCTCGGCCTTTACCGGCATTCCGGTGCGCGCCGACGTCGCCATGACCGGCGAGATCACCCTGCGCGGCGAAGTCACCGCCATCGGCGGTCTCAAGGAAAAACTCTTGGCGGCCTTGCGCGGCGGCATCCGGCAAGTCATGATCCCGGAAGAAAACATCAAGGATTTGCAGGAAATCCCGGCCAACGTCAAGGAGGGACTGGAGATTACCCCCGTGCGCTGGATCGACCAGGTGCTCGACATCGCCCTGGAGCGCCAACCCGTCCCGCTGGCCGCCGACGATGCCCCCGCGCCCGCGCTGGAACAAACCCCAGTCGCCACCGCCGCGGTACGGCACTAGCCCTGAATCCGGCGGTAGGGGAAGGCCGCGCCATGCCCACCACCGATCCGCAATTCATTACCTCGCGCGACAACCCGCTGGTCAAGGATTTGCGCCGTCTGGCGCACGATGGCCGGGCCGGGCGCGAGCAACGCCGCGCCTGGCTCGAAGGCGATCACCTGTGCCGCGCCTGGCTGGCGCGCGGACACACGCCCGGCATCGCCGTATTCACATGCTCGTCCTGGCCGAATGCGCCGCAACAACTCGTGCGCGCCGCGGCCAAAACCGTGGTGCTGTCCGATGCGCTGATGGCCGCCGTCAGCAGCCTGCCGTCGCCGGCGGCGATGGGGTTCGTGATCGACCTGCCGCCCGTGCCCAATTTATTGCCGGACGCGCCCACCGTGGTGCTCGACCGCGTGCAGGATGCCGGCAATGTGGGGTCCATCTTGCGCAGCGCGGCGGCATTCGGCTTCACGCAAATCGCGGCGCTGGCCGGCACGGCGCTGCTGTGGTCGCCCAAGGTGCTGCGTGCCGGCATGGGCGCGCATTTCGCGCTGCGGCTGCTCGAAGGTCTCGCGCCCGGCGACTTGGCGCCGCTCACGGTGCCGCTGCTGGTCACCAGTTCGCACCACGGGCAATGGCTGCACCAGGCGGCTTTGCCCTGGCCTTGCGCCTGGGTGCTGGGCCACGAAGGGCAAGGCGTGAGCGCAGCCCTGGACGCGCGCGCCGCGCTGCGCTTGCGCATCGCCCAGCCGGGCGGCGAAGAATCGCTCAATGTCGCAGCGGCCGCGGCAATTTGCCTGCATGCCAGCATGATCCCAGCATGATCCTAGAAACGGCAGTTGACCGCTTGCAACCTTCAGGAAATCCGCGTGGATATTGACGTTCGCGGCTTCGATCACGTTCACCTCTTGGGTGAGAACGCTACGCACCCGCCAGCACCGTGCTCGACGCGCCATGCGGCGTTGCAAATCCTCGCGATACCGCCGGGTATCGCTGCGGTTTGCCCTTGCAGGGCGCGGCCCAGCCAGAGGCTGGGCCCGTTCACGCCGTCCAAGGGCGCGCAGGCGCCCTTGGAGCCGCGGCGTTCACCCTTGCCTGGCTTAGCCGTAGCGGCACTGGCAAATGCGTTCAACTACGGTTTCTAGGATGATCCTAGAAACGGCGGTTGACCGCTTGCAACCTTCAGGAAATCCGCGTGGATATTGACGTTCGCGGCTTCGATCACGTTCACCTCTTGGGTGAGAACGCTACGCACCCGCCGCCATGAAGGCCGCATGAAATTTGCCGGCATGCCAGCACGATCGCAAAAATCTGCTATACTCTAATGCTTGCGACGCGGGAATAGCTCAGCTGGTAGAGCGCAACCTTGCCAAGGTTGAGGTCGCGAGTTCGAACCTCGTTTCCCGCTCCATGAATCAAGGGAAGCTGCTTTGCTTCCCTTTTTTGTCCTGGAGTTGATCCGGACGTTTCGGGCGCGCTAGCAAAGCGGTTATGCAGTGGATTGCAAATCCATCTAGATCGGTTCGACTCCGGTGCGCGCCTCCAGTTACAGGCCGCCTGAGCAGCGGCTTTTTTGTTATCGCGGCGCGCACAACGCGCCGTTATCCTGCCAAAATCGGTCCTGGCCCCGATGGTGAAATCGGTAGACACAGCGGACTTAAAATCCGCCGCTTCCCTTGCAAGAGGGGCGTGCCGGTTCGACCCCGGCTCGGGGCACCAGCCAACCGTCCAAGGACATACGCCATGAATGAAGACGCCGCTTTTGAAATCCACGTACATGGCGACGTGAAGCTGCGCGCCGAAGTCACTTTCGACGCCATTGAGGACGCCCTGCAGCCCCTGTGGAAATACGCGGGCGCCAAATCGCTGGCCGATGGCGCCGATAGCCTGTATGAGGAAGAGCCTGGAATCAGCTTTGACCCCGCCGAGCATATGTTGCACATCTGCTGGACGGTCGAGGGCGAGGAGGATTTTCGCCAGCGCCTGGACGACCTGTGCATGAACCTCAACGATCTGTGCGAGGAAGGCGCCCCGCTCGAAGTCTCTTTTTACGACGCCGAATACGACGAGGAAGACGAGGAGGCGGGCCGCGAGTCGCGCGACGATTTCCTGCTGCTGTTCGTCGGCCCCACACCGGCGGCCATCATGCAGGCGCAGCGCAACCTGCTGGTGGACGATGTGGTGCAGTTGATGGAGCGCCATTTTGACGGCGCCGAACTCTCCGGCGTGGTTGCCGAGATCGACCAGCTGTTTGCCCGGCGCTTTGAACGGCTGACCACGTCGCTGGATATCAGTTCCGCCCCGCGCAGCCCCAGCGGGACGCGCGGCGGCAACCGCCGCCCGCGGCATCTGCATTGACGGGTTATGCCAGGCCGCTTCTTGCCTTGATCGCGCCGTGTATCTTTGAGAACCTGCCCGCGGCAAGGTTTGCGCCTTGCGTACCATTGCCGAAAAGGCGTCCGCGCAACCTCGAAAAGATCATGAACAGGCTCTAAAGCAGCCATGCAAATCGGCTCGTATCTTCTCCCCAATCCGGTGTTGTTGGCCCCCATGGCGGGGGTAACGGACCGGCCTTTCCGGCAGCTGTGCCGCGCTTTTGGCGCGGGCTATGCGGTGGGCGAAATGCTGACCTCGCAACCGGGCCTGCGGTCTTCGCGCAAAACGCGGCTGCGGCTGGACCATGCCGGCGAGCCGGGGCCGGTGGCGGTGCAGATCATGGGCGTGGATGCCGCCCAAATGGCCGGCGCCGCGCGCCACGCCATCGACGCCGGTGCGCGGATCATCGACATCAACATGGGGTGTCCCGCCAAAAAGGTATGCCACCAGTGGGCCGGTTCGGCGCTGATGCGCGACGAGCCACTGGCGCTGGCCATCATCGAGGCGGTGGTCGCCGCCTGCGCGCCGCACGATGTGCCGGTCACGCTCAAGCTGCGCACCGGCTGGGACGCGGCGCACAAAAACGCCGTCGCGCTGGCCCGCGCCGCGGAAAGCGCGGGCGTGCAAATGATCGCGGTGCATGGCCGCACCCGCGAGCAAGGCTATCGCGGCCAGGCCGAATACGACACGGTGGCGGCGGTCAAGGCCGCCTTGCGCATTCCGGTGGTTGCCAATGGCGACATCGACACGCCGGAAAAAGCACATGCCGTGCTGCACGACACGCGGGCTGACGCGGTGATGATCGGCCGCGCGGCACTCGGGCAGCCTTGGCTGTTGCGTGAAATTGCGCACTATCTGGCGACCGGGCGGCGCCTGGCGCCGCCGCTGACGCTGGAAGTGGCGCGCGCGGCGCTGGCGCATCTGGATGCGCACCATGATTTTTATGGCCAGACCGCGGGCAGCCGGTCGGTGCGCAAGCACGTCGGCTGGCTGGTGCGCGGCTTGCCGGGCGGCGCGGCGCTGCGGGATCGCTTTAACGCCATCACGGATGCCGCCGAGCAGCGCGCGCTCCTGTTTGATTACTTCGCGGCGCTGGCCGCCGTTTACGAACGCTTGCCGGTACGCGCCCCCGCGGTTGCCCAAGCCGCCACGGCAAACTGATAAAAGCATACGGAAATACACATGGGCACGAACCCGA
>Ga0209628_10002758_pt1 | contig 12048 bp, 13 predicted proteins | sample TergutCu122P4_FD_187285 | JGI IMG/M metagenome (GOLD analysis project Ga0209628, IMG submission 187285) | Cubitermes ugandensis P4 segment gut microbial communities from Kakamega Forest, Kenya - Cu122 P4 (SPAdes) (version 2) | ecosystem: Host-associated > Arthropoda: Insects > Digestive system...
ATCTTAATGGACCAAATTGTTGCCGGCACTTCTCCCTACCACTTCATTGAAGTGATGGGGTGCCCCAGCGGCTGTATCTGCGGCGGCGGACAACCCCGCAGCGATGACCCAGATGTGAGAATGAAACGATTGAAAGCGATGTATGCCGAAGATGAAAGCAGAACGCTCCGTCAATCGCACCACAATCCTTCTATTGCTGCTGTGTATGCCGATTTCTTAGGTAAACCCTGCGGACATCTATCCCACGAACTGCTTCATACCCACTACTTCGACCGAAGTAAAGAGAATGAAGAATAATGAAAAAGAGGCTGTCTTAAAACCACAGCCTCTTTTTTTTTCATTTTCAACAACCGGTTACTTTGCCCTATTGCAGATGGGAAATATTAAAAAATTAGTTTTTATTTGCCAAAAAAAACAGTTATGCTACTTCCTGAAACCTACTACTTAAATAATGATGTTGTTTTTTTGGCTAAGGATTTGATAGGGAAATATATTTTTACCAAAATTGACGGGCAACTTAGCGGCGGTATAATTACGGAAACCGAAGCATATAAAGGAGTTAAAGACCGTGCATGCCACGCATTCGGAGGCAAAAGAACGCCCCGCAACGAAATGATGTATGCGCAGGGCGGGGTAGCCTACGTTTACCTTTGCTACGGAGTTCACCCTCTGTTGAACGTGGTTACTAATCATGCAGGTACTCCCGATGCCGTTCTTATTCGGGCCATTCATGCCACTCACGGCGAAGAACTGATGTTGAAACGTACTGGAAAACCGCAAATGAACCCGCAAGTTACCGACGGTCCCGGAAAAGTAACCAAAGCGTTAAAAATTACTCTTTCCGACAACGGAACTTCTTTACAAAGCAATCGCATCTGGATTGAATATAGAGGTTTTGATTTTTCTGAAACGGAAATACTGAACACGCCAAGAATTGGGGTAAGTTACGCAGGGGCAGACGCACTGTTGCCATACCGGTTCAAAATAGTACTGAACAAAACATACTTCTAAATTTTACCAAATAGTTGCATCCGCCTCCATCCAGCGGTTTTGAGCGCGCAACGTTTGCTCAATCACATCGCGCACTGCGCCATATCCGCCGTTGGCAAACGAAATATATTCTGCAATATCTTTAATCTCTGTGCAAGCATCTGCGGGGCAACATTTTAACCCGCAAATTTTCATCAATTCATAGTCGGGGATATCATCGCCCATGTAGAGAACTTCTTCCGGAGCGATTTTGTTTTGTTCAATATAAGTATTAAAAATCTCAACTTTGTCGGATACTTTAAGAAAAATCTCCATTCCTTTAAAACTTTGGTAGCGCAACCTCATCGACTCGCCAATCCCGCCGGAAATAATGGCAATGCGGTATCCTTTTCTCAAAGCGTATTGCATGGCATACCCGTCTTTTACGTTTGTGGCGCGCATTTGCTCACCATCGGGCAGCACCCAAATCTTTCCATCCGATAATACTCCATCGAAATCGAAAATAAAAGTCGTGATTTTTTGCAGTTTTTCTCTATAATTTTGCATTGTTTGTTACATTTCTTGAAAAAAACTTTAAAATTGTTCCAAAACAGCAATTCTGCTTTCAATAGAAGGGTGGGTAGCAAATAATCCGGATAATGCGCCTTTTGCTTTGTGTTCAATATAAAGTTGGGCAATATCTTCGCGTTTTACTCCTTTAATTTCGGGGTTGCGTGAAATTTTCCGTAAAGCAGATGCCAACGCCAGCGGATTCTTCGTCATTTGTGCTGCACCTGCGTCGGCCATATATTCGCGCTTTCGGGAAATGGCCATACGAATTAATATTGAAAAAATATACCCCAACGCTCCCAAAGCGGCAATAATAAGTATCAAAATAAGATTGCCTGCACCACTATTTTTGCTATTGCCACGACTGCGCCCCATGGAACTGTAAAAGCCCATGCGAACTGCCATTTGCGCTATCATCGTGAAAATGCCCACAAAAATTATGGAAACTATAAGCAAACGTACATCCCGATTACGAATATGCGTAAGTTCGTGGGCAATAACGCCTTCCAACTCATTATCATCTAATTGATGGATTATTCCTCTTGTAAGCGTTACCGTATAAGATTTTTTGTTAATTCCGCTGGCAAAGGCGTTCAGCGAACTATCCTCAATAACGTTCACTCTCGGCATCTCCATTCCGTTTGCCATGCACACGTTTTCCACCAAATTATACACTCGTTTGTTATCTTTTCTCTCCAACGGCTGGGCATGTGTGGCATGTTTAATCATCATGGTATTTGCAAAATACGCAATAAAAAACCAAACTGTAACCGCGATAATCACTAAAGGTAGGACACTTAAAGTATAATCTCCAGCCATTTTCCAAGTTGATACAAAATTCTCTTCCGAAAAATAGATAGAAATTAGAAAAAACAGATATACCAACCCGATAAGCAAAATGGGAAACATAAACAATAAAAATACACTTTTCAAGTTGTTTCGGCGCTGTTGCGCATGAATGCCGATATACTTCATTACTAAAAAAATTTATGATTATAATATTTTAAGGATTAAAGAAACTATTCATCAAGTTGCTTAAATTTCTTGTAATAAACAGCGTATAAGCCAATAAATAACAATGTTACAAACAAACTGAAGAAACTTGGTTTGAAAGCGCCTCCCATAATAAATTGTCCGATACATATTTGTACTACTTGAGAAATAGCATAAATATGAAAGCCTATTTTCTTCATTTTTAACATATAGATCGCACCGAGAATAGATGTAGCGCAAAAGATGGCTAAGAAATAGTATTGCCAAATGGGTATCTCCAACATCTGCTCGTATGTTTCTATGAGGTTTGCAAACATTGAATTACTGCGGATGGCATCCATAAAAATGGGAAGAAAAACGGGCGTAATTAAATTGGACAACAACGTTGCGCCAGAGCCAATAAAAGTTAGCACACATAAAAAAGTAAGAAAACCTGGGCGTTTGTTTTCTTCCATGGGGGTTTCGTAATCATTGGGATAATCTTCCATAAGATTTTGTATTAAAAAATTAAATTATTTATAACTAACACTTTATTTTGCTAATTATTGTTTTAAGTATTATTGTTCTACTATAGCGTTTTCAATCAAATTGTTATCTGCAAAGTTAGGCAGCGTAACTTTCAAATTCGGATTTTCGTTCATGGCGCGTTTTATGGCGAAAAGCGCTTCGTGGTTTCGTGCCCACGCACGACGCGAAATGCCGTTGTTTACATCCCAAAAGAGCATATTTTTCAGCCTGCGGTCTGCATCTTCCGTACCGTCCAACAACATGCCAAAGCCGCCGTTAATCACTTCTCCCCAGCCCACGCCGCCTCCGTTGTGAATGGAAACCCACGTAGCACCGCGAAAAGAATCGCCAATAACGTTGTGAATGGCCATATCGGCGGTAAATGAGGATCCGTCGTAAATGTTGGAGGTTTCTCTAAATGGGGAATCTGTGCCGGAAACATCGTGATGGTCGCGCCCCAGCACTACCGGCGCACTGATTTTGCCCTCCTTAATGGCTTGATTGAAAGCGGCTGCAATTTTGATACGTCCCTCCGCATCTGCGTACAGAATACGGGCTTGCGAGCCCACCACCAACCTGTTCTCTTTTGCGCCTTTTATCCAGGTAATGTTGTCTTGCATTTGCCGGCTTATCTCTTTGGGGGAGTTTTCGCTCATTTTTTGCAAAACCTCCATCGCAATTTTATCGGTAGTATCCAAATCTTCCGGTTTTCCTGAGGTGCATACCCAGCGGAACGGACCAAAGCCATAATCGAAGCACATCGGTCCCATAATATCTTGCACGTAAGATTGATATTTGAATTTTCCGTCCGGTTTTAAAATATCGGCGCCTGCACGACTTGCTTCCAGTAAAAACGCATTGCCGTAATCGAAGAAGTACATTCCCTTGGCTGTCAATTTATTCACAGCATCCACGTGGCGGCGCAGCGATTCTTGAACGGCGGCGCGGAATTTTTCCGGTTCCTCTGCCATCATTTTGTTGGATTCTTCAAAGGTGTAATCCACAGGGTAATAGCCTCCCGCCCAGGGGTTGTGCAGCGAAGTTTGGTCGGAGCCTAAATCCACAAAGATGTTGTTTGTTACGCAATATTCCCATAAATCCACAATATTACCGGCGTAGGCAAACGAGCGGGCAATTTTTTGCTGTTGCGCTTCTTTTACTTTGGCAAACAGTTCATCCAACTGATGATGCACCTCGTCCACCCATCCTTGTTGGTGGCGCTTTTGAGTAGCCGCAGGGTTTACCTCTGCCGTGATGGAAACCACGCCGGCAATATTGCCCGCCTTAGGCTGTGCACCTGACATGCCGCCTAAGCCGGAGGTAATGAACAATTTACCGGCAATCTCGCCCTGTAGCATCCGGCTTGCATTCAGCACCGTAATCGTGGTTCCGTGCACAATTCCCTGCGGCCCGATGTACATATAGGAACCTGCCGTCATTTGTCCGTATTGCGACACACCCAACGCGTTGAACCGTTCCCAGTCGTTAGGCTTTGAGTAGTTTGGGATAACCATTCCGTTGGTAACCACCACGCGCGGGGCGTCTTTGTGCGAAGGAAACAGCCCCATCGGATGTCCGGAGTAAAGCACCAGCGTTTGTTCTTCTGTCATGGTTGCCAAATACTGCATAGTAAGCAGATATTGCGCCCAGTTTTGAAACACTGCACCATTGCCGCCGTAGGTAATCAACTCGTGTGGGTGTTGGGCTACTGCGTAATCCAAATTGTTCTGAATCATTAACATAATGGCGGCGGCTTGTTTGGTTTTTGCCGGATACTCCTCAACAGGACGTGCATACATTTTGTAATCAGGGCGAAAACGGTACATGTAAATTCTGCCGTACTCCTTTAATTCTTTGGCAAATTCAGGTGCCAATATTTCGTGCCACTCCGGTTTAAAGTAGCGCAACGCGTTGTGTAGCGCCAACTTTTTTTCCTCTTGAGTCAAAATATCCTTGCGCTTTGGGGCGTGACTCACGGTGGTGTCGTAAGGTTTGGGTTCCGGGAGTTCTTGCGGAATGCCCTGTAAGATTTGCTGTTGAAAATTCATGATATTTATAGATATTGTGCAATAGTATGATTATTAGCGATATAACGGACCACGTAAATTATTTCATCGTTTTCTTTATAGGTTGTAAAAAATGCATACCAGGTAGTTTGTTTATTTTTATTGAAACTAGCATACTTCATATTTTTTCCAAATTGGTCAAAATAAATGGGTGCAGGTTTGTGTTGGCGAATAGGCAAAGTTATTTCAATTACTTGCAAAAAAAGCATTAATATCTTCGTAAATACCTTTCAAAAGTTCCTCTTTTGTGATTGCTCTTCTAAAATCATCATCCGGCTCTAAAAATTCATCTGATGGATTTGCATTTGAAATGATAAACTTATTTTTTCCTCTTTTAACCAAAACCTCTCTTTCTAAAGCCATATCGAAATATTTTTTCTGGTTGGTTATGAACTCCTTACTACTTATCACAGTCATATTTTTATGTTTTAATAATGTTTCGGCAAATATCGAAAAAAAATCAAAAATTGTTTCATCAAATCAAAAAAAATACACTTTTGCAAAACCTTAGATAACTCGAAAATTATCTTAGCATTAAGCGGCACTCAATTAGTTAAACAAATTGTGGATTAATTTTTATGAAAAAACACCTCCTCTTTGGATTATTATTGCTGATATCTTTTTCATTATCTGCACAAAAAAGTACGGGCGTTTTGCGAAATGCCCCAACCTCAATTTTCGATCCCGACATGAAAATCGCCAATCAGATGAAAACAGAAGCGCTGAAAAACTCAAAAGTAGATGAGTATTTGTATTTACTTTGCGATAAGGGAGGTCCGAAACTTACCGGTTCGCACGGGTTACTTCGCGCCGACACCATCGCTATGTTGGAAATGCAGAAATTAGGGCTTGAGAATGTGCGTATTGAACGAGCAAAAACTTGGGAGCGTGGCGGCTGGGAACTCAAAAAAGCGTATATGGCCATGACGCTTCCTTATTATATGCACTTTTATCCCGCACCGGTGGCTTGGACTGGCGGCACAAACGGACTTATTTCCGGTAAAGTTCACTATTTTTCTGCAACAAAGCACGAAGAATTGGAACAACTGAAAGGGTTTTACACCGGAAAAATTGTGCTTATGCCCGATGTGATGCAGTATCAGATAAATTTTAATCCGTTGGCCACGACCTACACGGAACAACAATTAAAAGAGATGGAATATCTGCCCATTGCAACGCCAAAAAAGAGGGTGGGAATACCCACAGAAAACGCGTTGTTAACGTATCAGGATATATTGCATTTTTTAAGGAAGGAAAAAGCAGCGGTTATTATCCATGAAACCGGCGATTTTAATGTGCCTGTAATCACTTTCTTTCCACACAAAATGAGAGATGATATCTCTCCTTGTGAAATAAATATTACCCTTGAACACCACGGCTTGATGCAACGTTTAATAGAAAACGGTGAAGAAGTAAGATTGGATGTTGAGATTGATGTTGAGTTTCTTAACGATGAAAATATCTATTTTGTAGTAGGAGAGATTAAAGGAACAGACCCTAAATTAAAGGATGAACTCGTGATCATTGGCGCTCATTTGGATGGTTATCCTATGAACAATGGCGCAGGAGATGACGTTACCAATTGCACCGGCGTTTTGGAAGCGATGCGCATTATAAAATCCTTGGATATTAAGCCTAAAAGAACGATTCGGATGATTTTATGGAACGGCGAAGAGGTAGGTTTGCATGGCTCAAAAGGATATATTGAAAAATATGTTAAAGATGCAGAAGGCAATAAACGAAGTGAATATGAAAAAATTTCAGCCTATTTCAATGCGGATTACGGTCCTGGAAAATTTAGAGGAATTTCCACGCAAAGTAACATTGCTTTAGAACCGCTCTTTAAGGAATGGGCTCAACCTTGGCATCATCTTGGGTTTACAACGGTGATTCACCGCTATTACACCAGTACCGACCACATTCCTTTCGACGAAGCCGGCATTCCCGCCTTTCAGTTCATTCAAGACCCGTTGGAGTGGGGGCGTGGTTCGCATCGCGTTATGGATTTTGTGGAACGGTTAGTTCCCGACAATATTCGGCATAACGCTATCATTTTGGCTTGGTTTGCTTATAAAACGGCGAATTTGGAAGTTAAACTCATTCAAAAGGAATAATATGCAAAATCCGATTATCAATTTAGAATCCATAATGGATCTATTTCCGAACACCTTTTCAGAAGCCCAAATTGCAAAAGCTAAAACGTTGTTTTACAAAAAAATGGCGTTAGAGATGCATGCATTTTACGGCGGAAAAATGCAAACCATACCCAAAGCGCCATTATACGGGTTCAACTGGTTCAATGTGTGGTACACCCCGGGCGTATCGGCAGTTTCAACCGCTATAAGAGAGAATAATGATATGTCGTTTGAACTGAGCAACCGGAAAAACTTGGTGGCCGTAGTGAGCGACAGTACCCGTGTGTTGGGAGACGGCGACTGCACTCCCGCAGGCGGACTCGGCGTAATGGAAGGTAAAGTTATGTTAATGAAATACTTGGGTGGAGTGGACGCCATGGCGCTTTGCATAGACAGCAGAGATGAAACCGGTGAACCTAACTCCGACAAGATTATCGAATTTGTTTTGCGAGCGCAGTCGAGTTTTGGCGCCATTAATTTGGAAGATATTTCTCAGCCCAACTGTTTTAAAGTGTTGGATACGCTTCGTGAAAAATGCAGTATTCCCGTTTGGCACGACGATGCGCAGGGCACCGCTTGCGTTACTTTAGCCGGTGTTATCAATGCACTCAAATTAGTAGGAAAAAAAATGTCTGAAATTAAGATTGTGCTGTATGGTTCAGGCGCATCCAATACAAGTATTGCGCGTTTAATGATAGCAGATGGTGCCAACCCGAACAATTTTATCATGTTCGACAGTCGCTCAACGCTACATAAAAACAACACACGCTACAAAGAGAATCCGTTGTTTTATCGTCAGTGGGAGTTATGCCAAACTACCAATCCTGATTGTATTACCAAACCTGATGAAGCGTTTAAAAATGCGGATGTTTTGGTGGCGCTATCCAAACCGGGTCCTGATACGATTAAGGCGGAATGGATAAAACTGATGGCCGAAAAAGCGATTGTATTTGTGTGCGCCAATCCTGTACCGGAAATATACCCTTATCAAGCAAAAGAAGCAGGTGCATACATTGTAGCCACAGGCAGAGGCGATTTCCCCAATCAGGTAAACAATTCCGTGTGTTTTCCATCTATACTTAAAGGCACACTGTTAGTTTCTGCCCGCAAAATTACCGATGGCATGGCGATTTGCGCGGCACACTCCATCGCAGAATTTGCCGAAAAGAGAGGCATCAACACAGAAAACATCATGCCCAATATGTTAGAATGGGAGCTCTTTCCAAAAGTGGCCGCCGATGTAGCTATGCAGGCTATTAAAGAGGGTGTAGCACTGAAAAAACTTACATGGAAGCAAGTGTATGAAACTGCCGAAGCAGATATCAAACAGGCACAGGAATTAACAAAACTGCTGCTTGAAAAAGGCTATATTAAACAGATAGAGGAAAGTATGATAAGAAAAGTACTTCAGGAAACAATTAAAGTGGTGGAAAATTAATTTACAGCCACTTTTCTTCAATGGCCATTTTCACTAAAACCATGGAATTTTTGGGGTCAAGATACTGTGCCATCGTTCATCACGAATTATAAAATAGGGTAGTAAAAATACACTTTTTTGTAATATCATCTCATCATCTTACTATCTAATCCTATGGTTGCATGCAACTAAAAAAAATAGTTGTATTTTTGCAAAATTTTTTTATTTTAATAAATAAAAATATGATAATTAAGACTGAAAAGAAAAAATCACTAACCCAGAATTTATGCTCTATCCTTTAAAATTTTCCCCTATCCTGAAAGAGCGTATTTGGGGCGGCAAAATGCTCGCCGAAAAGTATCGAAAAACCGACAATAACCAAACCAAATTTGGGGAAAGTTGGGAAATATCAGACCTTGACGATAATATTTCTATGGTAACTAACGGTTTTTTGGCGGAAAACGACCTGCGCGAACTGATTGAAATTTACATGGGAGAGTTGGTGGGAGATGCAGTTTTTGAAAAATATGGATTAGGGTTTCCTTTGTTGATTAAAATAATTGATGCGCAAGATGATTTATCGGTGCAAGTGCACCCCGATGATGCGCTGGCTAAAGAAAGATATGAACAAAATGGTAAAACTGAGATATGGTACGTAATTCATGCGGAAGAAAATGCAGGCATCTATGTGGGATTTAACCAACCTGTTGAAAAACAAGAATATATTGATGCCGTAGAAAACAAAAAGGTGGCTTCGTTGCTTCAATTTGAGCCGGTAAAAAAAGGAGACCTGTTTTTTATTCCGGCAGGAACCGTACATGCCTTAGGAAAAGGCGTTCAAGTTATTGAAATTCAACAACCCTCCGATATTACATACCGTATTTTCGACTGGAACAGAGTGGATAACACGGGAGTGCCACGTGAATTACATGTTGCAGAAGCGTTAGAGGCGATTCATTTTGATGAAGAAGAGGTCTATAAAATTGAATATGAAGAAAAAACAAATACCACTTCTACTCTTTTCCGTTCCGAGTTTTTTAATATCAATGCTATCATTTTCGACAAACCTATTCAAAAAAACTATACCACTATTCAATCTTTTGTTGTTTATATTTGTGTGGAAGGAGAAGTGCATCTGTTTGGAGATGAATTTCATGAAGTGCTGTATGCCGGCGAAACAGCGCTCATTCCCGCATCTATCCCGGAAATAAATTTAGTACCCAATAAAAAATCCATATTATTGGAGGTTTATCTTTGAGAAATTAACGACATCATTGCAGTATTTTCAAACTGAGAATTTAACAGATTAATATGAAAAAACAACTCTTCTTCTTCATTACACTAATACATGTTATTTCCCTATCCGCACAAATTATTACAGGTGCAGAGCAAACAGAACGTTATTTTCCTCTATTACAAAATAAAAAAGTGTCGGTTTGTTTTAATCCGACATCAGTCATCGGCAATACGCATTTGGTGGATACCTTAGTAGCCGCCGGAATTAATATCGTAAAAATATTTGCGCCCGAGCACGGTTTTCGCGGAGAGGCAGAAGCAGGTGCCACAATCCAATCTTCTGTTGACCCAAAAACCGGAATCCCCATCGTTTCTTTATACGGAAAAAATAAAAAACCCTCTGCCGAGCAACTTAAAGAGGTGGAGATAATCGTGTTTGAAATGCAGGATGTGGGTTGTCGCTTCTTTACGTATATCTCTACGTTACACTACATTATGGAAGCTGCGGCGATGCAAAATATTCCCTTACTCATTTTAGACCGTCCCAACCCAAATGGCTATTTTGTGGATGGTCCTGTGTTGGAAGAGAAGTACAAATCTTTTGTGGGGATGCATCCCATTCCTGTGGTGCATGGCATGACGATTGGCGAATATGCGCAAATGATAAACGGGGAAAAATGGTTGGAAAATAATCTTGCGTGTGAATTACAAATTATTGAATGTGAAAATTATACACATCAAGCCAGATACTCTTTGCCCATAAAACCCTCTCCCAATTTAAGTTCCGACGAAGCGATATATTTGTATCCCTCTTTATGTCTTTTTGAGGGCACCGACATCAGCATTGGGCGCGGCACAGCCACTCCGTTTTGCGTATTTGGACACCCGAACTTACAAATTGGCAACTATTATTTTACCCCCGAACCGATTAAGGGAGTTTCGGAAAACCCGCCCCAAAAAGGCAAAAAGTGCAGAGGTTTTGATTTAACAGAAGTAGCACAAAAGAATCTTCATCAAAATAATTCTTTCAATATTACGTATCTGCTTACCGCCTATAAACATTTTCCTAAAACGATGAAATTTTTTACAAATCCTGATTTTTTTGATAAATTAGCCGGAAACTCAACGCTACGTTGGCAAATTATTAACGGAAAAACCGAAGAGGAGATTCGCGCGTCGTGGCAGCCTGCATTAAACAAATATAAAGAAATGAGGACTCAATACTTAATTTACCCCGAATAACTCAATTTAATAATTAATATTTAATAATTAACATTTTAAATTTAATGTTAGAAACGATAACTCACATTGATACCATTGTTACGCTGTTTTTAAACGGACTTCACGCTTCGTGGTTAGACCCCGTGATGTTCTGGTTTTCAAATAGATTTGTGTGGATTCCATTGTATCTTTTTATTCTTTTTATCGTGGTAAAAAATTGGAAGAAAAAATCTATTCTGCTTATTCTCCTGCTTGCATTAACAATTACCCTTTCAGACCAAAGTTGTAATCTGTTGAAAAAAAGTACAAAACGGTTGCGTCCCAGCCATAATATTGAGTTGGAACACAAAATTCACCTTGTAGAAAAACCAGACGGAGAGTTGTATCGTGGCGGACAGTTTGGTTTTCCCTCTGCACATGCAGCCAACGCAATGGTATTTGCGCTTTTTGTTTTCTTTTTTGCAGGAAACAGAAAACTGTGGGTGTTGCTCGCTATTTTCTTTTGGGCGGCTTTGCTTGGGTATAGTCGTATATACCTCGGTGTGCACTACTGGTTGGATGTGGAGTGTGGGTATTTGATGGGGGCGATCTGTTTTGCGATTATTTTTTTTTGGGTAGATTTCTTTGTGCGAAAAATATTTCGTTACCCGTTACTGTTTAATCACTTTCTTAATAACAACCCCTTGCTCGGTTGTTATTTTCACAAAATAGATTCCTGCGGGCAAATTTGAAAGACCGTAAGAGCGTAAGACCGTAAGACCATAAGAGTTGAATTCTACATTTTGTTTCCTGCCGTAAATATCAAACACCTCAATTCCATTAATTATCCATTGTCCATTGTCAATTGTCAATTCACCGGAGGTGGGGTTGGGAATGAGGGTAATATTTTCAAGGGCAGGTTCTGCAATGCTAAGCGGCAGTACTTCTATGGCAA
>Ga0209628_10002761_pt1 | contig 12045 bp, 11 predicted proteins | sample TergutCu122P4_FD_187285 | JGI IMG/M metagenome (GOLD analysis project Ga0209628, IMG submission 187285) | Cubitermes ugandensis P4 segment gut microbial communities from Kakamega Forest, Kenya - Cu122 P4 (SPAdes) (version 2) | ecosystem: Host-associated > Arthropoda: Insects > Digestive system...
ACCCCATGCCGTAACTAAAATCACAAACAGTGCATCGCCCTATAATCCGTTGGATGTAACCTACAATTTCTACAACCAGCCGGTAAAAATTGAATCCGGCACTACTACGCTCAACCTTACGTACGGCGCTAATCAGCAGCGCCAAAAAGCAGTGAAAAAAGAGAACAATGAGATAAAAACTACCCATAACTATATAAGCAAGTACTATGAAACAGAGGCAGACTCAAAAGATTATACCACTCACTACCATTACATTTACGGCGACAACGGCGTAGTGGCGTTGTATATGGTTACCCCCCGGCTCTTCATAGACAGCATGTATTACATTCACACCGACCACTTGGGCAGTTACTGCGCCATAACCTCTCAGAGTAAGCGGGTGATGCAGCGCGGCTACTTTGACCCGTGGGGCAATTTCCTACGCATAATGGAACCCGTTAGGGGTATTCCGCCTGGTGAGCCGCCCGTTGTTGAGCAGCCCACCTTAAACTTTACCCTTACCGCTCGCGGCTTTACGGGCCACGAACACTACCCTTACTTCAACATCATCAACATGAACGGCCGCCTTTACGACCCTGTAATCGGCAGGATGTTCTCGCCCGATAAGTATGTGCAACTACCGGAATTTACGCAAAGTTTTAATAGATACAGTTATGCTTTCAATAATCCTCTGAAATATAAAGACCCGACAGGCCAGTTTGGTATGCATTTTGGATTGGGTGATGGTATGGGTAAAATAATGGATGCCGTCAACTCGATGACTTCTGAATTAGAAAAGGCGTTTACATTTCAATTAAATCCTATTGAAGTATTTGCAACCACTCTTTCTGATTTAAGCAAGTACAACAGTTTTATGAGAAATGTTTCGTCAATATTTGCTTTTAATCAAACAATGAGTGGAGGAGGTGGACCCTATATACCAAAGGAATTTAATACCAGATTAATGAAAACAGGAAATTATAAAAAACCGACAACACTACAAAACAAATTAAATACCATGGTAAACCATGACCGCAAAGGAATGTTGGGAAGTATTGGAGAAGGAGACGCTACTTTCCTTTTAGGCACACGAAGCAATGTAATAGAATATGGTAGAGGCGATTATTCTTATGAATGGGGTAATATTTTTAGTAAAGAAATAGATCCTGTAACTAACGCAAGAATTCAAGTAAACGGGTTTTCAGTTGAGGGGGTTGAAATTGGTCGCACATCCGATGGATATAGACGGTATGGAAACAATGTAATTATTATTTCTAAAATTGCTGTAAGAGAAATGTGGTTGGGTGGTCTTCATGAAACTTTATATCACGAGTGGTGGCATGCTAGCTCATTCTTTATGGGAGAGGTAGATTACTGGAGAAAAAATTACCCTGACAACTTTAAATTACAATTAGAGTATCAAGCACATAAAGCCATTTATCATTTGTTTCCTAAATATCTTTATGCAAAAGATATGATGAAATACTACTATGATTTAATTAAATAACTAATAACGATTATCAAATACATATGAAAAAACCATTTCTATTAATATTTTTACTTCTACCTGCAATAATTTATAGCCAAAATTCTTATGAATTTTTTTTCAGAATAACTGATTCGGTGATAGTAAAAAAGGATTATCCTTATGCCACAAAAATTAATTTAGAGATTAGTGTTCCTGATTTTCAATACGCTTTTTTTATTTATGACTTTCCTAAATGTGTTGCTTCTCACGAATGGTCAGCACAGAGAAAAGAATTCTTCGATTCACAAGGTGTAAACTCTATTGCTCCAAGAATCTTGCAATATGTTATTATTGATGAAAATAATGAAATAATAGAATATAGTTCTGATTATTTTTCACTTTTGTGCAAATACTTACCAATAGACACAAGATTCGAAAGAATGAGTACGTTTGTTAACTCAAAGCAGAAAATTCTTAGAAAAAAATTAAAACTAAAAAAACGATTTGAAAATAATCTTGCTAAATACGAAATCAATAACCAAAAGCAAAATGTGACCCTTTATCTTTTACTCAGCGTATATCATCATGATTTACCGAAAGGGGAATATTGGTTGTATTTAACGTATCGCTCCGGACAAAGTTTTTATTCAACATCTGTTCAAAATAATGTTGTTTCTAATAAAGTTAAACTTATTGTAGAATAAAAAAGAAAAAACAGCACAAAAATTAATCGCATTATGTATAATTAAATCAAATTATTATGAACTACATTAAAAAAACCTTTCTGCTTCCCCGTTCGGCAGCGATTCCATCGCCGTCGCGTTATCTATACAGAATCTATCTGTATAATCAAAAAATCGGTTGCATACCTAACGGCATACAAAATGTTGATTTTTAATACGATGAAAATTATGAAAAGAATTCTTCTTCTGATGTATTATTGTATCTATAAAGTTCATTGTAAGTTTTTTAGAGCAAATCCATTACTCACATACAAATTGCCCTTTGCAAAAAGATATTTTGCATGGAGAGGGTACGACCCTACTAAAGCTTATATGGATGGCATGACTAACCCCGATTATGGTATAGCAGCTATTTTTGCTGCTATTTTGACGGCATGCTCTTTAGGTTTATTTTTAAATGGATTATTGTTTTTATTTTGCGGTATTTTAAAAATAAATATTAACTCTGAATATCAAATAATTATTTCTTTTGTCATTTCCGCACTCTTTTTTTATTTTTTTATATGGAACAGTACTCAGGAGGTAAAAAAAGAGTTTAAGAAATTTGATAAAATAATAAAATGGAGAAAGGTTTTATGGGGTTTAATAACATTATTATTCTTTGTAATAGCAATCGTTATTTGGTGGAAGGGATTTATTTTTTGGGGTAAGAGTATTGGAATTTTTTAAACTTATTAAATATGAAACTTATAAAATTTATTGGAGCCGTTATTGCTATTGCAATCATAACTTCCTGTGGTCAAAACAAAAAAAATGATGTACAAAAAGATATTCCTGATGGATGGATAACATTTGAACATAAAGACTACTCCATTCAATTTCCGGATAGTTTCGAGTATAAAAAGATCAAATTTATGAAACTAAAATATCAATTATGAAAATATTGAAAATTCGAAAGTTTACTTTTTTTTCATCTCTTATGCTTTATTCTATTCCTCTTGGTTTTTTTCTGTTACTATCCTTATTCTATGTATATAACTTTGGAGTTCACATTTACGAATTAGTGTTTTTAGCAGTATTATCACCCCTTACGTTCTTTGTTGTTTTTGTAATTAATTATTATTTATTCGATAAAAATACAGTGATTAAAATTGACGAAAACGGCAATATAGCTTATAATAATAATAATAATAAAATGTATTTTCATTTACAAGATATTGATTTATGTATAGAATCTTGTTCAAGATTTCCTGTTGGATATACAGAAATTGTGTTCAAAAATGGATTTTGTTTGTATGTAACTGATTATATATCTTTAGAACCAATTTATAAGATGAACCCAAATATTAAGAAAGAACATTTAGAATTTTTTAGGCCAAAAATTTTAAGAAGAGAAAAATTAGTAACTATTCCTGATAACCACCAAAATTAAAAAAAATAATATTTTACAAAATTTTATTTAGAAGTTGCACCCGACACAAATCAGGGTCTTTAAAATGAAAGAAACATTTAATAAACATTTGTGGATTGCAATAGGCATTGCCACAAAACCTGTCTGATAGAACTAAAAGTGACGCAATCTATTCTGTTTTTGTTAAATAACAACAATAATTAAATAAACCCTACCTAATGAATAAACCTCAATAAAAAATGGAGAATAAAATAATTTGGAGATTTAATGGCGGATGGAACTCCTGTGTAGTTTTGAGAACTTTGTGTTTCTGTAATGAAATTTCTCAGGAAATTCTTCAACCCGGAAGCATAAAGTTCACAAACTACACTCTCCCTTAAAAACTCTCAAGTTAAGAATGTAATAAATAAACAAACCTTTTGCACACCTTGAAATTATAAACCTATAAACCCATAAACCTATAAACTTAAAACCAAATAATTATGAAAAAAACTTTACTTACATTTTTAGCCCTCTTTCTTGCTTTCTCCTTTGCTCAGGCGGAGAATTTTTATTACGAGATAAAACAAGAATTTAGCGTTTCTAAAATTGAAACCGAACTGCAAACGGTTATTGACAATGCTACTAATAACGATATAGTAACCGTTACGGGTAGCAAAACCAATGCCGATGCTACCCTTACTTTACATATTGCTGCCGGAAAAACAGTGGTTTGGCAAGCAACCTATCAGTCGGGCAGCCCCTTTTGGGCAGACCATTTAATCTCTTTTTCCGGCGCCGGCACTTTTGTTGTAGAAAACGGTTCGCTTCTTACCGCAAATGCTAATGGTATTCATGCTTCCGGTGAAGGCTCTGCCGTAATTGTAAGAGAAAACGGAAAGGTGCAAACCTCCGGCGAGGGCATGAATGCTATTATCACTTACGGATATGTAGAAATAAAAGATAATGCGCAAATAAACAGCACTACCGGAGAAACCATTGCCTCGCACAGCGATAATGCAACCGTTTTGGTTACCGGCGGCACCATTTCGGCCACTTCGGAAAATGCCATTATTACCTGGGGAAAAAATTCCCAAATTCATATTAGCGGCGGTTATGTAAGCAACTATGCAAAATCCGATGTTTATCATGCTGTTTATGCGCTCGATGCAAAACGTGGTAATCAAACATTAGTTCACGTGAGCGGTAATGCCATAGTGGAAGCAAAAGGAATGGGCAGTGCGGTAGCTTCATACGTTAATGTGAAGATAAGCGGAAATGCGCAAGTGCGCAATAATTTAAGCGGAGCTTACTATGCCGGCGCCGTTATGGGCACTTATTATGTGGAAGTAATGGATAATGCCAAAGTAAGCGCAACTAACAATTGTGCAATTTTCTGTTATGAAAATGTTTTCGTTAGTGACTGTAGCTTAATTGAGGCAAAAAATGACGCCATTGCTATTAAAATTTATGGAGAAGTGGGACCCACTATAGGAGAAGTGGTAGTGAGTGATCATGCACAGGTTATTGCTGCAAATAATTATGCTATTTCATCACATAATTCTGTTAAGATTTATGGCGGGATGGTATTCTCTTATGGTAATAAAATGTCAGATATAATTAATAATGAATATTTCACAAGTCCTTTTAGCCAAGGATTTGTTTTAGCTTGGGATAAAAATGCCGGAAATACAAACTACGAAAAGTATAGTACTGATGACATATTTATACTTCCGGGATATTTTACGGCATACTGGGATATAAAAGATGGCGAACATGGAATTTGGCATAATTATGGCTTTATTCCGTTAGATGTAAATATCTTATCTGTTAACGACTCCAATCTTCCGAATATTGAAGTTTATCCGAATCCAACAACGGGAATATTAAAAGTTCAAGAGTTCAAAAGTTCAAGAGTTCAAAGAGTGGAAATTTTCGATATGATGGGAAGAAAAATTCCCCTTCGTCATTCCGAATGCAGTGAGGAATCTCGAACATTACGGATCGTAGCCGGACGGGGTAGTGAAAAGGGGTGGCAACTGCAGGCTGACGGGGTGGTTATCGATCTTACGCTCTTACCGGCAGGCGTTTATTTTGTGAGAGTAGAAACCGAAGGAGGTGTGGTAGTGAAGAAGGTAATCAGAAATTAACACTTGGTAATTTAGACATAATATACCCCAGTTTCTCTTCTTCGCTCCAAGCCAAATCCATCCAATGGATCTCGAAGCCGGCGCGTTCCATTTTTCTGAACCAAGTCATTTGACGTTTTGAGAATTGATGAATGGCTGTGTTTAGTTTCTGAAACATCGTGTTATAATCTAAATGTTGGGTTAGATACAACATTACATAGCGGTATTCTAAACCGTATTTGAATAACTGTTCTGTGGGAACACCTTCGTTGATAAGATTTTGTACTTCTTCAATCATGCCGTTTTCAAGCCGCTCTTTCAATCGGGCAGTAATGTGCTTTCTTACCTCGTCTCTATCGCCTTTAATTCCAAAAATGAGCGATGGAATTGGTGTAGATTGGTAGCCTTGCAACAGCGCTTCGATGTACATGCCGCTTCCTCCGCATAAAATAACCGGTTTATTGCGTTGCTGAATATCCCGAATGGCTTGTTGGGCTAATTTTTGATAATTGAACACCGTGCTTACTTTTCCGGGTTCTTCAATATCAATAAGATGGTAAGGAATAGGAACTCCGGCAACAGTATAGTCTCCCAAATCTTTTCCCGTACCGATATCCATTCTTTTGTAAATCTGCCGGGAATCGGCGCTTACAATCTCAGCATCCAACTCTTTTGCCAACAGCGCTGCAATGCGTGTTTTGCCCGTGGCAGTAGGACCAAGAATAGTGATAATGGAAGTCATGTTCTATCGAATAATTAGTTTCTGCATATATTCCTTCCTGTTTGTTTCATCTGTCATTTTCATAATATACACACCGGCTGGATAATTGGACACAGAAATAGTATTAGTGCCTTCATAGAGATTTTCAGTAGCGATGAGATTTCCCAAAATACTGAATATTTCCAATTTCATTATGGAGCCGGTTGTAATATTTACGAAACTATTTGCAGGATTGGGAGACAATTTGATTAACGCTATGTTAATATGAGTAATACCCACTATATCATTTTTCTTATCAATCATAACCAAACGGTTTTTTCCGTGAGTGTATTTACACACGCCGGTAAGATTTACATAAATATTAGTTTTAGGAATCTTATCGCCAATATAATCGGCATTCCATTTATCAGTGAATACGACAGAGTCGTTAGGTATGTTGTTTTGTTTTAAAGCATAATATTTATTTGGCTCAAATTTTCCTGATACAGTAAACATTACATTTTCGAGTTTAATCAATTTTGCCTGAATTGAATTATTGTAATCATAATCTAATTTAGATAAAGGAATTAAAGTTGGGGTTACTTGTTTAAAGGTACCAATGGGGTCACATTTTCCTTCCATGGGGATAAATTCCAGCAAACCCTCAAAGTTGGATAAAGTTCCGTTGAGATTTGTAATTAAATCGCCGGGTTTCCATTCTGATTCTAAAACACCTTTGTTATCATAAATCATAATCGCTGCAGTTTCATCTTGAATAAATCTCACATTCACGTTGTTACGGTCTTGTACATGTGTAACAACTGCATTTCCTGTATATTTATAAACAGTAGTACTGTCGTAGGAACCTTCGTATGGAGGCGCCAAAGCCCTCAATGCTGACAAAGTACTCACTTCCTGCGGAAAGTAATAATTTACTTCGCTGATAGAACTTGGTTCCATCCCTTCTTTCCATGCTTTGGCTTTAATGTTTGTGGTTGTAGCAACTGCAATGGCATTAGAATAGGCAGTAGATGTTTCAATGGGGTCGCTTCCGTCTAAAGTGTATCTAATGGTCGCATCCGGAGTTGAACAGCTAATAGTTGCATCTACAGGAGCATTACAGATGCCGCCCTGGGGCGTAAAAGTAGGATCAGCTACGCAGTAATAGCAGTCAAAATCGGTTAAATAAATATCATCAATATTTACTGTTGTGTTTGTTTTTAGTCCATTTTCTCTTACAACTTTTACTCTTATATTACCCGGAATGTTTAGAGGAAATGTAGCTGCTAACATCTCCCCGCTCCAAGCGGGCGCTATAACAGTTCCACCAGAAATCCAACTATCTCCATCATCGGTAGAATAATAAAGAACAATCTCTCCACCGCTATGTGTACTATAGGATGCATAATAAAAGGATGCTTCTCCAATACCGTTTGTTTTGTTGAAATCCATTTGAATATAACAATTGTCACCCGGATTTCCACGCAAACGGATGCTCTGCATGCCATGAAATCGGTCTTTAGTGTCCTGATTACACACACCCGCGACCGACCATGTACCTAAATTATCAGTGACGGTTCTTAACGTATAAGTGTTGCTTTTCCATTCTTTTGCTTCAAAATCTTCAAAAAGTGCTACTTTTTGGGCAAAAGAAACTGTGGTAAATAAAAAAATAAATAATGCGCTCGTAATAGCGACTTTCAAAGGGGTGAAAATTTTCATAATAATACAATTAGAAGGTTTATAGATGTTGAGTAAATGTGCTTGCAGAGGTGAAAAATTTTCAGTTCGGATTTATAAGTTCGTAATTTACAACTCGTAATTCGTAATTGAATTGCGCGGCAAATATACACATTGAAAGGGCGTTTGTCAAGAGGTAACCTCATTTTTTTCAATTTTTCTACTACTTTTGCCGAAGTTTTTTTAGGGTAATGAAAGTTCATAAGTTTTACTGCTTCTTAATTATTTGTATTCTAATATTCTCTTGCAATAAACAAGAAAATAGCGGAACTCTTGACATTTTTTTTACTCATACTGTAGAGGACGCACCGGTTCAATTTAACCAACTAATTTATAATAACACAGCCGGAAATCAATATCAAGTGAACGAAATAAAATATTTTATTTCAAGATTATTTTTGATGGATGATAAAGGAGAATCTATTGAAATAAAGCAAGATAATGGCATCCATTATGTGGATTGCAGTTTGGAAAAAACTTTGCGGTGGGTTATTAATGGGATTCCCAAAAAAAATTATGCTTCCATTTCGTTTGTTTTTGGATTAGACGAAAATGATAACAAAAGCAATCGTTTTGTCAATCCGCCCGAAAGTAATTTCTCATGGCCCGATTTTTTAGGCGGCGGCTATCACTATATGCAAATAAACGGGAAGTTTCTGAATAAAAAAGGAGTTTTGCAAAACATGAATATTCACACCGGAATCGGACAGTTGCGGAACGAAAACAATGAGATTACTAAATTTGTACACAACTACTTTACCGTTACCTTGCCATTTAATTTTACTATTGATGATAATAAAAATACACAACTCACTCTAAATATGGAAATTCAGCGCTGGTTTGACACACCAAACCTGTATAACTTTGATGATTTTGGAACCGGCATCATGCAAAACCAAAATGCCCAACAACTACTGAAAGAAAACGGATGGAACGTGTTTGATTTGTGGTTAGTGGTTAGTGATTAATGATTAATCTTTGAACTTTTGAACTCTTGAACTCTTGAACTCTTGAACTTTAAACTTTAAACTTTTATTTATGAGCAGCGGACTATACTCAACCCAAGCGGTTGACTTTGACAAGACTTTAGACCTGACTAAAGTAAAACCTTACGGAGATACAATGAACGACGGCAAAGTGCAACTTAGTTTTACATTGCCTGTGCCTGCGTGCGACGAGGCCGTGGAAGCTGCCAAACAATTATTGAAAAAGTTAGGCTTTGAAAATCCACAAGTAGTTTTTTATAAAGAACTTACGAAGGGATTTACTTTTTTTAACTGCTATGGCAACTGTACACAAAGTGTTGACTATTCAACCATTCATGTTCCGAAAGTGGAATCTAATAAGATGGACATGCACGAGACGGATGATTTTATTCGCCAACATATAGGCAGAAAAATTGTGGTAATTGGCGCCAGCACCGGCACCGATGCTCACACCGTAGGTATTGACGCCATTATGAATATGAAAGGTTATGCCGGTCATTACGGCTTGGAGCGCTACGAAATGATTGAGGCTTTCAATTTGGGTAGCCAGATTCCGAACGATGAGTTTATTACAAAAGCTATTGAACTGAAAGCAGATGTATTGCTGGTTTCTCAAACAGTAACCCAAAAAGACGTGCATGTTGGAAATTTGGTAGAGTTGATTGAGATGCTGGAAGCGGAGGGATTGCGCGATAAACTGTTGGTAATTTGCGGCGGACCCCGTATTTCGCACGAACTGGCACGGGAATTAGGCTATGATGCCGGCTTCGGTATGAATACTTACGCCGATGACGTTGCCTCTTTCATTGCAACAAAAATGGCAGAACGCACACGGTAGAGACTTAGTATGCCACGTCTATTTATTTCGTGAAAAAATGGCATCGCTCATTCCCAAACGAATTCCTGCCATATAATTGAAACACATTTTGGTGTAAAATCCCTGTAAATTTGGACTATTACCAAAACTTGCAGCAGTTACTTGAAACAAAGGATCTAATGATACCATTCTGTTTACAGCAATTTTTAATCCAACGGTAAGGGAACAACCATAACCGGGACCCGACCAAACCCGGTATTCGTTACCGGGACTGTTTGGTATCCCCGGAACGTAATTAGGGTTTTTAGCAATTGCCATCAAATTAAAAGTAGGCTTTTTGCTCTCAATAAAAACATCAAAACTCTTAATATTTGTGTAGGTAAACATTCCTCCTATAGCAATAAATGGCTTGGCAATAGGATGTTTTTGAAAAATATATCCCAATGAAAAATCAATATAATGTCTGTCCTCCTTGGCAAGTAAATACTCCCATTTACTATAGGGTGGATTTTCTTTATTTCCTGGCACTCCACCCGGAAACTCAAAATTAAAACGGTTTTCACACGAAAGTCTTCTAAAAGAATAACTGAGTTCTATATACCAATTTTTATGAAACCTGTATCTACCACCTAAAGAAATATCCATGGCTATATTATACCTTGAATCTGTGTTGTAATCAACAATTAGTTTCATGGTATCTATGTAAGGATATGCTCTTTTCAAGATATGGTAAACTTCTTCTCTATAGTATTTGTTATCAAAAATCATATTAAGATTAATAGCATTTTTTGGCGCTCCATTATAATAGTTAGCCGTTTGCTTATTGTTGGTCTTCTTTTTATCAGGGAAATAGATACCCCCGTATACTCCAGCACCGATAAATATTTCAAAACCATTTCTTTTCCATGTAATATCTTTCCAATTTTCCTCCTCTTCATAATATATATTAATAGGTTCCCCTTTGGGTTTTTTTTCTTGAGCAAAAGTGCTGTTAGGCAGAGTGCAGAATATAAAAAGCAGGAAGACCATAAGACCATAAGACCGTAAGAATTTTAAACTTTGAACTTTGAACTTTGAACTTGTAATATCTTTCATATTTACATTATTGTTGGGGGATTGTTACAGGATTAAATTTTGTAAAATACTCCGTCTCAGGTATAGAATAATAGCGGCTTTTTACTTCTATATAATAATTGTCGTTCCAAAAAACAACATTTATATTATCTATCTCCATTCCTTTAATTTTTAGCATATTTTGATTTCTCTGGTAGGTAACTTTGTTTTTTATGGGTGTACTCCACAGTTGTATTTCAAACAAACGAAAGAAATTCTCGGGCAAAATAACCTGTTGGCCATCTTTAGCAATTAGTTTTACTTTTACGGTTTTTGTTTTTAACAATTGGTCTGAAAATATCTCATCCCGTTCATCTCCTTCATAAGAAAAAGAGGTTTCATATAAAGGGGTTTCATTCTCGTTATGAACTATTTCAATATGCTCCTCAGGCGTTTCATTTAATTGGTTTTCAATATCTTGTTTTTTTATTTTTTTTGGTGTTTCTAAAAACACTGTATCGGTTTTGATTTTAGTAACCACCACTTTCTCTTTCGTGGGCAAAATTTTGGCTTCAAATATTTTTATATCAAAATAATGAAGTAGGGCACAAATCAGTATGCCAAACAATAATCCTATAAAAAAAACGATACCTCTATTCATATTGTAAATGGATTCCAAAATCTGTAATTCCTTTTAAATCATTAATTCTCATTGCGTGTTGTGCTGTAAATATATATGTTCCGGTTTGGGGGAAACGCACTTTAGGTTTAAAAAGAATCATATTATCTTTAATTCTTCCGGAGCCCTTGCCGGTCCACCGTCCGTACGGGTCACTGATGATACAATTCAAAGTATCTGTAAATACCTTGCCGTCAGGAAATTTTGTAGTAAAAAAAATCCATAGATTTTGATCTGCGTAATCTGTTGAATTTCGTACATCAAAATAAAAGTTATAGTATTGTAAAGGGTTTGTAATGTGAACTTCGTAAACCAAAATGTTATCTATGCTCCAAGTATCGTTGGGGAGTTTATCAGTTTTGTGGTAGAAAGTGTTATGATTACAGGAAACGATGAGGCAGAATGCCGTAAGGAAAAAGGA
>Ga0209628_10002763_pt1 | contig 12043 bp, 12 predicted proteins | sample TergutCu122P4_FD_187285 | JGI IMG/M metagenome (GOLD analysis project Ga0209628, IMG submission 187285) | Cubitermes ugandensis P4 segment gut microbial communities from Kakamega Forest, Kenya - Cu122 P4 (SPAdes) (version 2) | ecosystem: Host-associated > Arthropoda: Insects > Digestive system...
AATGCGCAGTTGCGCCGGCCGGGCTGGATGATGCCTCTGTTTTGCAATTGGCGCAGATGATTCTGGGGGCGCAGACGCCGGTGCTGATTACGTCGTATGCCGGACGCAATCCTGCAACGCTGGATGCGATCGACGTTCTGAGTCGGTTGGCGGGCATGCGCGTCTACGAATCCAGCCCCATCCACCTCAACATTCCGCGCAATTCGCCTTGTTTTTCAGGCTTCATTGCCGGCCCCGAGCTGGGCGATGCCGATTTTGTACTGATGGTCGATGTCGACGTCCCCTGGGTGCCCAAATACGCAAAGCTGAATCCCGAGGCGCGATTCGCGCTCGTCGATATCGATGCGCTCAAACGCGATATGCCAACCTGGGGATTCCCGGTGGATGTGCGCTTGCAGGCGGATGCCGCATCGGTGCTGCGGCGCGTGATCGAACTTCTGGAAAGGGAGGCTTCCGGCGATTTTCGCCAGGCGGCCGCAGCGCGGCTACAGGATTTGATACAGCGCCGGAATGCGCATCGTGAGCGCGCCGCCGCAGCAGCGAAGAACCGTGGTGCGAAAGGGCACATATCGCCTGCCTTTGTTGCCGCTGAGTTGAACAAGGTGATGGCGCCGGATGACATTCTGGTGAATGAATCGATCAGCAGCTTCGGCCCCATGATGCAACAGATCGAACGCACCCGTCCGCTGACGGCATTCTCGAATGGCGGCGGCGGGCTTGGCTTCGGCGGCGTGGCGTTGGGGGCAAAACTGGCCCATCCCGATCGCTTGGTCGTCCATCTGAGCGGCGATGGCAGTTTTGTTTTCTCCAATCCATCGGCAATGATGATGGCCGAACGTTTTTATGGATTGCCTGTTCTTACGGTTGTGCTCGATAACGGCGGATGGGGCGCAGTGAAGGGGGCAACCTTGCGGGCGCTGCCGGAGGGTTACGCCCGGCAAGCCGGCGATTACCACGCAGTGCTGGGCAACGATGTGCATCACGAAAAGCTCGCCGAGATGGTGGGCGGGTATGGTGAGTGCGTCGAGGATCCCGACGAACTCGCTTCGGCCATTGACCGATGCGTCAAGGCGGTGCGTAGCGGTTCCCCGGCAATCCTGGTCGTCCGAATCGAACGTATCGACCTTGCATGCGCAGACAATGAATCAGGAGGATTGAAGCGATGATCAACACTGGACTCTATATCAACGGGGAATGGCGCGATTCCGGCGCCGGCAAAACAATTCCTGTCATCAACCCTTCGACTGAGGAGATCATTTGTGAAGTCGCGCATGCCACGATTGAGGATATCGAACAGGCGGTACGGGCTGCGCAAGCGAGCTTCAGGGCTTGGCGGACGACTTCGCCGTTGATGCGTTCCGGCATTCTCCGGGAAGCGGGGCGATTGCTTCGGCAGCGGGCGGACGCCATTGCCGCGATCATGACGGCGGAGCAAGGCAAACCCCTTGCGGAGGCAAAGACCGAGATTCTCGCCAGCGCGGATATTTTCGACTGGTTTGCCGAAGAGGGGCGGCGCACCTATGGCCGTCTGATCCCGGCGCGTTCGGAAGGCGTTTACAACTTGGTGATGAAAGAGCCGATCGGGCCGGTCGCGGCGTTTACGCCGTGGAATCTTCCCGTCAGTCAGGCAGTCCGCAAGCTTGGCGCGGCTTTGTGCGCGGGGTGCACGGTCGTCATCAAGCCGGCGGAAGAAACTCCGGCATCACCGGCCGAACTGATGCGCGCTCTGGCCGATGCCGGTTTGCCGAAAGGCGTTGTCAATATGGTGTTTGGCGAGCCGGCGGAGATTTCAAATTATCTGATCCAGCATCCGGCGATCCGAAAGATATCATTCACGGGTTCAACGGCGGTTGGCAAGCAGCTTGCTTCGTTGGCGGGCGCGTCTATGAAGCGGATTACGCTGGAATTGGGCGGTCACGCGCCGGCCATCGTTTTCGATGATGCCGATGTCAAGTTTGCCGCGACGGTTCTGGCTGCCGGGAAATATCGCAACGCCGGACAAGCCTGCATCGCGCCAACCCGTTTCCTGATTCAGGAAGGCGTTTATGAGCAGTTCGTCGCTGAGTTCGTGGCACAAACCAAGGCGATCAAACTGGGGGATGGCATGGAGGCGGGCGTTACGATGGGGCCGCTCGCCAATGACCGTCGTCAGGTCGCCATGGGCGGTTTTGTTGACGATGCGGTGAGGGCTGGCGCGCAGGTGCTGACGGGGGGCAAGCGAAGCCGGAACAAGGGATATTTCTTCGAGCCGACCGTGCTTGTTGATGTACCGAAAACCGCGCGCGCGATGAATGAGGAGCCGTTTGGACCGCTCGCCCTGATGTCGCGCTTCAAGGCATTCGAGGAGGCGGTGACCGAGAGTAACCGTCTGCCGTATGGTTTGGCCGTCTATGCCTACACACGCTCGGTCAACACGTCCATGGCGCTCGCCAACAGAATTGAGACCGGCATGATGTCGATCAACCACTATGGCCTGGCGTTGCCGGAGTTGCCGTTCGGCGGCGTCCGGGATTCCGGTTACGGATCGGAAGGCGGATTGGAGGCGGTCGAAGCCTATCTCACCACGAAATTCGTTTCGCAAGGCAGCGGCGCCTGACCAGGACAATCGCATTTGCCAAAAGTGGGCGAATTGGCGCCGTCGATGGTGGTAGACTTCGGTGCGCTTCAAGGTTGAATGACTACAATAGCGCCGTCCTGTGACGCCAGACTTTTCAACGAAGCACCCAATCAACGAGGAAACGAGGAAAACAATATGAGCGATACATTGAAACCCGGATTGACGTCCACCACCCGCGTCGTGGTCGATAAAGACCGCACCATCGGCTTCATGGGCGAGGAATTGCGTGTGTATTCCACGCCGGACTTGCTTTGGGATGTGGAGTCCGCCTGCCGCGAGTTGATCCTGCCGCACATTGGCGAAGGCAAGGATTCCGTCGGCACCCGCGTCGAGCTGGATCACATGGGCGCAACGCTGCTCGGCATGTGGGTGGAGATCACGGTCAAGGTGACGGAAGTGAATGGCCCTGCCGTGACTTACGAATTCTCGGCCCGCGATCCGGTTGAGGAGGTGGCCCGCGGCAAGCACAACCGTTTCGTTGTCGGTCTGGAGAAAACCGCGCAGCGCTTGAAGGCGAAGCGGGAGAAAGCGGGCGTCTGACCCCGGGGTTTCATTCAAAACAGAAAAACGCGCCATTCCCGCTGGCATGGGAATGGCGCGTTTTTTATCGGCATGCTTTTCGCCGCGCGGCGGAGGAGGGGGGGGTTACTTCCCTCTTTCGTCCACCACGCGCCGCGCCTTGCCGGTGGAGCGCTCGATGCTCGCGGTCGGCACGACGCGCACGTGGGCGGAAATGCCGATGTAGGATTTGATGTGGTGCTGTAATTCGGCGGCGGCTTGTTGCCGCGCGGCTTCGCCGCTGTCTGCCGCGTCCGGCCGCAATTCGACGTCCACTTCGATCTCGTCACGATGCTGCGGGCGCGTGACCTTGATGATGTAATGCGGCGCAAGGGCGGGGGTTTTCATCACCTGTTCTTCGATCTGGCTCGGGAAGATGTTGACGCCGCGGACGATCAGCATGTCGTCGGAGCGTCCGGCGAATTTTTCCAGACGCCGCATGGGCCGCGCCGTGCCGGGCAGGAGCCGCGTCAGATCGCGCGTGCGGTAGCGGATCATCGGCAACGCTTCCTTGGTGAGCGAGGTGATGACCAGTTCGCCGAAGCTGCCGTCTGGCAGCGCCTCGCCGCTGGCCGGGTCGATGATTTCGGGATAGAAGTGATCTTCCCAGATGGTGGGGCCGTCCTTTGTCTCCAGACATTCCATTGCTACGCCCGGCCCCATGACTTCCGACAGGCCGTAGCATTCGACGACATTGATCCGCATGCGCGATTCGATGACGGCGCGCATTTCATGCGTGCATGGTTCGCCGCCGGCCAGCGCGAGTTCGACGCTGGTGGTCGCCGGATCGATGCCTTGTTCGGCGAAACCGTCGGCCAGGGTGAGGAGGTAGGAGGGCGTACAGCAGAGGATGCGCGGCTTGAAATCGGCGATCAACTGCACTTGTTTTTCGGTCTGGCCGCTGGATGTGGGGACGACGGTGCAACCGAGACGCTCGGCGCCGTAGTGAAACCCGAGTCCGCCGGTGAAGAGGCCGTAGCCGTAGATGTTATGCGCCAGATCGCCGGGGCGGCAGCCGGCGGCGAAAAACGAGCGCGCCATCAGGTTCGCCCACAAGTCGAGATCGGCGCGCGTGTAGCCGACGACGGTGGGCTTGCCGGTGGTGCCGCTGGAGGCGTGCAGCCGCGTGATCTTTTCGCGCGGCACGGCGAACATGCCGAAAGGGTAGTTCTCGCGCAGGTCGCCTTTTGTTGTGAACGGAAACTTGCCGAGATCGGCGAGGGTTTTCAGGTCTTCCGGGCGGACGCCGGCGGCATCGAATTTGCGGCGCGTCGGCGCGACGTTGGCATAAGCATGGGCGAGCGACCAGCGCAGGCGTTCGAGTTGCAGGGCGGTCAGCTCATCGCGGCTGGCCGTTTCGATGGCGTCCCAGGTTCGCCGTGTTGTTTGTTCTTTGTTTTCCATCGTCAAGAGTTTAGCATTCCTTGAAAACTCAGCGAACGCACGCCATGAAAGTCTGGCGTCGCGGAACGGCCTGCGATGCCTGCTGCCGCTGCATGACAAGCAATTACATCAGCGCTGCCGTATTCAAACCCAGTTTGCCGGCTTTTTTTCGCAACGCCTTATCGAAAGTAAGGAACGGTTCGCCATCGGCTTGCGCAATGTGGAGGGCATCGGCAAAGTCCATTCCTGCGCGGTGGTGGGTTACGGCGGCGCGTACCGCATCGGCCTGCGCCAAGGCAATGCGCCCGCTGGCATCCATCCATTCCACGAAGTCGGCGAATTGCGCCGGCGAAAACTTGTAAACCGAACGCAGCACCCATTCGGTTTCCAGAATCACGGTAGGGAATACTCGCCACGGATGCACCGCCAACGCATCGACAGCGGCTTGATGCTCGGCGGCGTTATCCCCTGTCGCCAGCCGCACAAGAACGTTGGTATCAACGGTGACCGTCTTCATGGGACAAATCCACCGGCTTGCATAACTCGGCGGCGGAAAGACGCACGCCAGCCGGATTGAGCGGCTTCCATGCCTTCGCCCCTTCGGGCTTGAGGACGATATTCCCGTTCTGTATCGATACGTTCAAGCGGTTGCCTGGTTTCAGGCGCAGCGCCCCGCGCACGCTCGCCGGAATGACAAGCTGACCTTTGGTCGACAGGGTGACGGTTTCCATGATGCGGTCCTGACAGGTGGTAAGACGTAATCGGATACTAATGCTTACAAGGTGAAAACGCAATACAGGAAAACCGCAACATTGAAAGTCTGGCGTCGCGGGACGGCAAGGATGAAATTTACTGCCTTTTCATGCGATTGCTGCGGGGCGTGATTTTTCTTTCCCAAAACGATACAAAAAAGATTAGAATGCCTCAGAATTTGAATCATCACGAATCGCCCGGTTGTTTTTCTCGCGTCATTTTTGCGTCCGGGCGGAGCGAATAAATACCCTGTGCAGCCGTTCCTTGCGACGGCAGGGGCCAAAAGGAGGAGTGATCGGATGGCAAGGTACATCATGACAGTCGACCTGCGTCGCTGCGTCGGCTGCCAAACTTGCACGGCGGCGTGCCGCCATACCAATGCCACGCCGCCCGGCGTGCAGTGGCGCAAGGTGCTCGATATCGAAAGCGGCGAATTCCCCGACGTGCGCCGCAGCTTCGTGCCGGTCGGCTGCATGCATTGCAGCGATCCTCCCTGCATGACGGTTTGCCCGTCTACCGCCACCTATCAGCGCAAGGACGGGCTGATCGGCATTGATTACGACATCTGCATCGGCTGCGGCTATTGCGCCCTGGCCTGCCCTTATCAGGCGCGTTACATCGTGCACAAGCGCGAGTTTGCCTATGGCGAACAGCCGACCGAGCAGGAGGAGGCGCGTTTCGATCCCAAACGCATGGCGGTGGCGATCAAGTGCACTTTCTGCAGCGATCGCGTCGACATGGCGAAGGGGACAGGGCTGACGCCGGGCGTCGATCCCGAGGTGACGCCGGCCTGCGTGAACGCCTGCATCGCCAGCGTGTTCGCTTTCGGCGACCGCGAGGACCCGAACAGCAACGTCTCCCAACTGCTCGCCGAAAACCAGTACTTCCGCATGCACGAGGAACTGGGCACCGATCCGGGCCTGTACTACATCTTCGACGGCAAACACAAATAAGGAGACGACATGAGCGACAAAAAAGTGCTCCCCGGCCGTGTGACGCCCTGGCATCAGACGCTTTGGGACTGGCGCGCTGCCGGCAATTTCATCTGCGGCGGCACCGGCGCCGGACTGCTGTTTTTTTCCACGCTGGCGGCGGGCAATGCCGACAACTATCGCATCATGGCGCTGATCGCGCTGGCCTTCATCGGCGCCGGCTTGTTCTGCGTCTGGCTGGAGATCGGCAAGCCCTTGCGCGCCATCAACGTTTTCTTTCACCCGCGCACTTCGTGGATGACGCGCGAGGCCATCGTCGCCACGCTGCTGTTCCTCTGCGGCCTTGCCGGGGTCTGGTTCGGCGGCGGTATTTTCATCGGCATCGCGCCGCTGCTCGCCATCGGCTTTCTGTATTGCCAGAGCCGCATTCTGCTCGAATCGAAGGGCATTCCCGCCTGGCGCGAGCCGAAAATCGTGCCGCTGATTCTTGCCACCGGCTTTGTCGAAGGGGCGGGCATCACGGCCGTTCTTTCCGCATTCCTGCCCGGCGCCGGCCCGCGCTGGCTGGCGGGCGTGCTGCTCGGCGCGCTGATCCTGCGCCGTATCGCCTGGACGCTGTATTTCCGGGCCATCGACAAAAATGGCGTGCCGAAAAAAGCGATGAGCGTGCTGCGGCCTTTCGGCGCGAAGTTTGAAATGCTCGGCCAACTGCTGCCGGAAATCACCCTCGTCATGGGCATCTTCTATGATGGCGTCTTGCCGGGGCTGGTTGTCTTTGCCGGTCTGGTTGCCGCCATCGCCGGCTGGTGGTTGAAGTACACCCTCGTCACCCGCGCGGCCTACAATCAGGGTTACGCGCTGCCGGTGCTGCCCGTGCGCGGGCAAGGCGAAGTCCAGCCGGGCATCCGGCCGGGCTGGACGAAATAAAACAAAGCCAGTTGTTGTGTCGTTGCGCTCCGTCAGGGGCGCAACAGGAGGAGAACGCGGATGTATGAAATCAGAATCCATGGCCGGGGCGGCCAGGGCGCGGTGCTTGCCGGCAGCATTCTCGCCGCGGCCATCGTCAATGAAGGCAGTTACGTGGTCGCCATTCCCTCTTTCGGTTTCGAGCGGCGCGGCGCGCCGGTGGTCAGTTTTCTGCGCATGGACAAGCGCGAGATCCGCCAGATGACAAATATCTACCGGCCCGATTGCGTGCTGTGCATCGACCCCACGGTGGGCCGCGCGGTGAACATCTTCGACGGCATCGCGGACGGCGGCGCCTGGATTCAGACTACCGCCAAGCCGATTGGCGAACTGGCCGTGCCGGACAAGGTGGCCACCGTCGGCCTGTGCGACGCGGTGACGATCGCCCTGGAAATATTCAAACGGCCCATCACCAACACCCTGATGCTGGGTGCATTCGCCAAAACGACCGGGCTTGTTTCGCTCGATTCCCTGCGCGCGGCAGTGGAAGATTCCGATTTCCGCGACGCCGGTCTCAAGCAGAATTTGCTCGCGCTCGAACGCGGCTATGAGGAGACGACAGTGCACACGATGCAGAGGAGGGCGGTGGCGTGAAACAGCAGTCCTACCCGATGTTCGACGCAAGCAAAATTCCCGGCGACCTGTGTCCGATCGCCGCCCGCATGAATCCCATGCTGCCGGGCGACTGGCGCAGCATCAAGCCGGTGGTCGACCGCGCCAAGTGCGTCAAGTGCGCGGTGTGCTGGCTGTATTGCCCGGTGCAATGCGTGGTCGAGAAAGCCGCCTGGTTTGACTTTGACCTGGCCGCCTGCAAAGGCTGTGGGATTTGCGCCAAGGAATGTCCGCACGGCGCCATTACGATGATCGGGGAGGGCGCATGAGCGCGGTGCTGAAAGAAAAATCCCGAGCTATTGTGTGCGACGGCAACGAAGCCGCCGCCTGGGCTGTCACGCTGGCGCGTGTTGACATGGTGGCGGTCTATCCGATCACGCCGCAATCCTCGCTCGTTGAATACCTCGCCAAGTTTGTCGCCGACGGCAAATTGAATGCCGAGATCGTCGACGTCGAGGGCGAACACTCGGTGCTCTCCGTGCTGCACGGCGGCGCGCTGGCCGGGGCGCGCACTTATACCGGCACCTGCGGTCCCGGTCTCGCGTTCATGTTCGAGCCGTATCTGCGCACGCCGGGGCTGCGCACGCCGATGGTGATGTCCATCGTTACCCGCGACACGCTGACGCCGCAAAGCGTCTGGGGCGGCCATCAGGATGCCATGAGCGTGCGCGAGGTCGGCTGGATCCAGATGTACTGCGAGACCGTGCAGGAAGTGCTCGATACCACCATCATGGCTTACCGGGTGACCGAGCACCGCGATGTCATGCTGCCGGTCAACGTCTGTCACGACGGCAACTATCTCTCTTACGGCGCGGCGCGCGTCGAATTGCCCACGCAGGAGGCAGTCGACGCCTTCCTGCCGCCGCCCGCCACCAACTGGCATGCCGCGCTCGATCCGGCGCGGCCGATGGCGGTTGATCCGCTCACCGGCGGCGCGGGCGGGCCGGGGCCGGCGCTCTTTGTCGGCTACCGCAAAGGGCAGTGCAGCGGCATGCAGCACGCGCTGGCCGTCATCGAGCAGGCGCATGAGGATTGGGCGCGCATCGTTGGCCGCCGTCACGCCCCGCTTGCCGAGTCCTACCGCATGGACGACGCCGACATCGCGCTGGTGACGCTTGGCTCCATGACCGGCGCGGGCAAGGACGCGGTGGACGCCGCCCGCGAGCGCGGCGAGCGCGTCGGCCTCGTCAAGGTCAAAACCTATCGTCCCTTCCCGGTGCAGGCGGTGGCGCGCGCGCTGGCGGGGGTGAAGGCCATCGGCGTGGTCGACCGCTCGGTGAGCTTTGGCTGGAATTGCGGCCCGCTCTATCAGGATGTCATCGCCGCCATGCAGTTTGCCGCGCAGCGTCCGGCGGCCATGAGCTTCATCGGCGGCCTGGCCGGGGCCGACATTACGACGGATCACTTCCAGCAGGTCATCGAGCGCGTGCAGGCGCTGGCGAAAGATGGCCGGGTGGGTGAAACCGTTTGGCTGAACGAGAAAGGTTGAGCATGGAAACCCATTATCTTATCGCTGGCGCAAGCCACGCCGCGCTTGCCGCCCTCCAGGCCATTCGCATGCAGGATGCGGAAGGCAGCATTACCATGATTACGCCCGACGACGCGCTGCCGTATTCGCCCACCGTGCTGCCTTATGTGGTGTCCGGCCGCTCGCATCCTTCGCGCGTGGCGCTGAAGGACGGCGCGTGGCTTGAGCAGAACAAGGTCAACTTCATCCGCGCCGCCGCCCTCACTGCGGTGGACGCCTCGGCAAAACGGGCGACGCTGTCCAGCGGAGCGGAAATCGGTTTTCAGAAACTCCTGCTCGCCACGGGCGCCGCGCCGATCCTGCCGCCGATTCCCGGCTTGAAAGAGGTTCGCTTCCATGTCCTGCGCAGCCTGGATGATGCCATTGGCCTGAACCAGGCCCTGCCGCAGACGAAACAGGCGGTGGTGCTCGGCGCCGGACTGGTCGGCATGCACGCCGCCGAAAATCTCGCCAAGGCCAGCGCGCAGGTGACGGTGGTGGAAATGCAGCCGCGTGTGCTGGCGGGCTATTTCGATGCCGAGGCCGCTTCGATCATCGAAGCCGCTTTTGCCGCCAAGGGCGTGAAGCTGATGCTCGGCGCAAAAGTCTGCCGCTGCGGCACGGCAGGAGATGCCATCCAGATTACGGCCGAGGGCGCGGGCAAGGAGACAACCCTGGACGCCGACCTGCTGCTGGTCGCCACCGGCGTTGCGCCGGTCACCGGCTATCTTGCCGGTTCCGGCGTGGCGGTGGATCGCGGCGTGCTGGTCGACGACGCCATGCGCACCAGCGCGGACGCTATTTGGGCCGCGGGCGATGTCGCCCAGGCAAAAGGTTTTTACGACGGCGCGAAAATCCTCAACGGCATTCTCCCCAGCGCCGTCGAGCAGGGCCGCATTGCCGGCATGGCGATGGCGGGCGACGCGGCCATCAAACCCTGGCCGGGCGGCGTGCCGCTCAACACGTACACGTTCTTCGGCCAGCAGGCGGTTTCCGTCGGCAGCCAGGACGCGGGCCAGGTCGTGCGCAAGGAAGCGGACGCCAAACATTATCTGAAAATCGTCATGCAGGACAACCGGCTCACCGGCATCTTCGGCATCAACGCGCCCTTCGATCCGGGCGTGATGTGGGAACTGATTCTGCGCCGCATTGATCTGTCCTCCGTGCGCGAAGCCTTCATTGCCGAGCCGCAAAAAACCGCGCGCGCCATCATGTCGCGCACCTGGAGATAAACAGGCGATAAACAGGAGATAAAACATGAGCGCCTACAACACCATCGCCTTCAAACCCGAGCTTTGCGACGGCTGCAATCTCTGCATGACGGCCTGCGCCACAGCTAAAACCGGCGCGCCGGATGCGGTCAACGCGCGCATCCAGATCGTCGCCGACGGTGATTCATTTGAACTGGCGATGTGCCGCCAGTGCGGCGATCCGAAATGCATCGCCAATTGCCCGGCGGCGGCGCTGGCCAAGGACGCCGAGGACGGCGTCATCGAATGGGATGGCTCGAAGTGCGTGAACTGCCTGCTGTGCACCGTCGGCTGCGCTTACGGCGGCATCGTCCACAACGCTGCCGCCGGCCACGTCGTCAAATGCGACACCTGCGGCGGCGATCCGGCGTGCGTCAAAGCGTGTCCGCGCGGCGCGCTCAAATACATCACCACCGCCAACATCTATCAGCAGGTCGGCGATCTGGAAGATCTTTTCGTGCCGGGCCTGGCCGGCTGCCAGGGCTGCAATACCGAACTCATCATGCGCCACGCGCTGCGCCGCATCGGCCCGGACACCGTGCTCGCCACGCCGCCGGGCTGCATTCCCGGCATGGGATCGGTCGGCTACAACGGCATGACCGGCACCAAGGTACCGGTGTTTCATCCGCTGCTCACCAATACCGCCTCCATGCTCACCGGCGTCAAGCGCCACTACAAACGCCAGGGCCGCGAGGTGAACGCGGTGGCGCTGGCCGGCGACGGCGGCGCCTCCGATGTCGGCTTTCAATCGCTCTCCGGCGCCGCCGAGCGCGGCGAGCAGATTCTCTTTATCTGCGTGGACAACGAAGGCTATATGAATACCGGCATGCAGCGTTCTTCCTGCACGCCGTTCGGCGCGTGGACCTCCACCACGCCGGTGGGCGAGCGCGGCAAGGGCAAGACGCAGGACGCCAAAAATCTGCCGCTCATCATGATGATGCACAACTGCGAATACGTCGCCACGGCATCGACGGCCTTCATGGAAGACCTCTACATCAAGCTCGACAAAGCCATCGCCGCTTCCAAGCGCGGCTTTGCCTATCTGCATATCTATTCCCCCTGCACGACCGGCTGGCGCTTTCCCTCCCAGGAAAATATCGAAGTGGCGCGCAAGGCCGTCGAAACCAATTTCGTCATGCTGTGGGAATTCGATCCGCAGACCGGCTTGCGCCTGACGCGCTCGCTGGACGATCCGCAGCCGATCGCCGAATATCTGAAGGCGCTCGGCAAATACCGCCACCTCGACCCGGAACAAGTCGAGCGCATCGAAACCACGCTGGAAAAAAACGTCACGCTGATCCGCGATCTCGCCGAAGGCCGCCGCCCGGCGGTGGCGGCGCTGGCGTAAAACCGCAAGCAGATAGCGTATATAAGCGAAGCGAACCCCAACATCGAAAGTCTGGCGTCGCAGGACGGCCCAATGTTGGGGTTCGCTGCGCTCACCCCAGCCTGCATCTGTTTTTCC
>Ga0209628_10002764_pt1 | contig 12042 bp, 7 predicted proteins | sample TergutCu122P4_FD_187285 | JGI IMG/M metagenome (GOLD analysis project Ga0209628, IMG submission 187285) | Cubitermes ugandensis P4 segment gut microbial communities from Kakamega Forest, Kenya - Cu122 P4 (SPAdes) (version 2) | ecosystem: Host-associated > Arthropoda: Insects > Digestive system >...
TAATTTTAATTTTTTTCATTGCTTCTTTTCTATATTAATTATTAAATTTTGATTATAAACAAAAAAAATAGTAGCGTTTTCGGAGTGAAATAGCAACTATTTAATCTCATTATGCACGATATAATTCGCCCGCTTCAAGTCAACAACAATGATATACGTTCCGTGAAATCAAGTAGTTATGAGTAGTAATGAGCATTTTTTTTCCGTCTTCTTTTTCACTTCAAAAAGGACGGCGAAGATAGAATTTATTTAATATGAAAAGAATAGAAAAAAATAGATTTTTTTTATTGATATTTTTCAAACATAAAAATATTTTTTTTAGTTGCTTAGTTAGCGCAAGTTTTCTTCCATCCCATAGATATAAGGATTACTCTTATATGTTGATATAGAGCACCTAATGGGATTAATAGTATCTTTTTTGCTAATATTCCAAAGGAAGATTTTTACGCTATAATGGGGTATTCTTTTAGAATCTTTTACCAAAAGTTCATATCTAAACGGAAGGGAAGAACTGTAATAATCCCCTTTTTTGATAAAAAAATCAGTTGGTTTAACCCCTCGCCAGTCGGCAATAGTTCCTTTATAGGAAGTTTGCAGTACAAGCGCGTAATCTGCAATACTATCCATACTTTTATAATCAAGAGTGAGTAATATTTTGGTAAAACGAGAGGGGGTTAAATCCGATAAATTGCATTCTTTGATAGGAACAAATTCACATTCGGCAGGTATTGGTTCATCCCAAAAAAATTCTTCCGTGTTTATTTTTTGCATTCCTTCTATTCCGGTTCCTGTTTTTGCAAATACATATATCTCAGAAGTTGAACAATGTATATATTCCACTAAAACAGGGTAATAGTGTTTGATAATTTCAATTTGCATATCCGTTAAACCGGCAACAACCAAGTAATTCCCTTGCAGTGATTCTACTTTGCTTGAAAAGGAAAAATCATCACATAATTCACTTTTAGATATTTGATTATTGAGCAAAATACCATGTTTTTCTTCATAATATTTCAAAGAACTGGCAGAGATATTCAATAAACAATCCACATTATCTTCTCCATTTTTTTCAATCCATTCTGCGCCTTTCAACACACTTTTTTCAAACCATTGCAAAGAAAGAAGTTTGTAATGTTCTCGTGTAACCACCAAACTATAAATCATAATTCCTAAAATCAAAAATAGAGATAACAGTTTTCTAATGTTAATTGTTGAATCAATGAATGCCGCAGCAGCTAAAAGTAAAAAAGGGAAAGAAAAAATAAGAACGGAATATTGAATTACAGGGTTTACATATAGCGAGTATAAATATCCAATAATATAGGGAGTAACAAACAGAATCAGGGCAATTCCCATCTTAACTTTGTATTTATTCCAACTTTCTTTGTTAATTTTATACGAAAAAAATAGAGCGATAATAGTTCCGATAGCAGCAATCCATGAAAAATGAAAAAGATATCCAAAGTAGTAAAGAGTAAATCTTGGTTTTGGAGGAGCAAGCCACTCGCTAAGTCCTCCCAAGCTCAGTTGGTGCAGTAAAATGGGAATATGGGGAGCATATAATACTATTGCGATAAGAGATGCAGAGAAATATTTTAAAAAACTCTTCTTTTTTACCAAAAACAATCCGGTTATAGAAATTATGAATGCAGTGAGCATGGAAAAGTGATGTATGTAAGCGCAAATTGCAGCAAAAATTCCAAATAAAATGATGTTCTTCCAACGGAAATCTTTTTCAAAAACCATTCTCGTCCACACTATTAGCAATAATAAAGTAAAAAATAGCCCTGCACAGTAAGGGCGAGCGATTAAACCGTAAAAAATGGTATATTGACTTACCGCGACCACCCCTGAAGTAAATAATCCCGCTGTAGCATTAAACCATTTTTTTGTCAAAACGTACATCAGCGGGATGCACGAAATGCCCATTATAATGAAAGGTAAACGCAGTGAAATTTCCGATATGCCGAAAATTTTTGTCCATAACCACAAAAATACTTGAATACCCGCGGGATGCCCATCTATTTTTACACCCTCTTCTATTAAATCGGAAAAAGTATCAAAATGCAAACGTGAAATTACGCTTAATTCATCATCTGTAAAAGTAAAATTCCATATCCCATACAAACGAAGGAAAATACCTAACGCAATGATGAGCAATAGTATAATGGTATTTTTTTTCATGTTTATTAATTGATTTACATCTATTTACTTATTAACGGTTTTCCAAGCGGTAATACAGTTTTTCCATAATGTTGGTTTAACACCGTTGCGCCAAATCCATAAAAACTGATTAGAGAAATAGCAAGTTCTGAAAAAGCAGCCAAATGATGAGAAAATTTTGGGATAATGTTAAATGATGATAAAGTTAAGCCAATAAACAACAAGTCAATAAAAATTAAATCTATAAATAACACCTTGTTTGTTGACGCGAATCCATACGTTAAAAACAGAGAAAAAATGAGATACCCAAAAAAGGCAAATCCTAATTGCAGTCCGTCAACGGAGGCGGCAAGGGTTTCGCCAAAAACGCCGCTTTTTATCATCCAGGAAGTTGCTACGGCAAACCAAAAGAGCGCAAATCCGCCAAAGGTAGTGGTTCCCAGAACGTTGTTTCGTTTCGAGTCGTTGATACAGGCAAATAATTGAGCAAATCCGCCGAGAAATAATGCCCAAGGTATTACAAACGATGTGCCGGTAGTGATACCAAGTTTTTGGCTTGACGCCACGAGCGTTACTATTGCCAATCCGAAAAGTCCTAAAGCAGAAGGGTCGCAGTTTACAATTTTTACATGTTGAGTTTCCATTTTTAATATAATAAGTTAAGAAATAATTTTGGTGCGGCGAAAATATAAAAATTGTACACTTAAATTTATGACACAAATTTTTAAAATACGTTCCATCTCTTTGTAAACTTCAAAGGCAACAAAACAAATACAAACGTGAGTTTCAATACGTTTGGGAGTAAAATGGAAACATAAAAGTGGTTTTATATTACTCTTTTTTATGCCAATACATGTCAGCCGCTCCTAATAAACGAAATTTGTAAAAAGCGTAGAATATGGTAAGTACAATGGTTGCCATAAATATATAGAACCATATTGTTTGGTAATAAGCAGGTGCGATGCGAAAAGCAAACGTGGTTTCATCTCCAACACAATTTCCCATTGCCGCTCTTACTTTAAATATATATTTTCCGGGACGAAGCGAAGCGTACTCTACAAAACCTCTTTCAGATAATTCACTCCAATCACTATTAGTACCTTCCAATTTATATTGATAGCTAACATCATAGGCATTTCTAAACGTGATGGAAGAAAATTCGATGGTAATACTATTTTGGGTTCGTGTGAGTTGTATCCTGTTTATATTTGTTGAAAACTCCGGATATCGAGTACCGTTAATAAATAAATTGGTAATAAATACTTTGGGAATATTCACAAACTCTTTTTTAAGTGGTTGATTTTGAGTAACAAAAAGCCCTTCTTCTGATAAAAGGTATAATCTTTCTCCCACCGGCAAAGGCATTAAATCCGGTCCAACAATTCCTTCATTTATGTTAAACTTATGTATAGTTTCTATTCCTGTACTTTCCCGTTGCAAAATATTAATCCCTTTATCCGACATCAACCAAATTCTTCCCACTTCGTCGCAATCAATCTTTTCTAAACGGTTGCTTAAAAGCCCGTTTGCAGTGGAATACAATTTGTAGGAAATCACCCCGCTTTTGTTTATGGCAAGTTGATAAGCACCGGTGTATAATGTTAAAAACCAAAGATTATCCTCTTTATCGAAAACCATATCCTGTATCCATAGAGTTACAAAAGCGGAATCTGCTTCGCGAGATTTGTATGCAGTAATGTTATCAAATAAAAGGGTATTCTTATCGGGTCTTGAGATGGTGCCGCGATAAAGGCCAAATGTGTAGTCGCCATACCAATAATATCCATATTTGTCTTGTATTATTTTCATGGGTCTCAACGATATAGAATCCGGATGAAGAAAAGTTACCGGTAAAAATTTCCCATTGTAGTAGTTGAAAATTTGTTTTTCAGCACAAACCCATATACCTAATGAATCGGCAACTAATTTTCTTACATTCATCACGTTATAGGATGAATAGTCAACGATTTTTTTAATTTTTTGCAAATTGGGTAGCGCCTGGGTTATTTCCATTTTGAAAATTCCTGACGGATTGGAAATAATTAATTCCGAATTAAAAATAGTTAACCTGCCAATACCGGCTTTTTCAAATGGGGTTCCACGTAAATCTAAGGGAATCAACTTATCATCCTGAAATAAGTGTAATTTGTTGCCATTGTGTATCCAAATTCTGTTATACGAATCCTTATTTATCCACTCTGCATCATTAAAACGAACGCCATTTTTACTCATTGCAAAATTTTCAAAGTGGTCAATCATACTAATTCCGGCACTCGTGCCAAACCAATAATTACCCTCTTTATCTTGAAGCATACACATTATTGAAGAGGATAACAATCCGTTATCTTGGGTAAGATGTAAAGTAATTTGGTTCTCCCTTGTTCTAAAAACCCCATAAGAAGAGGTTGATATCCAGAGATTTCGTTCTTTATCTAAATAAATATGATTGATGAAACTGTCTTTCAGTTCGGGAAACGGCTGTTCTATAGTATAATTACTGTTCCAACGAGCGGGGTCATGCCATTTCATTCTGTAGTAGCCTTGACTTGTACCTATATGCAACGTTCCATCATCATCAAAAAGAATCTTAACAATAAATTTTCCTTTTAATTCCGGAAGAAAAACAGCCTCGTAATCATCGCCGGTTTGTTGCAGAATGCCAAATCCTAACCGCCCCCCAAACCAGATGCGATGCTCTTTATCCATTTCTAAGGTAAAAAAAGTTACTCCTGTATTGTTGCTCGTGTAAAGTCTTTGTAATGAATCTTTTGTAATTGAAAAAAGGGCAGTAGAAACACTCGCTAAGAGTCTCCCGTCGGGGCAATATTTCACAGAATTGAAAACATTTTTCCCAAGTTCAACGAATCCTCTTTGTAAATATCTTTTAAATTTTCCGTTATCTTGTTGTACAAACACCCCTTGCATCAAACTTGTGGTAATAATTTTTCCCCTCGGTGTTGTTTCAATATATCTAACCTGTGCGGAATTATTATAGATTTCAGGTATTGCTTTATGATAAAATGTTTTACCATCAAAGCGCGACAATCCAAAATCAGAGCCAAACCAAATATATCCATTTCTGTCTTGTGCCAGGGCGTAAATGGTATTATTTATTAATCCGTTTTGCGTGGTATAATTCTTAAAAAGAAAGTACTTATCCGGTGAAGTAAGCGAAGTTTGAGAAAGACCGGAAAAACTTACTGCAAACAATAGCAGAAAAGTAATGGTTTTTAATAATGGTTTCATGACATATTTTTTTTGCAAAAGAAAGCATTTTTTTTTTCGCACGTTTTTTAAATAAAAATTTATTTTTGCAAAATTTACTTTTTAATAAAAATGATGAAAAACAAACCCCTGCAAAACAAGGCAAAAGAATTACCTTTACTGTTACCGGAAATTAAGAAAAATGCCGGATGGAAACCCTATTTGGTACTGACAATTTTTGCGTTTGTACTGTACTCCAATACATTAAATCATTTTTATGCATTAGACGATGGTATTGTGTTGATGGAAAATAATTTTACCCAAAAAGGGATAGGCGGCATTGCCGAAATTTTCAAGTATGATACTTTTGTCGGCAACATCGTGCAACTTTCCGGAGGCACAAAAACAGCCGAACAGGTACAAGAGGAGATGAAATATTTAGCAGGCGGAAGATACCGCCCACTATCGTTAGCTACCTTTGCGTTGGAAATAGAACTTTTCGGTAAAAAGCAAACGTACCCTAACAGTACCTTAGAATTTATAGGAAACCCCTTTGTTAGTCATTTAAATAATATATTATTGTATTTATTGACCACTTGTTTGCTTTTTCTTATCCTTTTTCGTATTTTTCCTCAAAAAGAAGATGAAAAATGGTATCTTTCGCTTCCATTTATAATAACGTTGTTGTTTTTGGCACACCCTATTCATACAGAAGTGGTTGCAAATATTAAGGGGCGAGATGAAATTATGACCCTTCTGGGTTCGCTTGCGGCACTGTGGTTTTCAATAAAATATTTTGATACCAATAAAATTTATTATCTTGTTTTGTCGGGATTATGTCTGTTTTTAGGATTACTGTCGAAAGAAAATGCGATTACTTTCCTTGCGGTAATTCCTCTTACGCTCTATTATTTTTTAGCTTCGCCAAAGATCAGCCATCGTTCATCAAAGAGTAACTATAAAGAAACAAGAAAAATAATAATGACCATGATCCCACTTATTGTGGCTTCGGCGATATTTTTATTAATGCGGGCGAGTGTTATTGCAAAAACGGTTTCATCCGTAAGTCCCGAATTAATGAATAATCCTTTCCTGAATGCTTCTGAAAGCGAAAGTATGGCCACGATATTTTTTACGCTGATTTTTTACGTAAAGTTGCTGTTTATCCCCCATCCGCTGACTTGGGATTATTATCCTCATCATATTGAAATTGTAAACTGGATGAATCCGGTTGCTTTTTTTTCGCTACTGTTTTATGTTGGAATCGGGATATATGCTGTTTATGGATTATTCAAAAAAAGAGATATAATTTCATATTCAATATGGTTTTACTTACTGCCTCTTTCGGTGGTTTCCAACATCTTTTTCCCCATAGGTGCTTTTATGGGCGAGCGTTTTATATATATCTCTTCCATAGGATTTTGTATTTTACTGGGTTGGTTAATTTATAAATATGTTCCAAAAATTAACAACAACATTTATCTCGTTGGTTTTGTTTTGCTCATCATTCTTGGTTTGTATTCAGGTAAAACAATATGGAGAAATCTTGCATGGAAAGATAGTTTTATTCTTCTAACAACCGATGTACATACATCCAATAATTCGGCAAAAGGAAATTATGTGGTTGGTTTCGAAATGTTGAAGAGAGTTGCTTTTGCTGAGAGTGAAGAAGATTTTCAAAGAAGAGAAGAGTTTTGTAAAAAAGGGCGTGCGCATTTAAAACGCGCCATTGAACTGCACCCAACATATACCGACGCAATAGAAAGCCTTGGGAATCTATGTTTTGACTGTTATTTGGAACCCGCAAAATCACTTCACTACTATGCGAGGGCGTTATCACGAAACACAACAAGAGATAACGAAATATACGAACAGGCAAGAAAAGTACTCAATATTATAAGAAAGCTTTTAGCCGATAATAATAGCAATTCAACACCGGAAGAAATTATACAATCGTGCGAAGAATTAATAAAAGTGAAACCAGAATTTGGAGAAGCATATTTTATCTTGGGATTAATTTACGGTAAATATCTAAATAACCACGAATTGTCTTTGATAAATTTTGAAAAGGCAAATTCATTGAATTTCCCTAAATCAGTGAATTTTTACGAAGATTTAGGAACCGTTTACGGCATAGCTGCCAACTATGAAAAATCCCGCCAATACTTCCTAAAAGCGATAGAAATGGGTAGTAATGACTACATTATATATAATAATTTGGGAATTACCTGTCAGTTTCTCGGTGATATGAAGAGTGCAAATTATTACATATCAAAAAGCAACGAAATAAAAGCAGAAATAGAAAAATTTAATAATAATAATGAGTAACCAAAATCAATTTGTTATGAAAAAACTTTTACAAAATTTCCATAAGGGTCGAAAAATTTCGCCCCCTACAACAATTCTTACGATATTACGATCTTACTATCTTACGGTCTTACGGTCTTACAGTCTTACAGTCTTCTTTCTCCTTTCCCCTTTCTTTCTTCTCCCTTGCCTCGCCCAACCCTACGCCGTATATAGTTGTGGTTTTGAAAACTGGACAGACGGAAAACCGGACGGATGGGAACTTGCATCGATAAATTCAGCCATAATATCACCCTACTCCCCGGCTTACGCCGGAGCATTTTCCTGCAAAATTGAAAACAAAGGAACTTCTCCTGCTGCAACAGTTAGAATGAAAAATCTTGAGATGGATAATTTTTTTCCTATCTATTGGGGAAAAAAATATGTGCTCTCTTTTGCAGCAAAAATGACCAATTGCAAGTGGGTGGAACTCCAAATACATAATAAATCAACTGTAAATAATGGATTGCAGGCGCATTTTATATCTGACAAAATGGTCATTAGCGAAGAATGGCAACTCTATGAAATTGAATTTATACCCATACACAAATCCTCCAATTCGCTTACCGGTTGGCATTTTCCGCTAAGTAGCACAAAAAATGCATTTAGTATTAATATAATGGCGAAAAATAGTGAAGGGTTTGAATTTGTGATTGATAACCTTAAATTTATTGCCAAAGACCACACCATGGAGTTTGATTATTTGGATGTGAACAATATTAAAGCCCAAATTGACCCCATTGCGCCTTTTATACGACTTAGTGATTCACCCTCTGATGAAATCAATTATTTTGAAGTACCCAAAAACAGTGGAAAATCCACCATTTTTAACGCAAATCTTTGGCTGGGCGCTAAAGCTGATAACGGACAAGTGTATGTGGCCGCACAACAATATTGCCAAAAAGGGTTCGACTTTTGGATAGGACCCGTTACCAATGATTTTGAAATAGGAAACTTTCCTCATCCCGGCACTGTTAACAGTTCAATATCAGATAAATATACGCTTTTTTCCAACGAATATATAAGCCGTTACCACCACACATGGAAGGTAACGAAAGCGGAGGTAGAATACCACAAGGCGCATTATGCCGACCCCGGATATGTAATGCCCTGGGGAATTGCCAATTGGCCCGCTCACGGCAGAAGCCAATATGGGGAAAGTTGGAATCTTGCCCCTTTTATCTATGTGTCGGGAAACGGAAAATATACCCCCAGCATGGGTGATTATCCAAATATTAGAGGCGACCAGGCCGTGTTTTTTATCATTAACGATAAAACCGGAATACATGTAGAATCGGGCAGCCCGAACAACTTGGGCGTAGAAATTTTAGGCATGGCCTACGCCTTTGATAGCCCAGACTATATGTTGCAAAATACGATTTTCTTTTCCTACAAAATAAAAAACAAATCGGCAACAAATTATGAAGATTTACATTTTGGTATTTATATAGATTTTGATTTAGGGGATGGGTGGGATGATTATATTGGGTGCGACTCGTCGTTAAATTTATCATACGTCTATAACGGAAATGAAATTGATTTTGTTTACGGAGAAAACCCGCCGGTGCAGGGCGCCATGTTCCTTAACCAAAAAATGAGCGCATTTATATATAATAAATATTCTGGACCGACCGGTTGGCCCGACAATTATACGGGTTATTACAATTTTTTACGCGCCATTTGGAAAGACGGCGTTCCGTTGACCATGTGGGGAACAGGATATAATGTATCGGGGGGGGAAAGAGCCCACTTTATGTTTAGCGGAGACCCCATTAACAAAACCGGCTGGACTGAATATACACCCACCGGCCCGGGATCTGAACCAAACTCTCCTTATGACCGAAGTGGTTTAATGAGTTGCGGACCTTTCAACTTACCTGCCGGTGAAAGCATTACCGTGGATATTGCGTTGCCCTTTGCCAGAAGTGAAGGAAAAAGCAATCTCACTTCGCTGGCGTTGCTTAAACAACTTGCCCCGCAAATTCAACAATACTATGATGAGAAAATAATTGGTATTAGAGAAAACAGTGCGCCTAATCATAAACTTCAAGTGTATCCCAATCCTACCAACGGCAGTTTTACCATTACCGGCGAAAAAATTATAGAAAATGTTGAATTGTATGATATTATGGGAAAGAAGGTGTTTTCAAACACACCAAAAACAAAAACTACGCAAATAAACAGCAATTTGTCTTCAGGAATATATTTCTATCGCGTTGTATTGCAAGACCATAGCGTATGTTCTGGAAGAATTGTGGTTCAGTAGTTTTTTAAAACAATTGTTTTTATTTTTTTTATGTAATTTTGCGGAAAACAATGAGTAACAAAATATCCTTTTTAACCGAAACAAAAAAACAGTGTCTAAAAACAGTCTTGCAATTGTATAAAACGGCAAACGCAGGACACATAGCCTCATCTTTGTCGGCTATGGATATTTTAGTTTATCTTTTTTTTGAAAAGATGAGCGATGAAGATTCTTTTGTTTTATCGAAAGGTCATGCGGCAGCGGCGTTATTCACCGTTTTAGCAAAATTGGGCAGGATATCTGAAGAGAAGTTGGTAACTTTCTACCGTGAAGGAACCTCACTTGCAGCGCACCCGCCCTGCAACGGTTCGATTAAAGATATTCCTTTCGGCACAGGCAGTTTGGGACACGGTTTGCCGTTGGCAACGGGCTCTTCGTTTTCTCAAAAATATACGTCTAAAAAAAGTAAAGTTTACTGCCTGTTGTCCGATGGCGACTGCAACGAGGGTTCTACGTGGGAAGCGGCGCTTTTTGCGGCACAACAAAAATTGGATAATTTAGTGGTAATCGTTGATTACAACTTGCTGCAGGGTTTTGGTTATGCTAAAGATGTGCTCAATTTAGAATCTTTGGCAGCCAAGTTTGAAGCATTCGGATTTAGAACAATTGAGGTGGAGAATGGCAATAATTTTGAATCTTTGCATAAAGCATTTGAGCAAATAGAAAAAACGCCCATCGAGCAACCAACTTGCATCGTAGCAAGAACAGTAAAAGGTTCCGGCGTGTCGTTTATGGAAAACAAATTGGAGTGGCACTACTTGCCGATGACAGACGAACAGTATCAACAAGCAATGGAGGAGGTCGAACATTATGCGTAAAGAATTTTCAACAACCATCGAATCATTGTCGAAGACAAAACAAAACCTGATTTTCCTGACAGGCGATTTGGGTTTTATGGCACTGGAAAATGTGCGGGAAGCGATGGGCGAACGTTTTGTCAATACCGGCGTTAGCGAACAAAATATGGTATCAATGGCGGCGGCGATAGCGCACGAGGGGCTGCAGGTTATCTGCTACAGCATTGCGCCTTTTGCGGTGTTTCGTCCGGCGGAACAAATACGGTTGGATGTGTGCCTTCACAATAAAAATGTTAAAATTGTGGGTAATGGCGGCGGCTACGGCTACGGAATTATGGGCGCCACCCACCACGCCATTGAAGACATTGCAGTTTTGTCGGCTTTTCAGAATATGCACTGTTATATTCCGTTTTGCAACGAGGATGTAGAAGGCGCAGTTCGGGCGATGTTGAGCCACGAATATCCCTCATATTTACGTCTGGGCTTCGGCGCACTGCCGGCGGGCTGGCTGTTACCTGACTTTGCGCCCGTCCGCAAAGTAGCAAGCGGCGCACAATTGACGGTTGTTGGTATGGGACCGGTGTTGAATAACGTGGCAAAGGCGCTCGGCAATTCGGTTGAAGCGGATATTTTTGCCGTATCGCAACTGCCGCTGTCGGAGTTGCCGGAAGAACTCAGGGAAAGTATCGCGAAAACAGGAAAAGTATTAGTGATTGAAGAGCACGTACAGCGCGGCGGGCTGGGAGAGCATTTGGCGTTGCATTTGGCGCTGGCGGGGATGAAGTGTAAATTTGTCCATTGTTGCGCAAAAGGATATGAAAACGGACTGTACGGCTCGCAAAATTATCATCAACAACAAAACGGGTTGGATGCCGAAACACTGGCGCAAACAATAAACACAATAGCGTATGGAAAATAACACATTATACAAAGACACCTGGTCGCCGGAGGTTATTGAGGAGGCGAAAAAAATGCAAGGACCGATACTTATCGTGGGAGCCGCCGGATTTATCGGTGCCGGTTTGTTTTACACGCTTCGCAAATATCGTCCCGATGTTTACGGCTGTTCGCGCAATCCGCAAAATAATTGGCGGTTTGCCAACTGCGAACAGGAAAATCTTCTGCACGTTGATATTACCGATTTTGACAGCGTAAAACAGTTGATTGACCGCCTCAAACCGATGACGATTATCAATTTTGCCGCTTACGGCGCCTACGCCCGACAGG
>Ga0209628_10002765_pt1 | contig 12042 bp, 8 predicted proteins | sample TergutCu122P4_FD_187285 | JGI IMG/M metagenome (GOLD analysis project Ga0209628, IMG submission 187285) | Cubitermes ugandensis P4 segment gut microbial communities from Kakamega Forest, Kenya - Cu122 P4 (SPAdes) (version 2) | ecosystem: Host-associated > Arthropoda: Insects > Digestive system >...
AAGTGTTACTTTTTATTTCTTTTTTATTTCTTTTTTATTTCTTTTTTATTTCTTTTTTATTTCCTCATTTATTTCCCCTCTGTGGCGATCACTCTTTTTGTAGCAAAAAAGCAGCTTTGACCCACAGGTGTCTTTATACATGGAAAAATTTTGGGTGAGAGTATGTTGGTGGTGGCGGTTGTGTGACTGGGGTTGTGTTGTGGTTGAGGTTGTGGTTATGGTTTAAAAATTTGGTGTGGTTGTGTTTGTGGTTTAAACTAAGTTGTGAAAGGGGAAACTGTTGAAAGCAGTTATTTAGTTAGGGGTAACTTGTGGGAAACTCGTGGGAAATGTGAATAGGTCTTTTATAGTGGTTAATTGTGTAAATGGGGTTTAAATTGGTTTGTGATGTGTGGAAAGTGTGGGAAACTTGTGGAAACAGTTTGTTTTGTGGTTAAAACGTTGTGATAATTGTTGATTTTGTGTCAAGTTTTTATTTATAATTCATTTTAATTGAAAAATTGTGTGTGGCACTTGTTAAGTGTACTTAATTCCCCCCATTATATTATACAGATATTTTTTATTCTGTTTCCCACTTTTTGTTTCCCACTCTTCTCTAAGATGATCCACTTGACAGTTGGTTGGTATTTTGGTTGTTTGACGTTGTAAGTATAGTTTTTGTTATGTTGTGTATTTGGTGTGTGGTTAGTTGTTGTTGGTTTTGATTTTGATGTTGTGTTTTTCTGTGATGTATTTTAGTTCGTTTGTGTATTGGCCTATGCTGTGTTCTTCTTGGGCTTTTCTTGCGCAGAGGTATTGTTTGTTTTTAACGGTTTTTAGTCTGAAATACCATCCTTCGTTTGTAAGTTTTAGTATTATTTTCTCTTTCTCCAATTCCTTAAAAGACAACTCAAAATGGTTATCCTCAAAGTAAACATCATTTTCTAAAAATGGATTAGTTGAAATCTGGTTGGTTAATTCAATTTTTGTGCCATCTGGGTTAGTGTTTGTTGGGTTATTGTATAGGATTGTTTTTTCTAGTGTTTTTCTTTCTGTTGTTTTGTTGCGTTGTCTTATGGAGAGTAGTGTTTCCCATTCGGAAGGGGTTATGGGTTTGTTTATGAATTCTTGTTGTAGTGTTTGGTTTTTTTGCCATATTAGGTATTCTATGTCGGTTTTGTGGCCGTGTTTTTCAAGGCTGTGGTGTATTATTTTTTCAGGGTTGTGGGGACCATTTGTATAGTTTAGGGTTTCAAGTATTTGGTGTTCGCGTTTTGTGTCCATAATTGCGGAGACAAAAAACTGGTTTGAGGGTAGGTTTATGAGTGTTTGGTAGCTGTTTTTTGGGTAGTGTTTTTCAAGTGTTTGGGCTGTGTTTTCGTCTACACAGAAGGTTATGAGGGTTCTGCAGATTTTGGAAAGAAGTGCTATTTGCATACTTTGAGAGTATTGATCAAAGCTTTCATCCATTAAGGTTACATAGGTTTTGTATTTGTGTATGGTTTGTAGGGTTTGGGGCATGTTTCTTGTGAGGTATTGGTGCGCTTCATCTACGTATATGTAGAAGGGTTCCCACGAACTTTCATAGGTGTTTTCGCGTGATTTAGCAGCATTAAATATTGCTGAGAGAATAAGACTGCCTAAGAATGTGTTTGTGTCTTTTGCAATAGTGTTCTTTGGTAGGTCTACTATGATTATTTTATTTTCATCCATAGCTTGTCTAAAGTTTATGGTGTTTTCTGTGGTTCTAAGTATTGGTGTTATGGTTAGGTCTTCGCATAGTCGATATAGTTTAGTTAGAACCGATAGGGTGTCGTTTTTGTAGAGTGTGTTGTATGGTTTTTCCCAAAAGGTTTTGATGTTTTCTTTTTTGCATTTTGCAGTAAGCTTGTCCCGAAAAGCCTGATCAGATAACACTCTATATACATCTGAGAGTTTGGGTTTTTCTTTCTCCAACACTAAATGTATTGTATTTAGTATGACATCTTCTAAGCATATTGGCCAGCTTCCTTTGTTGTAGATTTTCTCAAGAGTGTCTGTAAACATGTTTGCTATTGTGCTATGTTCTAAGGGATTATTGGTTTCTAAAAAGTTAAGCTGCACTACCCGATTATCATATTTGCTCTCAAACGCCGACCAGGGATTAATGTAAACAACTCGGTCCCACTGCTCAGGAGGAATATATGACAGTACCCAAGAGGCAAGATGCGACTGTGGATCCAACACCAAAAAACCCTCATTATGATCAATATGTTGCTTGATCATTGATAACAAAAACTGTGTCTTACTACATCCAGAACATCCCATAACTAAACAATGACCTCTATCCGTAGCATAAATTCCACGCTTCAACCTACGGCCAACAGACGGATCAACTGCTACATCCATACCTAACACATGGCGTCTACCCTTATCATCGTACGGTGAATTTGACACTTTACCACTCACAACAAACAACCTCATTTCTGTAAAAACAACTATAACAAGAATTTAGTAGACAAAAACCACCATATTAAGATACTCCAAATTGACTAAATGTTACAACCGTCTAAAACAAAATTACGCAAATTAAAAAACATAACAAACTGGCTCATAATAAGCCAAAGTACCGTTTACAAAAATGTGGGCACTACAAAAAACAGAATTTTCCCACATCCCCGCCTCGTACTCAAAGACGAAAATCCCCTCGTAAACAAGCAAACTATGGACCGAATCACCGCAAAAATCAAAATAACACCCAACATAACCCTAAACGAACTGATCACAGAATTTGACTTACACATCTCTAAATAAGCCCCTCGCAAAAGACTAATAAAACTCAGCTATACTTCTAAAAGTGTTCTTTTAGGTATGTCCACTGTGATTATTATTTAATTATTTTCCTATTTTTCGCATTTTTTAGGTACTACATTGTTGACAACTTTTTAAATTCTGCAAATTATGGTCTGATTGGAAAAAACGTGTAAATAATGGTTTCGCAATGTTGTTATAACTTGGTTGTAGTACCTAATTTAGGTACTACCTAAAATCCCGGAATGTTTATGCATAGGTTTGCGAAATGTTTGTTAATCATGTCGGGTTTCGGAAAATCGTCCTGAAATGGGGTTTAACAAATAATCATAACATATGTATAATGCGCGCAATTATACATAGGACTTGTTTTTCTAATTGGGTGTTTTTCAAGATATTTTCAAAATTCACGTCTTTTAGAGGATTTCTATTTACCTATGTATAATTCACTCGGGATTTTAGGGTACTACTGAGAATTATGAAAAATCGAATAATATCGATTGTTTTGCAATTAGGAGCTAAAATTTGGGAAATAAAGAGAAACGTATTGTGTGTAGTACCTAAATTTTGCGGAGTTTAGGATTTTCTCATTTAAAACTTGACGAAAAATTAGGCCTCAGTCGCAATTATTCAGAGGTATTCTTAAATGGCGTGTACATATTATAAATGATTCAAAATTTGAATACTAAAACCATAAACAGCGCATTTAGGCACTAACAAAATGTACAGCCTGTCGCCAAACACTAATTTAGACTAACGTCTATTATACTGTGCACGCAAATCGTTCAGAGAGATATATTTCTGTTGCAACTTTGCTTAATCGCGCAAATATTTCGTCGTTAATGTGTATCCCCAAAATCCTTGAAATAACTGTGGCCCACCCATACAAAAAGTAGTCAAACCCATCAAAAATTGAAAGATTCTGCTCTCGTTTTTGGGCTATAGCTAACTTGTAAAAATCCAATTCGCCACGATAATTGTACTCCCATACACAACCATTATTTGGAAATATTGTATTGTGCGAAATAGGTGATCCAGGTTTATCTTTTCCCAGCCCAGTTGCATTTATAACAAAAGACCCCGTGCTCATAGAGTTAATAATTTTATCAGTTTCATTTGTATTTTGGATAGTGTAAATATTTAATCGATGGTTACTATCGTATTTGCTAAGCAGATTTTTTGCGTTTTTACTGCGCGCATCAGAAATATCTGTCATAATGATTTTTCCTGTAAACTGGTCGTTGTTCGCCAATAGCACATATGATAATGCTATGCCTGCACCACCACAACCTAGTATACAAACATCAGATTTAGTTTTTGGTGCACCTTGGTGAGCTACACAAATATTTTCAAAGGCTCTTTTGGCTGTCAAAATATCTGTTGCCTCCCCAACTAATTTTGAGTTACTCTTGTAAATACATCCAATTTCACCAAATCTATCAGAACTGTTGGTTAATTCATCAAACAAATCTTTTGTAGTACTATACAGGTCTATTTTGTGTGTTGTAACTAACGCGCCCAAAATTTCTGGAGTGAATTTAATTTTCTTTATACACTCTCTATAAATTGTTGCATAACTATCTACAGGCTCATATTCATCACGAGCAGGAATATCAACACCTTCAAGTTGCAAATCACTTCCCAATATTTCCATCCATGCAGGGAAGACATGATTTATAATAGATTTTGTAGTTGTTACACCTACAAATAACATCTTATGTTTTACTGCACTTTTTATCTCGTTCATATTTATCTTCTCTTCTATCGAGATCCGTGTTTTCATCGTAAGTACCATAACCAATTTCCAAAAGGCGAACTCTATCTTTATTTGCCCTAAACCTGTGCCATAACCCACGAGGAATAAGAATATAATCACCTTTTTCTAAAACTAGCGAATTAATATGCGGTACATCGCTGTATGACCCATATTTAGCAAATTCATCCTTCTGAAGACTGTCACTGCATATGTCTATACCTATATTATCGTCCAACGATATAAAGAATTCATCACGGCACAAATGTCTTTGTAGACTGTATCTCTGACCTGCTTCAATAGTCAATATGCGAACAGAACAATGTTTTTCGTCCACCAACAATTCGATTCTTCCCCATGGACTTGGCGCAATTTTTATACAATAGTCATTGTCTTCTTCTATACCTCTAAATGATCTATTACAAGTGCCCGTAGCATGTGTAACCCCCCACGGAAAGAATATTTCATGCCTGTCAGTAAGTTTTGCATAAATGATTTTAGCAAGAGGATGTTCAGTTGTTTTAGTTATAGTTTCATTCAATGTTTCACCTAAAATTAAAACACCAGGTCGTATATCTTTATTCGGAAACCATTGGTTTAATTGATTCAAAGCTTTAATCATTGTATTTCCTGAAAAAGTAATAGCGTCTAGCACTAGAATGCGTTCTACATCATCTGTAATAATAGAAAGATCCGACTGTATACTCCTTACAGCTCGCTTATATTGGCGTGACTCTTTTTCTCCATCAATTAAAATAGTGCCGATTTTTTTGTCATTAAAGTCTTTTTGTAACCTGCGTTTTAACTCCATACCCCCTGCTGCGGCAGGGTCGTTAATAAATATCAAACAGTCAGGATTAAAATGCCTCTTTATTTTGTTAACATAAGCAACTACTAATTCAGTCACAATACTGTAATTTATGTACCCTGAACCTTTTTCTTGTTTTTCAATAATGTTCTGCTCAATTCGTTTAAGCTTATTCTTTACGCAAGTTGATTCAATACGACACATTTGTATTTCCATATCCAAATCTGCAAAGAAAGTATCAAATATGCCATCATCTCCTGCAATAATTTGTAACTTCTTATCCGTTAACGCTTGAAGTTTAGCCATGATTGAACTATCTGTTGAAGGATCTTTAGGATTAACATATGTCATAGATTCACAATTTGTATCTAACAATGTTCGTAATAAGTCCATATCATTCATATCTGAACCAACAATAACACAACCTTTAACAAGGTAGTTACCGAGCATGCGTTTTAACTCATCGGAAATTCTAGAAATTTGTGTATCTGTAATAAAGAAAACACCTGATAATAAATCGCCATGCATTTTAATGATGTTAACTTTTGAAAAATTGTGCTTTAATAAATTTGAAATTTTATCATCAGCAAGTTCTCCGCGGATCATTATCTTAACATCATCTAAACCCATGTGATTGATAAGGGCGTTTTCAAGTAAGCAATCATAATTCATTGTAACTATTGTAGTAAAGTATCCTTGTTTAATTAAATTAATTAAGTGATTATATCCAATTGAAGGTTCATGATTTTTTAAACGCGAAGAAAACCAACTGTAAACATCTACAGAATTTAATGCAAAATCTTTAAAATATTTTTTTACTGTTGTTATAGGATCGTTATTTTCTATTTTTATCGAATATTCCGTACAATATTCGTTACATAGTGTATAAAATGAGGGACACCCTGAGGATATAGATGCGCCTGCACCTAAAATTAATGTATAGCCACTTTGATTTTGTTGTTTTCTATTAGCCATATTTTTTGCTAAAGTTTTTGTACCTACGTTTATTTCTCTTGTAGCACTCATAAAACATCATCAATATATGTTAATTCTTTTCATATTCATTGTTGAACATGTATGCTTTTTTGTTGCGGTTTGCTTCGCGCAATAGTTCAATAATTTTTAAACTATCTACCGCTTCTTGAAGGTTTGTCCCGCTGTTTGCAGTTTTGTCACCAAAAAAATAATGTTTAATAAAATTCTCAACTTCTGCGCCATAAAGATTTGTTTGTGGATATTCAAATACCTGTTTGCCCTGACTTGTTGTCAATGTAATAGTTTTTATAGATTTTTCCCCAATTGCACCATAACTTTCGATGCTTCCGTCAGTTCCATAAATAAACAGACCATTGCCTGGAAAAGCAGTATTTTGTGACGCACTTAGGGTAACTGTTTTATTTTTATAACATAACATGGCAACTTCGGTATCAAATATTTTTGGAAGTCCCATACTATAGCAATGACCAAATACTTCCATTGGCACACCAAACAAGCCGATAATAAAATCAATAATGTGAATGCCATTGTCAGAAAAAGTGCCTTCACCTCCCAAAGAAGGTTCTAATTTCCACAATGCATTTGATGCACTTGTATTTAATTTAAACCCCCATTGGCTGTATGTTTCAACAACATTGCCAATTTTTCCAGTAGTAATGATTGTTTTTATATCATCATAAGCTTTCTGGTGTCGAAGATGATGCGCAACCATAAAAGGATGTGGGTACTCCTTCAATAAAGCCTTGATTCGTAGTGCGTTTTTGTAATTATTATCCAAAGGTTTCTCACAGATAATGGCTTTCTCTGTTTTAGTTGCTTCAACTATACTTGTATAATGCATAAATGGCGGATTAGCAATATATATCAAATCATAATCTTCATTTGTTAACATCTCTTTTTCATCGGTATACGCGGATTTTATGCCATATTCATCACAGATTTTTTGTAATTTCGCCTTATTTCGGCCTTGAACGGAAACAACTTCGCAAACATCTGAATCTTTTAGTGCAGGAATTGTTCGTTTATACGCAGTTCCCGTTGCGCTGACTACAGCAATTTTTATCTTTTTCATTGTAAACCAGCCTCTTTTTGAATAGACTTATTTATTGCACGTGCAACACATTTAAACAGCCCTTCGGCGATATGATGATCGTTAACTCCATATTCCGACTTTATTATTAAATTACACTCTAGTTTTTGTGAAAACATGCTCCAAAATTCGCGAATTGCATCTGTTGTCAGCATTCCCAGTGATTTGCTCCTAAAGGATACGTCAAACACAAATGATTGTCTGTGGGCATCAATATCAATAGCCACAGTAGACAGCACTTCATCCATTGGCAAAATACAATGTCCGAATCTGACAATTTTGTGCGGAATCTTACCGACAGCTTCTTTAAAGGCCAACCCTAAATTCATTGCAACCTCATCAACTGTGTGATGATTATCAACATGCACATCACCAACACATTTAACTTTAATATCAAATTGACCATGTTTTGCTAAAAGTTCTATCATGTGATCTAAAAACCCAATTTGTGTGTCAATTTCAGTTTTCCCTGAACCGAAAAAGATAACTTCCGTTTCTATTAGAAAACCATGAAACCTTTTTGATGAACGCCCAACTATTTCTTGCATAACCTCTCACCTGCAATTTAAGCAATGCTTTAAACAGTTGATTTACTTTATTATATATTTATATGTATATGTGCTGATGTGTATTTAACTCACTTGATTTCTATCTTCTTTCAGACAATATTTATAGCAAGGTTACTTTAAATTGATGCAGTAGTATATCTTCAAAGAAGATGAACCAATTAGACCCGTATCAAACGACAAAAGAGAACTAATCATAACAGCAAAACAAAGAAGAGAAAACGGAAAAACCATCATAAATGGCTAAACATAAGCTGCAACACCATAACAAAAATCTACAAACGCTACCAAACCACAGGCAACATCCAACCCAAACCCTACAAAGGCAACAACAGAAAAATAACCCCCGAAATGGAAGAAAAAATCAAAACAACCCTCAAAAACAAACCCGACACCACAACAACAGAACTAATCAACGAACTAAACCTAAAAATTAGCAAATCAGGCCTCTCTAAACATCTTGCAAAAATGAATTTATCATATAAAAAAAGCCTCTCCACCCTAACGGGCAAAAACGAGACGATGACATCGCAACTTGACAAATTTGGAAAACAAAACAATCAACATTAAGCAAACGCAAACTCTATTTCCTTGACGAAATGGGTATAAACGTTGGTATGGTGCCTCTCTATGGGTGGGGGGAAAAATCTGAACGCGTAAATGATTATGTACCTGATACACGTTTTAAGCGAGAATCATTGATTGCTACCCTTAGTTTAGAGGGCATTAATGCGCCTATGACGTATAAGGGCACGTTGGATGGGGATTTGTTTGGATCTTATGTTGTAAATGTGCTTGCGCCTACGCTTAATGAGGGGGATGTGTTGGTTTTGGATAATTTGTCTGTTCATAAGGTTGAGGGTGTGCTTAGGCCGTTGTGGGATAAGGGTGTGTGGATTGTGTTTTTGCCGGTGTATTATTGTGGATTTGAATCCGATTGAGCTTGTTTGGTCTAAGATGAAGGTTATGATTCGGAAGTTGCAGACTAAGACTGAGGAGGAGTTGCAGGCTGCGATGACGAAGTCTATTGGATTGATTTCATTTGGACGATGTTGAAGGTTATTTTAAGCATTGTGGATATACATCAATTTAAAATTACATCGCTATAATTATCAAATATACAGTTGTAAATCTTCAACACATTATCTTTATGTTTCTAACTTAGACTTGACTGGTTGTGTTTTTATAGGTGTTTTTGCTGAGACATTTACTGATTTTTACCAAAAAAATTTGTAAATTGAATGTTGCTTGTTTGTATGAAGTAGTTAAACGAAAACTTAGGTGAGATAACAAATAGAACTTATTATAGCAGATTTAAATTGCATTGACATGTGTGTTTCAAGGTGTCGTTCAAAACCAGGTTTGTTTCCCATGTTTTTTTACATTTATTGACCTTATTACAATGTGGAAATAGGGCATTGTCTACTTATTTTGCTATAATGGTTTTTTTTTGGATACTCAATACATTTAGGCGATAAACTAAATATACCTGTAATGTCTCGTTATACGCAATCTTATTTGGTAATGTGGAATGTTAACGGTTCTTGCTGAATTTGGGTATACCCTTCCTGAAGCAATGGCAGTTAGTCTCAAAAATCTCCAAAACAAGTTGGAAAATAATTTTTGGACAAAAAATGTAAAGGTGGTTGTGCAAGATTTTACATTTCATGACCTTGAACATTCAAAAGGTGTTATGCGTAAAATACTTACTGTAGTGAAAAATGCTCCGTTTGTTTTATCACATGAACAACTATATGTTTTAGCAGCGTCTTCGCTGCTTCATGACACTGGAATGAATATAAATATTGAAAAAAGGAGCGAGGTGTTGCAAAAAGCAATTGGCGCGTATGGTGCTCAACAAGCTCCTTCACCACCGTTTAGTGTTAATAACATTATTCAAAAACCAGCTCAAAAATATGTTAGAGATATACATCATTGTTTATCTGCAGCATTATGTCATGACTACATATCCGATATTATTCCAGCAAGTTTTGGTACAATAGTTGATTGCTGTTTATACCACAGAGGTAAAAAAGTGGAGGACATTTACAAATACGTTAATACTTCAGATGTACAGGTTAAATCAGAACAAGTTCTTGTAGCATTATTTAGGCTTGGAGACGAACTTGATATTGGTATTGAGAGAATTTCACTTTATTTAAAGGATGCCGAAATGCGTGAGCCACTAAGTGAATCTTACTGGGAATTAAATGCGCGTGAACGGATTACTATTGGCGACGATAATGATATAACACTACATTTATACATAAACAAAAATGATGGCCGTAAACAAGGAATACAAGATTTAGTAAAAGCTACTATTACAGAGTTTTATAATAAAAATCAAATGTTATTATCGTTATTATGTAAATTAGGCATAAGAGTGTCTTTTAATTGTGTAGACTCTGGTGTAATTGTAACAGACTATTTAACATATCAAAATAGATTTGGCGTAACGGAACAGTACAAATTGCCCGATTGTGATACTGTGTTTATAGACTTCTTAAAAAACGAAACACAGAAAGAGTCAACATACTTAACTGAAATTGAGAAAAATAAACTTGAATTGTACAGAAAGAATTTAGAAGATGGTGCTGAAATATTTCAAAATAATGTAGCAATCGTGTTTTTACCTGAATTAGAAAAATATGTTTTCTTTTTTCATAAAAAAATAAAATTATTACAAAATAAGGGCGGTTTCCGTGGGCAAATTCTTTGTGCAAAGCATAAAATTAGACAAAATGATACTGACTTATACCGCGGAGTTACATTTCATCTAGCACCCCAAAATGGTTCTACTGGTAATGAAACGAGTGTTTCAACTAATTTTGAAGCGTACGTTAGAATTAATGGGAGTGAATATAAAAAAGCTCTTTGTGAAAGAATTGCTCATGGCGCTGGTTTTTTAAGTTGGATTATTCACTATCGAAAATTCAGATATCCCCATGCATGGTTTGACGTAAGGCAAGGAGTTGAATTGGATATTGTGTATAAATATGAAGTTCCAGTTAAATATTGGGGAAACTATTTGCGCAGAACAATAAGTTGTTTTTATGAGCAAGCGCACATAGATTTAATTATTCACGCGGAAAATGAGCACCTCTTAAAAAAAGCAGATTTTACATTATACAAGGCAATTGAAGACGCGGGTTCAGAAGGCTTAATTGATTTAACTAATCCACACGATTTGAAAGAGATTGATTTTAAAAACACGATTTTTTTTGAAAATAAAGATGCAAAATGGGATGTAGCATACAAATTTTCAGAAGGTACTGTTAAATGTTTTCGCATAGAGTTACCAATTGATGATTTGAAAAAAACCAACTACAAAGAGTTGTATAAATTTGAATTAACTTGGGAATCAGATGTGATATTTCCAGGGGATAAACAAACAACTGGCAGTGAAACATCACAAACGGGGAAGTAAAAAATGGTTAGAACAGGCATAGATTTTGTGGAAAAATCCTTTAACCGTGGGTTCGCTTCGTTTGGAACAATATGTCCACTGGCGTGTAACCATTGTTATACGTTCATGAAAGGGTATAACACACCAAAAAACGACAACATCAATGACATCATTAGTTCTCTAAAAGATGATTTTTACGACATTATATATGTCTCAGGCCATTGTGAAAATTTTATAAACCCAATGATTGGCATAGAATTATGTGAAAAATTATTTGATAAATTCTCATCGCATATAATGATTACAACTAGAATGATTTTCAACGATACTGAGATTGCTCGATTGAAAAGATTACAAACAAAAATGAATATCGCAGATAAAAGACTTTTTGTTTGTTCGTCCATACCAGCATTCGATTCTTATCGGAAACTGGAGCCGAGTGCATTAACTCCCTCTCCTGCAGACAGGCTAAACTTTTTACAACGACTCTATTCTGAGGGTTTTTACACTTTTTTAACCTTGAGGCCACTGTTTCCAAATTATTATATACCTATAAAAGAGTTATTGAATATAATTGAACTTGCAAAAGATTATACTAGTGTTGTTTTATCTAGCGGCGTAGTAGTTAGTGCTGATAATGTTGAAAAATTAGAA
>Ga0209628_10002767_pt1 | contig 12037 bp, 13 predicted proteins | sample TergutCu122P4_FD_187285 | JGI IMG/M metagenome (GOLD analysis project Ga0209628, IMG submission 187285) | Cubitermes ugandensis P4 segment gut microbial communities from Kakamega Forest, Kenya - Cu122 P4 (SPAdes) (version 2) | ecosystem: Host-associated > Arthropoda: Insects > Digestive system...
GACAATACGCGAACTGCTTACCGATTTTAAATCAAATCAAAATGTCAAAGAACACCAATATAGTCTTTTTGATAATTGTTAAAAGTTAACGCAACGGCAATAATTTGCAATCATAGTTTCCGTTTCTTTTCTGTCACTTGGTATTCGCCATGAATTGAAAGCTAAAGACATGAAATCACTTTCAGAAAACGAAGTATTATAGTAACTCCGTTTATAACCATAAGTGTTATAGTCATTAAAATCATCTTCCACGGCATTTATAGTAAAACGAATGTTTTTTTCATTAACAGATTTAACCGTTAAAATTAAAGGAACTTTTTGTTCTCTATTTTTGATGTTTAATGTTATGGTAGAGTCGTTGTTGTTCCAAAACCAATCTCCATAATAAACATTTGTGTAAGATTTTTCTATTGTATCAGTAAAAAATTGCGTAAGATTAAACACATTTAATGTTCCGCCATCTATAAATAAAAAATTTTCCTTTGAAAACATTATTGACGAGCGAAAAGCATGATACTCAAAATCGGTATATTGTTTTCTGTTATTTATAGAATATACAAAATTCCAATTGCCTATTAGTTTTTCTTTGGGGGACTTACTACAAGAAACAATGCTAATAAGCAAAATACTAAAAAGAATAATTTTTTTCATATTTGTCTATTGTTAATTTAGAACAGACAAAAAGATTTGCTGTCCGTTTTTTGCGAATATTCAGACAGCAAATCTTTTTCTATCTAAATCATTCTTTTGGATTTGCACCCCATTGGTTGCTACCTGCTTCACTGTCTTGACAAAACCAAACAAGTAAAATTATTCCACCAATGAAAGGAATAAGTCCGATAAAATAATACCAACCACTTTTACCAATGTCGTGCAAACGACGTACAGTAACCGCCAAACTTGGAATCATGACTGCTAATGCGTAACCGAAATACAAAATTCCACCCAAAACACTCATTCCGGCACTTTCCGAAACAACTCCTGCCATGAAAATAGCATAAAGCACCATAATAATTAGAACATTGAATAAAATAAACATCCAATACTCTTTTCTTCTCGCTCTTCCGCTAAAATCAGCGTACTGTTTCAAAACTTTAAGATACCAATTCATAAAAATTTATATTTCCCCCTGCTCTTACGGCTTCACAGGTCTTGCCTTAATGTTGCAAAGATATAATTTTCTACTTTAAAAGATAAAAAATGTGAATAAATACATTTTCTCGTGTGCTTTGTTAGATATTATTCACAGATTTTATTTCAATACTCCATTTTTCCATTTTTCTTTTCTCAATAAACTTTCGTCTTCATTGTAGTAATGCCAAGTGCTATTCTTTTTGCCGTTTTTGAATTTGCCATAGATTTTTAATTTTCCATCGGGGTAAAATTCTTTATATTTTCCATGACGAACACCTTTTTTCATTTCTGTTTTGCTTTTTATGGCGCCATCATCGTAAAACTCGGTATAAACATTGCCCGACATTTTTTCAATATAGAATAATTGCAAATTGCTTAATGAATCTTCCGATATTGAAAAACCGTCTTCTTCTCCAAATTCTACATCATAAGTCGAGTTATCTTCTTCAACTTCAAATTTTGGTTCTTGAAACTCGGCAATCATACGGGTATCAAATACAGTTTTATCGGCTGTCAACTGAAAGCCTATTTGTGGAAAACACAAAATGAAATTTTGGTTAGCCTGTATGTTCGACCAAGTGGAGGCAGAAACAAAGTTTTTCCACAATGGGAACGATTTGCTGCTATTGACATATACAAAGAGGGACGATTTTTTGTTGAATTCGTCCATGAATTTATCAAATTCTTTGTCATTGTCTAAAGTTTGTCCCGTGCGATAATCTTCTATCATCGAAAGCAATGTCGCTGTACTGTTGCTAAACACTGCATAATCTTCGATAATTGTATAGTAAGGTTTATCCAATTTATCAAACATTTTCCCGAATAAAAGGCGGAAAAATCCTTTTATTTCGAGATAATGAATACCGTATTCTTCGTAATCAATAGTTTTGAATTTAACCGGTGTTTTTTTACGGATACGTTCTTCTATAAAATTCAGATTGGTAATCGCATTGTCTTTATTTTTCATCTTAATGACGGCCACAAATTCATTTTGGCGACCCAATGTGCCGGGAGTATTTTGGGCAAATACCACTTCGCCTTCCATCCAGCCTAAGAAATTTTCACGAATGTCGATTCCCAAATAATCTACTATTTTATCCCAATTCTTTTTAAAGGACTGATAAGAACTGTTATTGTTTTGCAATACGTTTTCTACATTATCCATAAATCTGTTGGCATCGTCGAAACCCATAACTGCAAAAAAAGCAGTACGATTTGACAGGATTCGATGCGCTGTAATTTTATTGGAACCCGATTGAAGCAAAGCCGCCATGTAGCTATCCGTCGAATCTTTTAGATTGGTATATCCTTTGAACGACAATTGAGTGTTCGAAACGTTCATGTGCAAGCCGATGAATCCCATCGATTCGCACAAATCTTTCAGGTCGGGGTCTGCCACACCCATCAGGGAAGTCAGGTAATTATTGAAGTGTTTAGAATTGATATAAATACGAAAAAGCGCAGAACTGCCCAGTTTTTGTTCTATCTCTTGGAAGTAAAAATCCCTGCCGATGACCGGATTATTCTTTTCCTTGATAGATTTTTCGACCAACAAGCCGGTAAACGAACCAACCAAGTGATTGTCGATGAAAGATATATACAAAATACTGCGGTCTACGGGGTCAAACAGTTCCAATATTTTGCAATCTTCATACGGCCGTGTGGTTACTTTATAATCCAGTGACCTGAACAGTTTTTCAAGTTGTTCTTTCAATGTCTCCATTTTGGAGGCTTTTTGCACATCCACCACAAAAAGAAAATCGTAATCGCCACGACGAGTTGTATGTGCCGAAATCATCAGGTTTCGTTCGCCAAGCAAATTCATCAATGTTTCGTTTTCTCTCAATATCGAATCAAGCTTATGCGCTTTTTCGTTCATTTCGCTCATCTTTTCCTGTTGGCGGAGATATTGCCAAGGGGCGCTTTCGCTGAACTTCTTCCAACTCCCAACCGGAGATTCTGTTTCTATAATAAACATTGCATCAGCAGGAATGAGATATATTTGCCTGCGAAAATTATCGGGTTTCCAATAAAGGTTATACACCTGATACAAACCTGTTCCCACCACAAGCAGAATAATAGATATGATTGCTATTTTCTTTTTCATGCATTTAAATTTTATAAGTTATTGATGTGGATTAATATATTAACATGGAAAGTTCCTTTTCATCGAAAATTTCGTTCGCAACTTCTAACAAATGATTTGAAGATATGCCGTCTATTTTTTCGTATATTTTTTCCAAACTATCATAGCGGTTGCGATGCAAGAAACTTTTTCCCATGCTTAAAGAGATATTTTCTTTGTTTTCATTGGAAATTCCTAATTGACCTTTCAGTTGTTTTTTGGCTGTCGACAATTGAGCGTCTGTCAGGCTGATTTCTTTCAGTTTTTTGAGTTCTTTATGAGTCAACGAAATACATTTTTCGGTGAATTTCGGGTCGCATCCGAAATAAATAGAAAAAACACCGGTATCGGTATAAGATGTAACATTTGATTCAACGTTATATACCAATCCGGATTTTTCACGTAAAGAAAGATTCAACCGGCTATTCATTCCCGGACCACCTAAAATATTATTAAGCAAAAATAAAGAAACCCTGTTTTTATCGAATAAATTGTATGCTCTTGAACCGATCATTACATGGTTTTGAAAAAGGTCTTTATCGATTTTTTTGTGTTGGCCGGAACTTTTCACCGGAGAATTCCTTTTTAGTTCGACAGACGCCGGATAATTAAGAGCATTCAAATATTTATTTGCAATTCTAAGTATTTGTTTAAAAGGTATCCTTCCCATCGAAAAAAAAGCCATATTGCAAGGCCTGTAAAAAGACGTATGAAACCCCAAAAATGCTTTTTTGTCTATGTTTTCCAATGTTTCGGGTTCTCCCAAAATATTGTGCCCGATTTCGTGCTTTTCAAACAATAAATCCTCGAATTCATCGAAAATAAGTTCGGAAGGATTGTCTTTGTAAGAGTTTATTTCATCAAGAATAACATCCCGTTCTTTTTCGATTTCGCTCTCCGGAAATTGAGAGTTGAATACCAAGTCGGCTAATAATTCAAAAGCCCTTTCGAAATGCTCTTCTAAAAAAATCGAATAAATAATGGTTTCTTCTTTCGTGGTGTAAGCATTGAGTTCTCCGCCTACATTTTCCATGCGATTGATGATATGTCCTGATTTACGCTTTGAAGTCCCTTTAAACAACATGTGTTCGGTAAAATGAGCGATACCGAAATGTTCCGGTTTTTCGTCGCGCGTACCTACATTTACCGCAAAGCCACAGTAAGATATGGGCGTATTAACCGGATAATGTATTAACCGAAGTCCTGAAGGGAAAGTATATGTTTCGTAATTTTGCATATTTCCTTATTTTTTTGTTTGCAAATGTATAAATAAATATCTTTGTAGACGAATAACAACGTAAAACGAATTACGCTTGAGAAGAATATGTTATGACAAAAGAATTAAAAGAAATACTTGAAAAAGAATCGAACGCGATATTGAATATTCCGATCAATGATGCTTATGAAAAAGCTGTAGATTTGATTGTCCGGCAAGTTCATGGAAAAAAGGGGAAATTAGTTACAAGCGGAATGGGTAAAGCCGGTCAAATTGCTTCGAACATTGCAACGACATTTAGCGCCACCGGCACGATTTCTTGTTTTCTGCATCCGAGCGAAGCCCAACATGGAGACTTAGGAATTCTCGATGAAAACGACATTATGTTGCTTATTTCTAATTCAGGTAGAACAAGAGAAATTATTGAATTGGTCGACTTAGCACGAGTATTGATTCCCAACATAAAGTTTATCGTTATTACAAGCAATCCTGAAAGTCCCTTAGCCAAAGCTGCAAATATTTGCCTTTTGACCGGAAATCCTTCCGAAGTCTGTGCACTTGGGTTAACACCTACCACTTCAACTACAGTAATGACTGTTATGGGCGACATGTTGGTTGTCAGCACAATGAAAGCTGTTAATTTTACGCTTACTGAATATTCAAAAAGGCATCATGGCGGATATTTGGGCGCAGTATCTCGTGAGTTGACTAAAAATGAAAAATAATCCTTTTTATCGGGATATTTCTATTTCACAAATCATATTTTCCGATTATTTTTATATTGGGCGAAAATATCGTATAAATTAAACAAAATAAATATGGACACATTATTATTATCCGCAATTATTGGAGTTGTAGCAGGAACTATTGACATTGTTCCTATGGTAATTCAGAAATTGGACAAGCGAGCTACTATTTCCGCTTTTCTGCAATACTTTTTCGTATCAATTATCATTGTGAATATTGACTTGCCTCACATTGTTTGGTGGTTGCAAGGCGGTTTGATTTCTGTGGCATTTGCTTTGCCTGTTGTCGTTTTAGTTTCAGCACAAGACAAGAAAGCTGTACCGATTATTTTGACAATGGCTGCAATTTTGGGAACATTGATTGGTGTAGCAGGACATTTTTTGAAATAAGGGCATTAAGAAAAGCAGAAACAATAACAGTTACCGATAATTCTAATTTGGTTATTGATCACCTTTGTTGTGAATTATATTTTACAATAAAAAAGGAAAGACAAATGAAAAGGAGATACAAAATACACAGATTTTTTTACAACTTGATAGCAAAAATATATGATTTAGGCATATCAATATATTTCAACAAAGAGGAAACCAATCCAAGAAATACAGTTGCAAAATTGATTAGCGACAATGATAAAACTTTGCTTGAAGTATGTGCAGGGACTTGCGACAATAGCATTACGATTGCAAAACATAATACAAGCGTACAAATTACCGCTACTGACAGGTCAAGCAAAATGTTAGATGTGGCGAAAAGAAACATTTTGAATGACAAAATTTTAAACATTGACTTGAAAGTTATGGACGCAACAAATTTGGAGTTAGAGGATAAAAGTTTTGATGTTGCGGTCATATCATTAGCCTTGCATGAAATGGAAGAAACTTTACGACGAACAATCTTACTCGAAATGCGTAGGGTGTTAAAAGATAGTGGAAAATGTATCGTTGTTGAGTGGGACAGACCGAAAACAATCGGCAGAAAAATAAAGTTCGCTTTTATTGAATTGATTGAGCCGAAAAGTTACAGAAAGTTGATGAAACAAAATATGGACGAATATTTTGAAAAAGTGGGTTTTGAAATTAACGATACAGTTTTGTGTGATTATACAAAAGTGTACAAATTAAAGAAAACAGATGCCAGCAGTTAACGGGCGTGCCTGTTGCATAACCCCTTCCGGCTAATTAACAAGTCGCAATAACAAGAAATAATCATAGTATCAATAAATAAAAACTATTAAAACACATGAAATTACACAATTGTACATCCGTATTATTTGTAAAAGATGCTCAAAAATCAAAGGATTTTTATGTCGGATTAGGTATGACCGTAATTGCCGATTTTGGCGGAATGAATATTGTATTCAAAGAAGGATTCGCCATTTGGCAGATTGCAGATGAAAACATCATTGTGAATACTCTTGGTCGCAATAACATTGAAAATGCCGGAAGTGCAAGCCGTTTTGAAATCGTGTTTGAAACCGACGACTTTGATGCGGTGTATAAAACGGTCAAAGAAAAAAATGTAAAATTCCTGCATGAAATCAATACGGAAGTTTGGGGACAGCGCACAATCCGCTTCTACGACCTCGATGGACATTTAATTGAAGTCGGCGAAGCCATACCTGTTTTTCTCAAAAGAATTTTTGACGAAGAAAAACAAGACATCGAGGCAACTTCTAAACGCACATTCATGCCACAGGAGGCAATCAAGCAAATATTAGGAGTATAAAAACAGCTGCTAAGTGTATTATTTTGCTCTTTCTGTCAATACGTTGTTGAAAATCCTTGATGTATTGGGTATGGAGTTAGATTAAAAATCAAGCGAACAGTTGAATAAAGAGAAATTAAAACGGATATATATTCGCAGTTATGAAGAACGGTTAAAGAGATTAAGAAGGTGCGTTAATTAGAATAGAAAGTGGAACCCATTTGGAAGAAAAATACCGCGTTATTTCTAACAAGTCAGACGTTGTCGCTGTTCGGGACAATGCTCGTGCAATACGCCATTATGTGGCACATTGTACTCAAAACGCAATCGGGCGCAATGATGACAATTTACATTCTCGTGGCTGTTTTGCCTACTTTTTTCACTTCGCTTTTAGGCGGTGTTTGGGCGGACAGATACAACAAAAAACACTTGATAAACCTTGCCGACGGCTCAATTGCGCTCATCAGTCTGGCAATTGCCATAAGCCTTTCGGCAGGAATAGACAGTATCGCTTTGTTGATGATTGCCGCCTGTGTGCGGGCGTTGGGACAAGGCGTTCAGCAACCAGCGGTCACGTCGCTGATGCCGTTCATTGTTCCCGAAGATAAATTGCTGAAAATAAACGGACTAAACAGCAGTTTGCAGTCGGGCATTTATCTTCTTTCGCCCCTTGTTAGCGCCTCGTTGATGTCGCTCGCGCCTTTGCAAACGCTGTTTTTGATTGATGTTGTAACCGCTGCAATCGCAATCTGTATTCTTTATTTTCTTGTGAAAGTTCCACTTACGGAGCGCAAAACGGAAAATAAGGAAAAGACATCGCATTTCACAGACTTAATGGACGGGTTAAAATATCTGAAATACCAAAAATATCTGCTTCTGCTTGTCGTATTTTCGGGGCTTTACACAATTTTCATGTCGCCATTACTCGTTTTGTTTCCCTTGCAGGTAACGCGCAATTTCGGAGCCGATTTATGGCGGTTGTCGGCATTAGAAATCGGTCAGGCAGCAGGAATGATTGTGGGCGGATTGCTCATCGGAGTATGGTGTTTTCGCAATAAAATAGTTGCCATCGGAGCGTCTTCCGTTGTTATAGGAATACTAACCATTTCGTTCGGCTTTTGGACAATCTTCCCGCCATACCTTGTGTGTATGGTAATTTTCGGACTAATGTGGCCTTATTTAACTGCGCCAAGCGTAACTTTGATACAGGAACGGGTAGCGCCCGATTATTTGGGACGGGTTTTGTCTGTTTTTACGATGCTCGGAAGCCTTGCCATGCCATTTGGAATGTTGTTTTTCGGTCCGCTTGCCGACATCGTCAACATCAACTATATTTTCATTGGAACAGGCACAGTTATGGTGTTTTTGGGAATAATGTATTTCGTCAGTAAAACGTTGAGAAAAGCGGGAATAAAAGACAATAGCGAGGTAAAATACACGAACCCTGTTCCGGCTTAATCTGTGATTAAGACGCAGAGCAAAAGATGTGTTCGTAGTATTGACTCCGCTCTTTCAGAGCTATTTACGCGCTTAGCCTGACGGCTACGATTTTTAACGACAAAAAACAAAAAAAAATGAAGTTTGACTTTAAAGCTGTCGGTAATCAATCGAAATTTCCTATTTTTGCATTGATTATTATCTTCGCGAATAAAAAGAGCGTATGAAAAAAGCAAAAAATCATGTTAGAAATTCCCGAATCGAAAGTAATGAGCCTGCAAATCGAAGAAGTTTTGGCAGGAAAAAGAATCGCTAAAGTCAATCCGGCATCAAGTCCCCATAAATTTGCATGGTATAACGGCGACCCGGCAGAATACGATAAACTTCTTTCCGGGAAAAAAATCTTATCATCTTGCGGACACGGAATGTTTGTCGATATATGTTGTGAAGACAATATTTTTATTATTGCCGGTGACGGAACAAATATCAGGTATTATCCCTCAACGGAAGAAGCTCCCGAAAAATTTCAATTGCAGATTATCTTTGATGATAATAGTTGTCTCGTTTTTACGGTTGCCATGTATGGCGGAATATGGGCTTGTAAAGATGAGTTTCAAAACTCGTACTATCAAGGAAGCCTTCACAGCATTTCTCCGCTTGACGATGCTTTTGACGAATCTGTTTTTGAGAAAATTTTCCAAAGCACCCAAAAAGACCTTTCCATGAAAGCCTTGCTTGCTACCGAACAACGCATTCCGGGACTTGGCAACGGCACGCTGCAAGATATTTTATTTAACGGCGGAATCCACCCTAAACGAAAAAAAACCACGTTATCGGATTTTGAAAAAGGCGAATTATTCCATAGCTTAAAAGTAACCCTCAACAGCATGACGGAAAATGGCGGAAGAGATACTGAAAAAGATTTATTCGGCGTGAATGGAAAATATAAAACGATTCTTTCAAAAAATACGGTCAATAAACCTTGCCCTAACTGTGGCAGTAATATTGTGAAAGAAGCTTATCTTGGCGGCGCTATTTATTTTTGTCCGGTTTGCCAAAAAATATAATTATAAGATAAATTCATATAAATGAAAAAACTTTTTATTTTGAGAAAAAAATTTGAAGGAAACATAAAATTTACAAAATGATTAGGCAATATTATCGAACAATCAAAAGATATCAAAAAGAAAGACGTCTTTCTGCGTCTTACAATATCAAGTTTTTCAATTATCTTTTTCAAAAAACGGAGGACATGTGGTGGTATAACTTTGTGCAAAGTCGTGGGTTATTGAATGATTACCCGGATATGATTTTGAGTTTTTTCTCTGTTTTTGGGAATCACAATGTGATTGATTGGCACAAAAGCAATGTAAAAATATTTTTCACAGGCGAGAATGTGCAAAGAAAAGGATGGCTTTCATATTCCGACCACGCTCTATGCCACAAAACAATAGATTTGGCATTGGGTTTTGAATATCTCAACAACGACCGCTACCTGCGTTTCCCTCTGTGGATACTTTATGCGTTCGAACCCGAATCGCGGGAAGAAGAAATCAGGAAACGCTGCGAGGAGTTGTGTAATTTTGATTTTGACTTGCGCAGCAATTTTGCGGCACTCATTTCAAGCATAGACGAATTAGGCGTTAGATGCGATATGTACGAATGTTTATGTAATGTGTCAAAAGTAGATTGTGGTGGAGCATTACTTCATAACGACGATAGTTTATGGCAAAAATATAATGATAACAAACATCAATATTTGAAAAATTATAACTTCAACATTTGTCCGGAAAACTCAGACACCGACGGCTATGTAACCGAAAAGCTTTTCGAGTCGATTGCGGCCGGTTGCATTCCTATATATTGGGGTTCAAGGAACAATCCTGAACCGGAGGTATTTAACCGCGATGCTATTATTTTTTGGCAAAAAGGTGGAGACAATAGCAAAACGATAGAATTTATTCGCGAATTGAATAATAAGCCACAACTGTTGCGCGATTTTGCGGCACAACCTCGCCTGAAAGACACAGCCGCAGAAATAATAATCAAAATGTTTGATGAATTGGAACTCAGATTGAAAATGATAATAGCAAGGAAATAAAGAAACTCATTCGCCCTGCGTATTTAATAAAAAACAAGAATTAATATTTTCTTCAATTTGCCGGATTAGATTTTTCTCCGATATATTCAGTGTTTTTGCTGCATTTTCATAAATTGTCCGAATATCGCAATCCGAATCGTCTGTTTCAAAAAATATCCTTTCTATCGGAATATTTTGGAGAGATTGCTCGTTATAATGCAACCCGAAGGAAAGATAAAAACCTTGCTCTATAAGTTGTTTTGCTTGTTGCGGTTTTCCTCTAAATCCGTGAATAATCCATGCTTGCGTAGGATTGCTTTTTTTCTTGAAAAACACCATTTCATCGAAAGATTTTACGCAATGTATAATCAAAGGTTTCTTTACTTTTTCACTGATTGAAATATGCGATAAAAAGACCTTTTTTTGTAATTCAAAGTCGGTTTCGCATAATTTATCCAAGCCACATTCTCCGATTGCTTTTACATTGGGAGATGCAGCATATTTTTCGATTAAATCGAGCTCTTTTTCAATATTTTCTTTTTCTATATACCATGTGTGAATACCTATTGAATAGTTTCCTCCCCCTGCCCCCTCCAAAGGGGGATAGCTTGCGCCGGATTTCGACGCAAAATCATCGTGCGTTAGCCTATCCCCCTTTGGAGGGGGCAGGGGGAGGAATTCGCAAACATCTCCAACAGGAACATTCACAATCGAGCAAATATCTCCGTTTCCTTCGAGAAAATGATGTGTATGTAAATCGTAATACATAACTCACGGTACAGGGTCGTAGCCTTGTCCTCCCCACGGATGACAACGCATAATTCTTTTAAAAGCCAAGGAAAATCCTTTGAAGGGTCCATGTTTTTTTATCGCCTCCAAAGCATACGTCGAACAGCTTGGAGTAAACCTACAAGTTGGCGGTTTCATCGGAGAAATACAATACCGATAAAAATATATAGGGAGTAAAAGCAGTTGAGTAAATATCTTTTTAATCAATTTCATTGGGCTGAATTTTCGTTGATAATGTTTCTAATGCCTTACGAACAGCAGATTCAATCTCAATATATGGCTTTTCTTCGTCCGACAGGTAGAGAAATGCAATGGAGATGTGTTTTGGAAGACCTCCCCCTGCCCTCTCCGAAGGGGGATAGATGGTCGCCATTTTTTCGATAAAACCGGTCTTATTTAAACGATAACTCTCTTTTACTAATCGTTTTATCCGATTGCGTTTGACTGCTCTTTTGAACTTCTTTTTTGAAACGCTCACCATTATAGAAACAACGGATTCATCGGACATTTTTTCGCAATCACGTTCGATGTAAACAACTCGCAACGGATAAACAATAAAAGAATCCCCTTGAGTAAATAAGAGGTCGATTCCTTTTTTGCTCGAAACCCGTTCTTTTTTTGGCAATCCGTATTTTTTTGTTTCCATATTATAAACTGAACGCAGATGACGCGGATAACGCGGATTTACGCAGATTGTTTATATCGCTATAATTTATTATCTGTGAAAATCCGCGTTATCCGCGTCATCTGCGTTCTAAATTACTTTTTCTTTCCGTTTTTAGAAAGTTCTTTCAAGTACTTTTCC
>Ga0209628_10002768_pt1 | contig 12037 bp, 9 predicted proteins | sample TergutCu122P4_FD_187285 | JGI IMG/M metagenome (GOLD analysis project Ga0209628, IMG submission 187285) | Cubitermes ugandensis P4 segment gut microbial communities from Kakamega Forest, Kenya - Cu122 P4 (SPAdes) (version 2) | ecosystem: Host-associated > Arthropoda: Insects > Digestive system >...
GGACTATGTGGAAAAATAAGGTAAATATGTAGATCTCTTTTGCCTGTGATAAATAAATTTTATCTCTTATGTGTTATTTTTAGTGGCTCACCGGACCTTACTTTAAAAACGTGCCTTGTATATCAGGATATAAGGCAGTTAAGCTACTTATGTTTAGGAGTATGTGGAAATATAAACTAAGAAAAATAACTGTTCAAGAGGATGTTGAAATATGCGGGCCGGGTGATCTGGTCTTTTTAAACGCGGTTATGATATTTTGGGTTCAACAAATGACAGGAAATATTTTACGTACTTGAGAAAACACCTTTTTCGTCAGCACAACTCCCAATTCCGGAGTTGCGTTCTGTATCGTTCTAGGCGCGTTTGCCTAGTCGCGAAGAGGGCGTGTTAACTTCCTCATGTCCGTCCATTTGTCCGCATGCACCACTGTGACTCCCACTCGCAGGATTTTTGTGATAGTCCTATTTGACATTGGGCACTCCAAATCTGGTTAAATTCGGAAAAATATACTGCGAATTTTGTATAAAGTCCTGAGTTAGCCTTATTGTTGACGGCTACAGACATTCGCCATAAAATATTTTTGTACAACACTAAATATTTTTGCAAAGTTGATAGACAAGTTAAGCTCAATATTACATACAGAACACATTGCTGCATTTCCATTGCAACAATGGCCACGCGAACGCGCCATGATATTACGTTATAAGGACATTACTTACCTATTCCATAAAAATAACTATTAATCCCAAACCAAATCATTTGCAGGCAAACAAAATGAAGGGATGCCATAAAGTGATAATAGTTTCATTCTTGTGAGCAGGACATACAATTTTGTGGCTGGCGTGCCTGTGCCTGTACCTGTGCCTGTGCCTGTGCCTGTGTTGACACGTCTGCCCCCTTATATCCATCCGTATGAAATAACGTAATTTTATTTATTCCAATCGCATGCGGCAAGACAGGATTCAAACCACTCACACTAAGAGCCTCTAGTGGCCCACCGTCCAACCGTACAATAATTCCCCATCATTCCCCACACAATACGTGACCATTTCAGCCTGTGAAACCTTACTGCCTAGTTCTCCTCAAGACCTGGTTGTTAGCGTGCGCCACCTCAGACCCTTGCAACCTAATTAGTTAACAGATACATAATTTAGAGCGAACCAGGCTGATGTCAAATTCTCAGTGACTTGCCTTATTGTACTTTGAAGTTACGTGGTCGTTAAAAATATGAAACCGCGAAAAAAAAACACAAGTTTCTTTACATGTCACAGGGAAACCACACGACCACGGATTCTTTATCATGACGTAAAAAGGAAAAACGTGAATGATATTTGGGATTTGTCACACCTGCGAACCTTATAGGAGAAGTGGCTATGAAATCGTTGGCAAATAAAATTACAAATATCAAACTAATAACTTATATTTAGTTGGAATACAGGGGGTGAGATGGTAAGTGATGTATTAAACTGAGAAGGGAAAATTCCTTCTAACTACTGTAGGATTCAGTTCTTTTGAAAATAATGTACACTTAATTTGGAAATAATTGCGCGAAATTATTTTTAGTATACAGTCTTATAATTTTTGTCTTCCCACACTTTTTTTCTATGCTTCAAGATAAAAAATTACCCAGTACTATAACCTGAGGGAATTATTCAATACAGACTGACACCTGTCCTTAAATGCTCTTTAGAGGACTTCCCGATGCCACCATAAATAAATCCTGTCTTTTTGTCAAGATCTTCTCTAAGAAACAGAAGGGATTATCGGCTTATCGATGTAAGAGCCTTTGAAAAACTCTGCTATGTCAGAGCAATATCGTGTGCGTACGAAATACACTCGTTGTAGGTGGAAACAATGTAAGAGTTGCACAAAAGAAGAGACCAAATATTTAAATGAAATTATAGTGCAGCTGCATTCCTCTGAATTCTTGTCTAGTACTGCCTGCCAGATTTCATATCTAGGTTATTTTTTTCGGCCTTTTTCTTACTTCCGCCGATGGAAATATCCGACTTATCCTAAAGTACGGATGAATTATAGATTTTTTTTGTATGGAATTTGGCGAAGAGGAAAAGGATAAAGGAGAAGACTGCCGCATGCTCATCGCCGTAGGTACGGCCAAACACGATGTGCATATCGGCCATCTCTCTGAACGTGTATTCGCCAGTCACGTTCAGCATATGATGATGACAGGACAAGCAGAGCAATACTGTAGCTGCACATTAACCTTTTAAAGCCTAGCGCTTACTTTATGTACCGCCAGTTTTAACACTAAACAAAAGAGGCAATGTATGAATAACGTAACATTCAGGCGCGTTCGCGCAACCATTGTTTCAGTGGGAAAGCTACAAATATTACATGTTATGAGCTTATGTTTGTAGCTTTATGTCTCTAGCATGCAATGCGCATGCGCAATATTGTCATCTGTGACTTAAAACTGTACATTCTCTCAAGACAGTGTTTTGTGTGGGCCTCAGAACAAACAGCGATTATTTCCGCATGATTTTTATAATGGAGATGGAGAGAGTTAACTGCGCGGTACGAACTGTTTCTTTAAATACAACAAATTACGTCTCGTCCTTAAACGGGAAAGAGCTGAGTGACAACGTATTAAAAGTGAGATTATAACGGTTCGCGGAAGGAGCCTTATTATGCTGGTCCGGCCTTTCCGATTGTCCGCAAATTCTTTTTAAAATAGACCACGAAAACCATGCATCAAAGAAACCTTTCTGATAAAGAAATGTTTCCTGTTTCTGCGTGCCCAACAGACCCTAAAGTTGTGTCTTGTGTTTCGAAACACTCTGTGCACATTAATGACATGTTTTTTTAAAAAACTTGAAGTATAGATGATACTTATGTGCAAACCTTTTGGAGCTTTCTATGGAAAATTCAGAGTGCATTTCTGTGGAAGAAGCTGGTAAATGAGCTTCTGTTTAATTAAGTTAAACTGTTGCTTGTAGACTTACATTTGGGCAGTTAACAAATGTTGAAATGTGGAAAAAAAGGAACTGCTATTCTTTGTCCGTGGAATTAGTAAGTTCTGCAAAGCAAAATTTAAGTCTCAACAATGTTACTTATCAGGTATGTCTGTACTCAATGTACAAATTCAAGTCCTTTATCAATACATTCTTTCAGATAAGAAGTGTGTAACTGCTTTACTCTCTGTGCCAGCTTAGGGTTTAAAATGTGCGACGCTAAGACCCATATTTTTCACTATCTTTTAACAAAGTATCTTAAGAGATCAATACATTCATTTAATACAGAGATGCTTTTGAAGTAAATATTTTTGTTCTCTGTCCTCTTTTAGTAAAAATTATAAAATTCAAGATATGGAGTATATGAAAATAAGAAAAAGAAGAATTTCCTTGTAATATAACACATTTAAATTTTCTTGGAAATTTTAGTTGTCATTGTACTGATCAGCTGTACTATGCTTGTACGTCTGTAGTGTGCTCCAGATTTGGGTTTCATTTCAAAGGACTATAAAACGTCTTAACGTTTACATCCATGACAGGAACAACAAGAGAAAAACAAGAATGATGGTGAGTAATGGGAAAAAAGTGTGTGTTTTACAGAAAGTGAGAAAACGTAATATTTTCGAAGATTCTCATGCAGTTCCCGCTCACCCTTTTGGTAAAGTTAGGTTGCAGTCAATATAGAGTTGTTTGAAGTGTAGAAGCTAAAACGATTTGAAGTGGGTTATGTTAAGCACAGAGCATAAGTTGAGAATTTACTACATTTGCACTAAAATTTATTATTAGCTGGAAGGTCGCACTATAGTGGAATTTTGATCTCTACAGCTAGGATGGCTACACGATAATTGTGCAGTTCAACCTGAAATCTGGATACCAAATATCTGTCAAAATTTAAACCTACTGGCTGATGTATTTGCCGCCCGTCTTAAGAGAAAAATCTTTGCTAATTCATTACATTTTCCTTACAAAGGCCCTTGCTTTTAGCCTAACATAAAAACAAGGGCCTACGTAAAAGAAAACATGTTGTTACTCAGTCCTTGCCTATTAGGGTCACACTACACAAGTGTTCAGAATTTGGCTATAACTACTTGCCCACAGTGCGGATAATAACAGAATTTAAATTTTATGAGGAGTCGTATAAAGACCTGACGTGGTTACACGAGTGGTTTTTGTAAGTATTTAATGTGGAGTGAATTTGATATGGAAGATGTCATTGTATATTTTATGTAATTGTAAGCAGATAAATTCAAGAATACGGAACACAGTTATTCTATGAACAAGTAGGTGGGAATAGGTGTGAAGATTTGTAATGTGATTCAGGTAAAAGAGAAGTGTGAAATAGTTTACTGAATTTTGGACGGATGCAGATGATTTATTTAATGAACTAGAATAAGAAATTTATCAAGAAGTTTAAGACAGCTGACCGCAAGAAAGTAAGTTACAAAACACAGAAAAGATAAGAAAAGTTAGAAGTTATAGAAATGAAAATAAATAAACAAAGAAAGAAAGAAAGATAATTAGTATATTATATTATATTTAAGATATATTTGGTTTATGGGGCCTGGGGTGGCGTAGTGGTTAAGGTGCTGTGCTACTAGTCCGACGGTCCCGGGATCGATTCCCGGTGGTGTCACTGGATTTTTCAGTGACATATTCCTTCCGACCTTACCATGGCCCTGGGGTCGACACAGCCCCTAGTGAAAATGAGTACCAGGAACATTTCCTGGGGGTAAAGGCGGCCGGTGCTTGAGGCTGACGACCTCACCACCTTCATGTGCCGAATGTCATGAAATCTGGGAGCCTAACTTCCTGGAACCCTCTGGGCCACACCGGGCCTGTTACGGGACTGCTTTACCGTTATCTTTATGTTTGGTTTATAAGACTTAGAGAGATGTTCGTCAGTACAGCAAATCCGAACGGTAAATTGAGATATAGCTTACATAAAAATATTCTTTGCAAAACAAAACAAGAAGCCTGCGAACTGCTAAATACCCGGTGTTCAGCAGACGCGACGTTCTGCACAATTTGACTCCCTTGATTTGATATTGTTACTTGTCACAATTTTATCACAAATTAAATATAACAGTTCACAGCAACCTGTCCTTGACCTTTAATACAGGAGTATAAACACAGTCAAAAACCTTGTAATTTGTAAATATGTAATTTTCCCTCTGAAAGTATGTTTAAAAAACAGGATAAATAGAACCATTCTCTCTCTTCTTTTGGAGAGGGGCTAAATGTAAGTTCTAAACAAAGCTGAGATAAACAACTATGTCGAATGAAATTTATTTGATAATAAATGCCAGTGGTCAAAAGACATATAGCTTTTTCGGATAATTTCTTCCACTACCGACCCCCGCGTTTTGAATGCCCGTGTAATATAACCCCTACGCTGGACCTTAGAAACAGTTTTAAAGTCCACAAAACTAAATAATAGTAGATATATACAACAAGAAACCTTAGCGACAAATTTAAAAAGGAGCTCCAAATTGTCCTTTCAAGAAATTACTATTTGTGCTATTGTTAGCTACATACTAGTACAATTGGGTGTCAGGAAAATACCGTGTCACCTTACAGTTACGACTTGAAAGACATGCAGATGAGTTGCATGTACTGAGTACCTGTAAGTAGCAGTTAAAGTGGCGTATGTTAATGAAGATCATAATGAGCATACAACAATAATAATAATAATAATAATAATAATTATTATTATTATTATTATTATTATTATTATTATTATTACTATTATTTTGTTTGTAGTAATAGTAGTAGTAGTAGTAGTAATTGTTGTTGTTGTTGTTGTTGTTGTTTTTGTCGCTTGTCACAGGCCTTTTCTTCCTGGTACTTTTCTTGAAGCACGAGTGATCCCCACTGCAGTACTGTCCGTATTGTGTGTGACATTCCACGTAAAGCTGTCTTTTGTAGTGAATCTATTGAATTTTTTCCTGATGTGGCTTTCAAATTTTTCCTTAAACCGTTGTTACTATTCCAGTAGCTCCAATTATTACTGGTATAATCTTGCATTTCAGGTTCCTCATTCGATGCGTACATGAAGTCTTGTATTTTAGCTTATTTTCTGCTTCATTTTGCAAGACATTTATTGGTATTATCATCACCATCATAGATATTATTTGTTCTGCACTTTATACTCTAATTATCGCCGTTATTAGTTTCGAGGATTTTATAGGGTCGAATGACATTTATTTATGAATTTGGAAGAATTTTGGAGGAGACACTTGTGGCACAATCTATGTATTTTCTGTGACTTTTCTGGTGGGCCTGAGTAAAATAAAAGAACCAGTAACACGAACTCTTGTACGGATCGAAAAATAACCAGCACAACCGGAAGAAAAAACTGTAGTTTCGTCTCTACTCTGCCCCGTTTAACGATTGTCACAGTTTGTCAGGTTGCAATACGGCTGAACACAAGACTGCCTTCGTTCTTATAAGTGAGCTAGTATCTCTCAGTCTCTTTCCATCAGAACAGACAATGGACGGCACATGTCTTCAAACTTAGACCGAATAAAAAGCAAAATAAATCAGGCCACTAAACAAATTACAATTCAATAATTTTAATGGTATACTTGCCCGTATTTTAGTATCATGCATCAGAAATAAAATGGTTAGGTTTTGACACAATAAACAAAAAAAAATTGCCCAAATTATTTGTATAAGGAAAAATGTAACGTGTTTTTCGTGGAAGAAAATATTTGTTCTGACGCGTCCATCAAACCACAATTCGCTTTAAATTCCGCCAAATGAGTTAAATATTTTTATACACTGACGCTTTGTAAAAATAAACTTCAAAGAAAGTGGCACAATTCTTCTGTTGAAATGTTCAAATTCCCTACATAAATTCCAGTAAATTTAAAGTTTTCCCTTTACAAGCAATATGGGCCAATAAAAGACGTATTAATTCTTAACCTCTGTGCTTCATTCCACAAATCGTTCTCACCAACAACACATCTCCATTATACGCATATTATAGATAGCGATCGAAGTCCAGGGCCGGTCTTGACGCTGTTGTGAAGAGAAAAATATTTTACCCCTTCCGTGAATCGAATCACAAATACACTGCCGTCCGGCCCGTTACCTACACTCTAAACCGCCTCCTTCTCCACATTTGAACACAAATTTCAGAACCGAGCTCACCGCCTTACATTTGTTTCTACTGACGAGAACTGCGATAGTGTGGCGTAGGCAAGAGAAGTTATAACTTGGTAGTGAGATATGGGAAAGAGACATTATCTTTTTATGGCTTCTCAGTCTAATAATCGTTTATGGTGCTGAAACCTTGACTCGTTTATGAAAGAGAAGGAACTGAACATTGCGGGACAAGCTACATGACCCGCTTCCATCGCTTTAATTATTAGTGGTTACTGCTTCATTCCTTTCGTATCTCATATTCCAGTCTTGCTGCATTATTGCACTGGAACGTACTTAAACTGCCGTTGCTGCAAACTTCTGATATGCCCTCAAATTTTATGTCCAAGAAAATATACAGTTTCATTATCTAGCATAATTTTTCACAGAACCATGAACTTTATTAAACATTTTTTCGGCTTTTCTTCTTTGGGAGTTAGAGTGTGTCTGTTAACGTAAAATTACATTTCCTGCGCCTGTGTTAAGATATCAGGACTTGATATTCAGTTCAAAGTCCCTGAGCGGAAGGTATTACATTACGTATCAATGAATTTCGTAACTAACTTAGTCAGTAATTATTCTCCGCCTGAAGCAAATTAACACAAAGCTACTCAATGATCCTCCATTTTATGAAACCCTAATATCCAATGTCATGTACATAGATGCCTGTAAAAGAACACCAGCCCCAGCAAGCTGAAACCAAACCACATACTCCCACCCAAGTTTTTCATGTTTTTTTAATATTATCCTCTGTCTTATATAATAGTCTCTCAACTTTTCCTTTAGGTTTTTCTTAATGTTTTTGTTCATTTCCATTACTTAAACTGCGGTTTCCATAACTGGCACAGAATTCCTCAGAGCCAAAATTCGGATTTCAAAATTGTTTACCATTATCTTCTGTTAGATGTTCGCCGTCCATTAGGCGGGGATACTGGCTGAGCTGCTGTAAGATGCCGAAGTGTTTCTGCTCCATGTTATTATTCCACTGCAATAGACATTCGTACAAACGCATTAGTACGTCCTTTCGATAGATAAAAATTCGTACAAAATATGGCGGTCTAATGCCGGGACCCCCAAAATGCTGCCTGCTGGCCAAATGAATCGTGGCTGGCCCCACATTGCAGCTGGCCTGATGTTTTCAGTAAAATATTTTCTAACTATACCGTATACCCATGAAGCTCGACGTCGTTTTGAAATGCAACAACCCATCACAATAGGGGATATTCAGCGGTCGCCTGGTGGTCTTGCGAGCATTCAGAGCAGTACATTGTTTTCAGCTTAGTCGAGAAAGACAGTCTTTCAATAGAGGCTAAGAACATGCTAAAACTTGTAATTTCAGCCCTGTACCACATGACCCGCCTGGGACTTTACCGTTAGCAGACTTCTAAGGCCAGGCATATCGACCGCCTCCCACATCCTTATCTGATAGGTTGTTATCCAAGAGTCGTGAAGAGAAATAACAGGCCATAAATATCCAGGACACATGAACAAGTAAGCCACTAATATCTAACCATTCATGAGCCGCTTTTGTATTACAGGCAACGTGTCTGTACTTTGAAAAGTAACAGGAAATTTGTCAACATTTTTATCGAACTGCAGTCAAAAATCAAATGAATTACTGATCATGTAAAAAGGTACTGCAAAACCTTGGACAACCTTGGTATAAGTGACGTTAAGTTAGTGTACTGGGAACTTTCGTGACTGAAAACACTATAACTTCCTCGGAGCCTTACTTTCTGCCCATCATATATTCTATAGTTAATAATGTCTACGAACTACTCAAAATGTACAGCCGATATTCTCTTTAATGCTATCCCTATGCAGAACTGGACAGGCTCTGGGGGTTCGTTGAAGTCGAGACTCCTAGAATTTCTAGACAATCGGTATATGAGGGTGGGAAGGTTGTCAGTCCTACGCACCGGTCGCTGTACGCCTCAGGAGACATGTGTATTCCTGGTACTCATTTATGTTAAAGGCTGAGTCGACCCCCAGGGCCATAATTCGGACGGAAGGTGAAGTCATTAAAAATTCCAATGACGCTACCGAGAATCCAACCCGCGACCTTCCGCCCTATATTCTCTACAAAGTTTACTTCTCATGTGTTCTACGCAGGATCCACAAAATGAAAATTTGTTTAGACTGTAACCTACATTAGCCCTCCAAATCTACTTCACCGCGTTCGACTAAGTTTCTAGCGCGCAGTGCCTGCTAATATAATTGTATCATAAAAACAATTTAATTTTACACTGTGCCTGTTAATTGCCGAAAGCGGGATGTCTGACTCCGTATAGCGACTACAAACGGGGCAACTAAATCGGAATTCTATTCTCGGCAGTGGAAATGTATTTTTTTTCCCACTCGGCCTCCTCCAGTAAGTTCTGGAGTCCCTCCAGCCTCTAATGGGTACGAGGGGCACTTTCTCCCTGGAAGAAGGAGCTGTGGTGTGAAATTGTTCACTCACCTTGATCTAGAAATGAGGTCAAAATGAGTGGAATTATACCTCCACTAACCTATACACCTGTATCACATGGTGTTTATCTGAACACACCAGTAACTTCACATATACCTTGCCTGTTGATAAGGTCACAAGCTTACGTTTTTGAGGTTTACTATACAGAATTATGGACCTTATGTACAGCAGAAAAAACTGCACTCTTCTGGCTTATTACGCAGCGAGTAGTGTTAATTTCTTACCGACGTTTCGGGACAAACAATCGGTCCCATCCTCGGGGTTCAAGAATCCAAAACGTCGGTAATAAATTACCACTACTCGCTGCGCAATAACTCCGAAGAGCGCATTTCTCATCTACTTCGCGGCGGAAACCTAAAATCACGCAGCACAAAATATACTTGCAACAATTTTTAATGACAAATTTTTAATTAATCAGCTGTAAGAAGAAATTTTGTCCGAGTCTCGGCAGTATATCTGTAACACTAATAGCTCTACAGTAATATCCATATATCCACTACAGAAGGGATATCAATCACATAACACTTGCAAGGCAGTCAAGAACGCATTTGTAAATTGTACATACAGTTTTCAAACTTCACTTCCACTTCGCATTATTGATGTGCCAGTTTCTCCTTTTGACAGGTTACTGTATGATCTGGTCAGTTCAGATCGCAGTGTGACTGAGATTGGGCAGTGTGCAACGCGAGTGCAACCCACGTACCTGCTGTCTGTCAAGTTCTCTCTCCCTTTTCTCGCCGGCCTCTGACTAAACGTCTGCCGATAACGAGGAACCCTTGTCTGACGCATTAGTTCTACTCGGCTTAGCTTGAAAAAGTGGCATGGCGGAGCGTGTTGTAGGTGGAGGGGCAGCCTCTCGTGTTACCATTGACTAAAATTGCTTACAAGTTCACTTCAAATTGAAAGGTGAAAAGGAAAAGGATCCGTTCGTGGAATATGAACGTTCTTTATTTATTGGTCTTTATAATATGCCTGAATGAGTTATAATCTCTTGCAATAAAATATTTTAAATTGGTAAATTTTAACATTCCACATTCCAAACCCACCATAAGAATATCGATCGAATTTTAAAGTATATAAAGTATAAAGTAAAGTATAGTAAATTATATAAAGTATAAAGTAAAGTAAAGTATAGTAAAGTATACAAAGTATAAAGTAAAATATAGTAAAGTATATAAAGTATAAAGTAAAATATAGTAAAGTATATAAATTACAAAGTAAAATATATTACAGTATATAAAGTATAAAGTAAAATATAGTAAATTATATAAAGTATAAAGTAAAATATAGGAAAGTTTATAAAGTATAAAGTAAAATATAGTAAAGTATATAGAGTATAAAGTAAAATATAGTAAAGTATATAGAGTATAAAGTAAAATATAGTAAAGTATATAAAGTATAAATTAAAATATAGTAAAGTATATAAAGTATAAAGTAAAATATAGTATAGTATATAAAATATAAAGTAAAATATAATAAAGTATATAAAGTATAAAGTAAAATATAGTAAAGTATATAAAGTATAAAGTAAAATATAGTAAAGTATATAAAGTATAAAGTAAAATATACAGTGTGTTTGACGTCTACATAATTTCAGAACAGAGAACATCACATTGTGGTGTGAAATACTTGTACCGTTTATAACAAATATTTTGTTGCAAGTGCGTAAACAAACATCATGACATTAAAATAACTATCTTCAAATCCCTTGTAGCAGAGCTTGAAGTTGTAATATTGTTAATACCAAAGCACTGCGATATATTCTGTCCGATTTGCATCCTTATATACCACACTTCTGGGACTCTTCTTCTATAACATTCGAAACATGCTTTCTGAAAGGTTTCTCCGGGCATTTCTGGCCTCCCCGATGACAGCCATTTGCTCAGCCCATCAGAGCAGTGAGCCTACCCTCATAGCAACCACAAAACGAAAAATACTGGGATAAAGACATAAAGTGAGGAATCGGTTTTAAGCTTCTTCTACTTCCGTCCAGGCATAATAATTCGGGACACTAATTGCGTGAGTTTCAGGGTTTACTCTTCAGCCGTCATGAACGTGTTAGCGGAAAGAAAAATTCGCCGTCTCTAATGGGAATAACATGTCAGCAATAAACGTATTAAAACAACTCGTGCACACTCATTGTACACCCAAAATACAGTCATCAGCGAAACGAAATCCACGACGAAAACCCGAGAGCGCAATATTAAAAATGGAAAGATCCCTGTAAAAATTTCCAGGCTTCATGACCAGTGTTGAAAATTCTGGGTCTTCCAGTTCTCTGCAATGAAAAAAGACAATTAAGATTTATGTATAATAATTACGAAAGGAGAATATACAATACTGTGGAAAATAGCATAGTGTTGTATATTTTCTTCTGGGTATTTCCCCGGCGTCAAATTGTAGTTGGCCGACGTTTCGGAACCCTGTATCAGTTCCATCTTCAAAGGCTGGG
>Ga0209628_10002769_pt1 | contig 12035 bp, 11 predicted proteins | sample TergutCu122P4_FD_187285 | JGI IMG/M metagenome (GOLD analysis project Ga0209628, IMG submission 187285) | Cubitermes ugandensis P4 segment gut microbial communities from Kakamega Forest, Kenya - Cu122 P4 (SPAdes) (version 2) | ecosystem: Host-associated > Arthropoda: Insects > Digestive system...
AAAATGGCTGCATGGAACTTTTCATTTTTGATGGAATTGATCCTCGGAAACCAAGCCAAGCCCGCTTTTCAAGCAAAATAACATGCGCTGGCCCTGACTGGCGGACGAACGCACCGAACCGGGACAATGCCTTTTTTGTTTGGGCGTCCGCCTTATTGGTGATGCGCAGACGATCAAAGAACATTCCCTTCGCCGTTTTGAAGTTGACTTGTAGCATCGTCATCATTCTAGTCGTCAGTTGGCAGGCGGCAGACATCAGTATTTTTGCCGTCTGTCGTTAGTTGCCTGTTGTCATTTGAAGGCTGGAACCTGTCCAGCGTCAGTTGCCACATCCGCGAGAAATTTTCCGTTTGGCCAGTCTTGATCTCCTTGAGTGCGTCAAGCTGTTCGCCGAGAAGACGAATCACCTTATCGTGCCCGCTGGTGAATGTCTTTTCCAGTATTTCGAGGTGTTTATCCATCGACAGGAGTTCCCGGTCCGTTCTTGCCATGAAATAACGCCGTTCCCAAAGAAACAGCATCATCCCAAGCGTCAGGATGCCGACGATACCAAGTTTTTCAATCCCTTGCACGAATTGCAGGTCTGGCATGAGCGCGAACGGCAGCGCGAAACAAAAACTCGGTACACCGGCGTAAAAGAAGTCGCTAATCCTTGTCATGAAAATCTCCAATTGTTCGGGAAAGGGATGGTTTGTTTGACGTAAAGGGCGGTATCAAGTGTCGCCACCGATTCCGGGAACACGACGTAAGGCGGTCCGTAGCCGGACGCGGTGGCGACGAACTGCTCGACAAGCAAGCGATTCATCCAACACAGGTCCGCCGGTTCACCCTCGTCAGACGACTTGTAACGCGGCCCGTGTGAATTAACCCAACCGATGTACTCGGTGCCTCGTACCGTGCGGTAGCCCGTAAAATGGGTTGCATGTGCCCAGCTTCCCCGGAGCGTCGCCACTTTGACACCATTGGAGTCAATCGTTGAGCCGCTCACGGCAGTGCCGTTCCCCAGCGCAACGGAAAGACCTGCCGCACAGCATTGGATGATCTCGTCCGCAAGTTCCTTGCCTTTGAAGTTCAGGAAAAGGATTGCACTTTGGTATTGTTTGGCGTCGTCCAAATACTGCTTGTATTGTGGCACTACCTGATTGTTCGTGCCGACGAGATGTTCAGGAAAATGCCCGATGACGTTGGCACCTTTCGCCATCTCCGCGACACTTTGACCGCCGCGCGTCGAACCGCCCTTCGTGATACTCCAGGTTACGACTGGGTTGAATGGCGTATAAATGAGCGATGCTCCACGAGCGATCAGTTGTAGTGTCGTCGAATGATGCGCAAAACCATCCGAATGCCCCATGCAACTTCCCAATGAGCCTTGCGAAAAGTACAGTCGGTCTGATTTCTTGCGACAGCCGGAAAGATGTTTCACAATTTCCCAAGGGAGCAGACAGGTAATTCGCTCATTTCGGATCGTGTTACACTCATCGATCTGCCTTTGACGCCACTCTTTGAACGCAGTATCGTATTTGAGAATCGGCATATCGCCGCTTTCCCAGAGGGTGCTGAACTCGACCGAGGACGATTCGAGTTCCTCAAAAACCTCCTCGGCGTACTCGTCCATCAGGAGACAGCCGTTCGACACGCATCCGTCAATGACAAGAGGTGTCGCTTGGCGACGTGCCCGCTCTGCGACGGTCCAGTTTCGTAATTGTTTCAGTATTCTCATGGAATCCTCCGAATTGTTGCAGGAACTTGACAAGCCTGACCAGACGGATCAGGGCAAACTTTTTCCGTAGAAGCGGGAACCTCCGGCCCCGTCTGAACCTTGCCGGACGATTTCAAAGCATCGACGATTTCCCGTAAGAGCAGGCTGAGCGGTTTAATCTCTGTGGCACCATCAAGATATAATTCAATCTGGACGGCAAGCTCATCGAGAAATTTTTTCCAAGTCTCCGGCTTGATCTTCGCTTGTGTGTTGGTCCGAATCGACGAATACGCCGCCGCTTGCGACCGGATCGTTCCTTTGTCAATGGCATCGGCAGTCGCCTCATAGATGGAGGCAAGGACCGCACAGTCTGTTCGCCCGATGTCTGGAACGTTTTGATGGACCCACTCGCCCAATGTCATTGGTGGGATAGGTGGGAGCGGTGGTGTCGGCCCTGGATTCGGTCCCGGAGTTGGTGTCGGTGTCAAACCGTACTGGCAAACATGCCGTAAAATCTTCGGGATTCCTTCCTCGACAACGGCGGCGACGATGGTGTATTTCGCCGGGAGACTTGAGGAAAACGTCAACGCCGCCCCGGACGTATCGATGTAAAACACCGCCTGTAATTCCTGATCCGTCTGCCTGATCACCGTCCAGTCCGCCCGAATCGTGGAATCACTCAGCCGAAACACGCAAAGTTCACCAACATCTGAGACAACCGGTCCGTTTATAAAGACGGCAGGAAAGTCGGCAGTCGGCAGATGGCAGACGACAGGAATTCTGTCGTCCGCCGTCTGCAATCTGCTATCTCCTCTGCCGACTGCCGTCTGATGTCTGAAACCTATTGTTTCCTTGACACCAATCGAACCAAAATAGGCGATTCCTACAAGCAGAAGGACGGAAACGCTCTTGTGTAAAAATTTTTTCGTCATTGAATTCTTGTGGTAAAAACGTTGTCTGTGAAATGGCAGACCGCAATCTGCTGCCATCTGCCTACTGCCGTCTGCCGTCTGCTCCCCACCGCTGCCGCAAGAGATAGAGCAACAGCCCGATGGCGGAAAGGATGATCGTCGGGTTCTCCGGCATTTCGGACGTGATCGTCTCGAACAGTTCACTGGTTGTGGCGATCTGTTGGTCGCGTGGAATCAACACGCCATCGGTGAAACCACCGTCGCGAGCCAAGAGAGCCAGAGCATGGACCGCCGTCCAAGTATTGTTATTGTCGACAAGACGGATCGCCGTAAACGCGATCATGTCGTCAATAGGCGTTGGTGTCAGTGCAGTCAATGACGCCACGTCGACGAGAAGAGGTCGAACCCAGGTTCTCAAATCATCAGGATTGTCGAGACCGGGGTAGCGCGACCACGCGGTCGTAAACGAACGGAGGATGTCGCCATATCGCCAGGCGAGATTGATTCCGCTTATCATGTTTTTCAAACGTTCAAACATAAAAAATTAGTGGTTGGTGGTTTAGTGGTTAATGATTAGTGGTCAGCGGTCGAAACTAACCACTGATCACTAATCACTGATCAAAGTGTACTTGACGTTGACGACGCTCGTGAACGTCCGGCTCTGCGTCAGATGGTCTGGGACGTAAATGGGATCGTTGGCAACGCCAACGCATTGTGCCGCCGGGAATTCTTCGAGGGTTTTCGTTTTCAAAAACTCGACGATCTCATCGACGAGATCGCCGAGTGTTTCGACCGCCTCTTCCGGCGTCATTTTGCCGATCCGTTGCATGATTCCGACATCGACCGAAACGAGGTATTTTGACGACGACCGGGTCACTGTTTCGAGTTCAAGGGTTTTCGGTACGACAATGACGCGTAACGTTTCCAGTTCCGACAGTTCAAAACCCGGCTTGACTGAGAATGCTGCTTCAAACGGCAACAAGAAGTTATGCTCGTTCAATTCGGCAACAACCGATTTGGCAATGGTGGTGGCAAGACTCATTTTTGTTTCGTCAATTCCCGGACGTGAATCCGATAGATTGTTTGGAAGGGATCGCTCCAGCACCAACAGCCGTCGCCGGGCAGTTCGAGGACTTCATAACGTAAACCGCCTGTAACGATAACAATTTCGTCGCCAAGTGCTGGTGTTACCGGTAAATCTTTTGAACGGATCAAAAAATCGGTGATGTGCGATAGAATCCTGAAACCGGATTCGTCCGTTGTTTCGACTACCACCTGCCGCCTGCTGTCTGCTATCTGCCATCTGTAGTTTTTCCTCGTATTGTGCTTCGATGACTGCCGACGTGTTTTCGTCCGCCGCGAGATCGACGAAGCTGATTTCTTTGAGTGTCATGTTGCGAATGACGTAAAGCTCACCTTCGAACGTCTGGCCGTTGACGACCACCGTTTGACCGAACGGCACATATTCCGTTTCGTGAATCGGGCCACCCATCGAAGCCTGCCAAGGGAAGCCGTTCTTAGCCGACTGGGCCACGTCCCGTGCCCACGAGGTGTCACGGCTAATCACCCCTTCGGCGATGACCTCGTGACCGATGATCTCGATTTTTTCCGTATGACCCACGCCTTGATACGATTTGTGTTCGTAGCGGATGGGGATTTTTTGCGACGGAATATCGAGACCGTCAAGGTCGATCACGACCGGACAAGGAAAATCCTTGGGATAAGCCTTGCCGCCGGTGTACACCACAAGCGTAAAGTGTGGGAGCGGCTCATCACCGTCCTCCGGTATCTCCACTCCGTTTTCGTTTCCGACGAGGCGGATCGGGCTCGGCTGGAGCGTCAGCTTCGTCAATTTCAAAATCTTCTTCATCTTCGTCTTTCTCCAAAATGATTGTGTGATCGGGATCGAGCCCCAGCGCGATCATCCGTTGCCGCTCCTTGGCGGCTTGATTCAAAACGTCTTCCCAATCAAGGCCCAGCTTGGCACACTCGATGGCAAGGTTCGATGTTCGGGTCTCGACCCGTGTTGCCGCCGCCTTCGCTTCCTTCATCGGGTCGACATGTTCCATCCCATCCCAAAAGAAGCGAGCCGCTTCACCGCAGATGGAGCGACTGCTCCGTTGCAAAAATCCGCTCCCGCTGGTCGCTTTCCGAGAGAGAGGAAAAGCGTTGTGTGGTTCTCGGAATAAACCAATTCGCAATGCCTCGCGATACCATGCATCAAGAAGCGGAAAAAGCACAACCTGTTCACAGGAAGTCTGTTCCCCTTTGATGCTTTTGAAAAACGTCTGGTGGTCGAGGCGACCGGAAGCGTAATTGTGTTTCGAGGAGTCACCGAGCAGGATATTGACCGGAATTTGCATACAACGTCCGATCTCGCCCAAAATTTCACGCTTGAACTCGGAATAGGATGTGTTCGGTTGTTCCGCCCGGATTTGACCGAGCTTCCAACCGTCAGGAAGCGTTGTCGCCATCCGTTTTTCGAGAGCAACGATATCAAGCGGTTCCAGTGGCTGCGCCTCGCCATTGGCGGGAGCGTCAGTGTACAGCACTGCCGCAAAATCCGCCGCCGTCTCCGCTGCGGCGAGAACCGCCAGCGTATAACGGCGTAATTGTGCAAAAAGTGGTAACGCCGGTGTGATTTCAGGAAGTCCACGCGACTGGCCGGGCCGGTCGAGACGATACCAGTGGATCATGTATTCTGATGCGATACTTTCGAATGTCCCGTACCAAGCCGACAAGTCGCCCGGATGTTCCGACGAAACATAGTAGAGCACCGGGTTGCCAAATGGATCGTACTCGATACCATCAACCGCGTTTGTCATGGCAGGGTACGGCGACGTAATGCGATCCGCTTCAATGGCGCGAATGTCGATTTCAACCGGATGTTTGAGTCGCGGGTTCCGCAAGATGGCGGCAAACGCCTCTCCGTCGGTGATCTTCGCCATGCGGAGCGTTTGTAATCGTTCACAAAGCCTGACCGCCTCCGCCCATGCAATGAATTCCGTTTCGACAATCGTATTGAAGGCATCATCGTCGGAAAGAAGTTGGAGTCGCGGTCCCGTACCGATACATGTTGCCGCCAGTGTCAGGACGAGTCCCTTGGCATAAGCGTTGTTGGCGACCTCGTAACGAGCCCGGTTCCTCAAGGTACGTCGAATCTCCGGTGTCAGTGAACCGTCGGCACTCAGGTTGTCCGCCATCGCCCAGTGCCGGACATTCTCCGAGGTCGTTTGAGCGGCATCATACTTGAGACGAAGGACTTGGAGAGGGTGCTTGTTTTGAAACGATACCATCGGTCGTGGTGCCGGTTTCTTTTTGTTTTTCTTTGACATAATTCAAGGGCATAGGGAATAGGGCGTCGGGCATAGGAGGGGAATAGGAAATTGGTTACATTTATCACTGAATCCTATGCCCTATTCCCAATGCCCGATGCCCTGATTACGTCGTTCCATCGGGTGAGATTTTGGTCAAGCGAATGCCGAGACCACGCCGAGTTGCCTCTTTCGAGGCTAAAAACCGCTCAGCGGCGATCTGGTCCTGAAGAGAATGCTGTTCGACACTCCCGGCATCACCGGCTACTTTTTTCGGTCCCTTGGCGTTTTCAAGAATTGCGTCTTTCAGTGTTGAAGAATCGTTTGAAGGCGGCTTAGGATTCGTCCCGGTTATGTTTCCGTCCTCGTCGATCCTGGCGACATTGGTGTCACGCTGGAAAAAGTCATTGTCCATTGTTAGCGGTCAGTGGTCAGCGGTCAGTGGAAGAGAGTGAAAACTAAAAATCTCATTTCTTATTTCTCATTTCTCATTTCTCAACCAATTTTGTATCGGTAAATGATCCTCAGCACATCATCCGGTTCCTTGACGGACGCCTTGGGTAAATTTGTGCCGGAGACGACCTGGGACATGAAAATGTACGGGATATTGGTCAGTGCCGCCTGACACTGTAAGAGACCGGTATCGGCCCGGACGATCAGGTTTGGCGTCGTGTTGGTACTTCGCATGTTGAAGATACGCTCAACCTTCTTGAAGTCTTCCGAAATGACGACACCATACTGGAATGTGGCGGTCGACATGTTGGTCGTCTGTCCGAAAACAACGTCATGTGTCACCAGGTTGTACGGCAGATAATAGTTCTCGCCGTCAAAATACCCCGTGACATAGACCGTTCCCGTTGCGTCATGATTTGAGATAGCGTAAGGCAAAAAGCCAAGATCGTCCGTTTTCGTCGTCATCGTCGCCGGATCGCCCAGACCGCTGACCGTCACTTTGTAAATATTGAAACCGTAACTGGCGTCCACATCCTGACCAAACGACATGGCCACAAAAATCTCCAGTTGGTTGGTATCGGTACGATAAACCATGACCGGATGCGTGTCGGTTCGGACCGTCATCCCCTCACGGGTTGTCAGAATAATGTCCTTGTAGGCAACATTCAACATGCTCCGGAAATTTGCGAGATAATTGAGTCGGACCGTATAACTTGTACCACTCGCCGCCTGCTTGATCGCTTTGAAAATATGGTTGCTAACAACGACCCCACCAACCACACTGGCGTTTGTAATGTTGGTGTGAAGGTTTCCAATGGAAAAATCCTCGACCATCCGATTTTTCAAGTTGAACCGGTACTGCCCGCCTGTCGCGGAGACCGTTTTCCAAAGGTATGTTCCATTGGTCGCATGGTGTTCGACAAGATAACTCCCGGTAGCCGTCGCCTTCCAGTGGTCCGGGACTGCTGTCTCCGCAAGTGTGACGCTGTAGAGTTGGCTGTTGTTATGCGCGGCACCAACGCAGATGGATTTGACGCTGCCGCTCCCGGTGTTCTTGATGTACTCGACCACCAGTTCGCGGTTGGTATGGTCGAAATAACACCGCTGATCGACCGGGATCATCACTTGGGACGTTTCCGTCATCGACCCGTCGATGTTGTAAAACACGACGCCCGGATCAAGCAGCGAAGTCGTCCTGAGTTTGTAAGGCGGCACAAACGTATCGTCACAAATTTCAATATCGCGGTCCATCGCGTAGATACCCATGTTCGTCGGAGCGACACGCGAAAGGAGATTGTAGCCGGTACGGATATTACTCCTTAACGTGTTGGCAAGCGCACCGCCGTTCATCATATCGTAGAAAGCGTAACGTAAAAATCCGTCCGTAATCGCATTGGAAACAACCTGACGCGACTTGACGGTCCCGTTTTGATCTTCGACGATCACCTCGATCTCCCCTTGAAGCTGGCAGTTTTCCACGGCTGGTTCTTTCTTTGATAGAGTTTCGAGATTATCCGTAACAAGAAGGTTTTCAGAGCCGCCTTCGGCTTGGAACGGGGTGACGTTCACTGTCTCCAAAAGCTCCGTGACATTTGCAGATTCCTTGGCCGGGATCGGACACGGCGGCGGTTCGATGGTATCGGTCATACCGACGTTTTCGGATGGCAACGTGGCTTGGAAGATAAGCGGCTTGTTGGCAATCGCGTCGTCCGTGAGCGAAACCACATTTTCGCAGATCGGACTCGTTTGTGGTGACTCCACCGTATCGCTCGCCATAACGATCTCGAAAGGCGGACTCGCTTGCAGGATCACCGGGCCGTCCATTCGACTGTCGAGTGTGTCTTCAAGCATAACGATCCGCTCATCAAGCCACCCGACGGCAACATCGAATTCCGCCTTACGAACAACATGTTCCGGCTCCGTCGCCGCAACTTTGAGATGATGCTGGGAATAGTGTTTCATAAATAGATAGCAGTCGGCAGATGGCAGACGGCAGAAGAAAGTAGGATGGAATTGAATGATAAATCGCAAACATCGGACATCAGAATCTCTGCCGTCTGATGTCTGTCGTCTGCCGACTACGCAGTAACAATCACGAGGAGTTTCATGGTGGCAGGGAGCAGAACGTCGGGCTTGAGCGTGATGGTGTTTGCGGTCGTCGGCTCCCATGCCAGGCCGATGGGATTTTTCGTGTTGCCCGTCACATCGTAAATCTGGACCGATGCGATCTTCGTCGTGTTGAGGCCGTGCGTGACACCATAAGTCGTGGCAACGCCGTTACAGTTCACCTTGACAGCGATGGGAGCATGTTCCAAAACCAATTCCGCAACCGCCTTGACCGTTGGCACCTGCTGGTGTGTCAAGCGAGAAACAAGTTCGGTTGATCCATTTGACGAGAGAATGTTACTTTCGACAACAACGGCCTCCGGATCGTCGCCACGCAGCAGAACAATATCAAGTACCCATCGATTGGTCGATGACTCGTACCCGACATGATATTCCCGGTCGGTATAGAGGCCGCCTGCCGGAACGTACAAGGCATTGGTTTGGCCCTCTTTCCAAAAGAGCGTATCCTCACCCGCCCAGGCGGTGATTCCATTAAAGGTAAAGATGGGGGAGCCGCCACTACTCATGAAGCCCGATTTGATGCGGAAAATCCATTTGGTATTGATTTCTTCCGTGAATTCTTTGTCGGATCGCTGAACGCCGGTGGTGGTCGATGTGGCGATCTTGTCCGGCAAACCGACCGGGAGTACGGGAAGGAGGCCGCCCAAAACAGTATCATTGACCGTTTTATCGACATAGGCTTTGTTGACGTAGTGCTCCGGCAGAATTGGCGTAAGCGGCGTACCGTGATACGAAAAATCCATATTCTCGGTAGTGAGCAGTTCATTCAAAGGAACGTTGGTTGTTGACATTATTTTTTTCCGTAAAGAGATTAAAAGTGTTATTGCGAAATGCCGCAATTCCGATGAGTGAAAAAGGTTAAAACCTTAAAATCGCCGCCCCAGACATCGGGACGACGAAGGTGACGTCACAGTAATCGAACGTTTGCGTTTCACGGTTGACACCGTGTCCGATTCGGTTCCCGGTCGAATCGTAGGTTTCGATAAGCGGACGAAGCGAACCGAGCGAGTGCGTCACCTTCCACGTCAGCGATGGCGTTTCTTGCCGATGGACATACACCCCTTCACCAAGATGTCTTTCCAAGAGGTCGGCGTTATGGTTGATTGCATTGGCAAGTTTTGAAAATGTCGGTTCGGCCATGATGATCTCCACGCTTGTCCTTCAATAGATATCTATTGCGTCTGGTGTCGTTATTTTTCAAAAGTTTTAAAGAATCCTTCGATTTTTTTTCAGATCGGAAAGTTTAAGCGTCGGACGCTTGGGTTTTCCCTCGGTTTTCAAGGTCGAAAGTTCGACACCCTCAATGGAGGCGGCAACACAACATCCGACCAGGCAATCAAGCCAATGGTTGTCCGGTCGGGTCGAACGGAGTTTCCATTCGTCGACGGTGCGGTTGTTGGCGACCGTCCGAACCCGGTATTCCGAAACCAGATGTTCCGCAAGAAGCTGGTGCTGTTTCCGGTCATGTCCGAAAAACGACAAACAGCCCGGATCGCCCATCAGCACGGCAAGCCGCGCATGGATGAACGATTTCCAGTAATTGGTGTCGATCAAAACGTGACGGACACCCCGAGTACCGATCTGGCCGGGAATCCGCCAGTGTCGTCCGACCCGATCTCCCCGGAGCGTCGGCTTTTCCGAAAAGGGCATACTCGACGCCCCGACATATTTTCCGTGCGACGGATAAAGGAAGGCGGCATGTTTCGATTGACGACAGAATTGATAAATCACATCGGTCGTCTGGCCCCAGTTTGCATCAATGAGTGTCCGGGAGATCGACATCACCGTTCCGTCTTCACGATAATACTGCCGTCCAAGCCGATCATCGCAAAGGTTTTCAAGTCCGGCATAAATAGCCCCTTCCAGACCGCCGCTCGGATACTCGATCTGGAGCGTATGATGCGCATCACGGAGCGAAAAATAAGATCGTTTCTGGTCCGGCCATGTCCCGTAGTCGACCACATAACCGCCGAACTGTTTGTCCCATGCCGTGACAAGCCAGTACAACAAAGTCTGGTGGACATCGACAAACATGGTCAGACGATCTCCGTCGAGGGGAACGATCCCCCGCACCAGACCGTTGGTTTTCGAAGCGATCTCCTCGGCGGTCATCATGTCATCGCCGAGCGTTTCGATGAGCGGTTCGTTCTGATACTCCGAAAAAAAGGCGGACTCATCCCGAAATTTCAGGTTCATCGCATGTTGAATCGCCGAAATTTCGTCCGGATTGAACCGCTCCGGCCATGCAACTTTGGCTCCCTCGTCCATTTCCCGGCGGTGCGCACGGTAAAATTCCGTCGCGGACGAACCGTCGCCGTCGTTCCGAAGCGAATCGCCTCGGATTTCGGCATACTTGGCCCAGAGTTTGTCATTCGTCGGGAACGAATAGACCATCTTGGTCCGCTCCCCCTGCCAGTCCGGGTGTTTTTCCCGATCCAAAATTCGTGACGCCATGTCGTCGGGCCGAATGACCGTACAAGCCATGAGCCCGGCAATCTTTTTTCCCGGCCCCGCCATCCCCAGCACATCACCGGCAAGAATCGACTCCCGGCGTTGCGATTGCGACCACGACCACGCTGATTCGGTGGTTTGCGGGTCGTCGATGAGCACAAGCGATGGACGTTCGACCTTGCCGTCCGGCCTGGCATGGTGTTGCCCGCGAATTTCACTGCCATGCATTCCGCTACTGGAAATCACGATCCCCGAGGCACGGGAACCGGCGATGGTCGGAAGCACAACCTTGTCGGCGGACCATTCGATCCGGGTCGGAACGCCAAGGTACTTTTGGCCCTTTTGCCGGTTGGCGATCCGTTCAAGGCACAGGATCGGATAACAGACCTCCGGGAAATCCGCTTGTAGTAACAGGTTCGTTTCAAGCCAGGTCTTGATGTTTTCAAGCAGATTCTGCGCACGATCCGCACTGGCCGCGATCAGGCAAACGAACGGCGTCGTACCACCGAACGCCGCCCAAACGACCGCCGTTTGACAAAGGACCGTCTTCCCGCTCCCGCGAGGCATCGCCAAGGCGAACAGGCCGCCGTTCAATACGGCGCGTTCGATCTTCGAGATGACATGCAGGTGATCGTCCGACCACGGAAGATAAAAAATCTCCGGGAAATACGTTTCACAAAACGTCTTGAATGAAACAATGGCCGATTCCCGCCGCTGTGGATCGGTCACTTCGGGAATACTTCCGATATCCTGTGCCGCCCGGACCGCCTCGGCGTTACGCTCCGCTTGAAGCCGCTTTTGCTCCAGATAATCCTTCGCTTTCGGGGCCGGTTGAAAATACTCCCACGTCAGCAGAGCGGCAATACGAAGCAACGAGACACCGCGACCACCTGTTCCACGAACATCGTTGTTGTCGCAAAAATATCGGAATTGTGACGCGGTCACCACATCGCCGGCGATGATGTAGACGGGAACGAGTTGTCCGATCACTTGGTTGAGGACGTTTTGATAGAAGGCCAGTTGATGCACGTAACGAAAACGCCGTGCATCCGATTCGAACCAGGTCAAATCGTCACAGGT
>Ga0209628_10002770_pt1 | contig 12032 bp, 8 predicted proteins | sample TergutCu122P4_FD_187285 | JGI IMG/M metagenome (GOLD analysis project Ga0209628, IMG submission 187285) | Cubitermes ugandensis P4 segment gut microbial communities from Kakamega Forest, Kenya - Cu122 P4 (SPAdes) (version 2) | ecosystem: Host-associated > Arthropoda: Insects > Digestive system >...
AATCGTTCCTTACGTTCATTAGCATATTCCTGTGCCAACACAGGCGAATAGCCGCGTTTGCCGCTGTTTCGTTTCAACTCCCTGCTCAGTACCGATTTGTCTTTGCCAGTGGCAATGCAAATCTCTTCTCTTGTACGCTTTGCTTGTTGCATACGAAAAATTGTGTACCTTTGTTCCCGCGTTAGATGACCTATAATTGTAACTTTTGGACGGGGGACAAATATAGTCATTTTTCCGCTCGGAAGAACGGGATGGGCAATTGTCCTCCCTTTCTTCTGAAAAATTTGACCGCAATTGCACCCCCAAAAGTTGCATTTACTAATTGAACTTACAGAAAAGTCTACAAATTCTATTGAAAAAATTGGTCGATGGCGTATCATCGTTAGCAACGGCAGGGATGCCGTTGCTACAAAAACGGCTGCGTGAAGGAATTATCACGCAGCCGTTATCAAGGGGAATCAGTTGAATGTCTTAATCTAAATTTTTACGAATTTCAAATGAACAGTTTCCAAAAGAACCGGCTTGTACTCTGCAAGTTGCTGTAAACGTAATAACTAACTCACAGGCGTCAATTATACCTGAACCTTCCAAAGAGAAGTCATTATAAGTCGGACGTCCGTTTATTGGATCCCACCAATAACCTGATTGGGTAACAATTATTTGTCTTGGAATGGTGACGGTGTAGTCGGCGTTTATTTTAATACTCAAAGGCTTATCTGCTTCGCCAGCTATCATTCCTAAAACCTGTATTTCAGAATCGGATACTTTGACAATTTCGACCTCGTATTCCTCCTCCCACCATTCGTCGAGCGTCACATAAGCGGTACCGACAAAGCTATTGATATTCAATAAGCACTTCACGACCGGATAGCGGACGTTACTCGAATAGTTTCTTCCTTCAACTTGCCATCCGGCGAAATCGACATTGTTAAATCCTGTCTTTTCAGTCCATCCAGGTATAACTAAACCGTCATTCTTAACAACATTTGCTGTAATATACAGGATTTCACCCGCTGTTGGACCACTTTTACCCAATTTTCCGTAAACCTCAGCTAGATTGAGAGTGATTTCAATAGGGAACTGAGTGATATTATCCTGAACTACTGCCGTCGACATTTTCTTGTCAGCGCCTTGAAGTACCGCTACTAATTGTGCACATTTCATAAATGAATAGTCACCCTGTTTCTCAGGGATGGATAATTTTACACGGCAGATACTGGACACATTCCCTTCTTCCAACACGGCATCGGTTCCCGTCAAGCGGTAAACATCAATAAGCACGCCTCTTGTTACCTCGTCAATTGGATAGGGGAGGTCTTTTTTGCAGCTTTGCGGTACGAAAAATAAAGAGAGCGCTATAAAAGCTAAAAATATTTTTTTCATATTTCTTCTGTTTTAAAAAAATTATTATTTATCCCAAAATACTAAGGGGACTGACAGGTTCGTTTTCTGCGGCATGTTCGGGTTCAGTTCTGTCTCCGAGTTGGACGGGTAGTAAAGCGAGCGGGGGAAGGATGCGATATTCATCAACGGCACTTGTGCTGCCGACCGGTCGGTAACGGTAGGATTAACACCGAAGCCCGGCGCTTGCGTTTTCTGCGGGTCAAAAAGGGTCGGATAGCCTGTGCGACGATAGTCGTTATAGCAATCGATGGGGTTCATAAAGTTATGTATCCACTTTTGCATGATCAGTATGCGCATTTTACCGGCATTATCGGCGGCGTTATACTTTTCAAGGATGGCTGTTACATACTCGTCCCGCGCGGCGTTTGTTATTTGTGGAGTGCCTGTTTGCCGTGCCGCAACCGTGTTCACATGGGCGAAAGCGGCTTCTATCCCGTCTTTCATAAGCGTCCTTGCGTCCTGGCTGATATCGCCGGTGAGGGCTAACTCGGCCAGCATAAATTTAAGCGCGGCGAAAGTAATCATCTTATGTGGCGCCGAACCGGTGCCGGTCGTTAAAGAGACAGCGCCTCCGGCTCCTGTATCGTATTTGCCGCCGCAAGCATAGATGCCCACCTTAGAATACGACCGGTCGCCGACAGAATTACCGTTGGGACCATTGGAGCAAAAGAAACGCGACATGAAATTGCCGTTCCTGTATTCATGCGGGTTTTCGGATGCCGCTCCTGTCGCTAATTGGTTGACAAAATAGTAAGGGATACGGGGGTCGCGGATACCTGCGAAAGGATTATCTATGATATTGTACGTCTGGCCTGTCATCGTCTCGTAGAAATACGGACTGATAAAAAAGGTGTGCTGTCCGGAGTATCCTAAGAAAGCAGGGTGACGCATATCCGTTGGGTTTGTCCTTTCGTTATACATGAACTGAAAATCTTCGCCCGTAGCAATAAAGTTGTTCGCACTAATCAGGGTGGATAATTTGCCCTGCCAGTCGGAGATATCCGCTTTTGCCTTACGCGATTGCAGTAACAGCCTCAGTTTAATTGTATTATTCAACTTTACCCAACGGTCTACATTGCCGCCATAATAGAAATCATCGGTGCCGGGTTTGCGCAGATTAGCGACGCTTGTGTTACGCAGGTCTGCCACCGCTTCGTCTAATAATGCGAAACAAGCATTATAGATGTCCTTGTCCGGATCGGGCTTCGGACTCGTAAGACCGGGAATATTAAACTCAGTAAAAGGAACAGGGCCCCATAAATCGACCAATATTGAGAAGGTATATGCTTTGAGTGTCTTAGCAATACCTGCATAAATCAGATAATCGTTCGCTTCGCCAAATTCAATGACTGCGTCCATGTTCTTCAGGGCATCAAGATATAAATAATTCCACGTGTTATACGGGTTATTGGCCTGAGGATTCATCCCGTAGTTCTCAGCCTCGCGCACGACAACGTGATGCGTGTAGGAAGAAAGACTGGTGCCAATAAAATTACCCTGTGTCAGCGCTTGAGCCATATAACGCTGGCAAGCTGATAGTAATTGGTTTATTTCAGGGGAGGTGGGAACGTTTGGATTCTGGTTTATGTCAAGCCATCCTTTAGTACAGCCTGACAACGAAGCGCTTATAAGCATTATCAATAAATATTTTCTAATATTTTTCATATCATTTCAATTAGAATGTTAATTTCAAATTTACTCCATACCTTCTCAAGGAAGGTGCACTCTCTTTATCAATACCCTGAACGTTACCTGCGCCAAAAGTATTGGAACCCGGATCGTAGTTCGAGTATTTCGGAAATCCGGGTGCTTTATACCACATATTGCGGCCTATAAGCGATAGATTGGCAGCGCCGATAAACGTTTTTTTGAGCCACCGCTGCGGAAAGTCGTATGCTAACGTTATTTCACTTAGGCGAAATACAGTTGCATCGAAAGTAGAGAACTCTGTCACGCTGTTCATGGCAAAGGTGGGTTGTGTGCCGGTAGCAGCAAACCATAACGTGTTTTCCGACAGTTGCACCGTGTTCTGTATCCTGTTACCATTGGCATCCTTCAAAGGTTGCAGCGTGTTCGGGTCGGCATACACGCCGGGCAGGATACGGGTGCCCAAACGGTCTTCAGTGTCTTTTGTCACGCCGCGTCCCAGCATATCCGATGCCGGACCTGAAATTATGATACCGCCTACCCGCGCATCAAACAGGGCGCTGAGCGTAAATCCTTTATAGGAAAAGGTGTTGGTGAAAGCTGTTCTGAATTCGGGATACGGGTCGCCTAAATCGCCTAAATCGGTCGCCTGCATGAAAGCGCCGGTACTGGGGTTAATCAACGGGGTGCCATCCGTGTCGCGCGCTATCACCGAGCCGCGTAAGAAACCGTAGGGATAACCCGGTTTTAACGTCGGCTGAGCCTCGCTGGACGAACCGGTTGGAATGGTTATCTGTTCTAACTGTCCGTCTTTATCTAACGACACCACTTTGCTTATGTTTTTTGTAAAGGTGCCGTTCAAGCTCCATTTGAAAGAGTTTTTCAAATTGACGGGTACTAAGGTGAACCCTATCTCTACGCCTTTGTTGGTTAACTCCCCAAAGTTGGTATAATAGGTGTCGGAACCGGTTGAGCTTGGTAAACTTATCGGCGCTATCTGGTCGGTTGTCGAACGGGAATACCAGGTGAAATCAATGCCTATCCGGTTCTGGAAAAAGGACAATTCCGTTCCGGCTTCGAACTCGGTGGTAAACTCCGGCTTTAAATTGGGGTCGTATGAATCTGAAGGCATATACATAAGCGGACGGTCATTAAAAGGAGTTGCTGTACCATATGTTCCATTGACGTAATAAGGTCCCGCATCATTACCTACCCGCCCCCAACTGGCGCGAACTTTACCAAAGTTAAGTATCGTCGGAGAGATTTCAAAATAGTCGCTAAACACAAAAGAACCGGTGACCGCCGGATAGAAATAACTGTTATTTTTGACCGGCAGCGTCGATGAATGGTCGTTACGCATAGAAAAATTCACAAAAGCATAATTCTTATAACTAAACAATATATCGGTATACAAAGCCCATAACCTTCTCCTGGAATGACTCTCGCTTGCCGTTTGCTCCTGTGTATTGTTTACATTATATATATTCGGCAGTAACATAATGTTACCGGTAGCGCTAGTTCTAACTGTCACCCTTTGATTGATATTATGGCCGAAAACTGCTCTCACATTCAAATCTTCAAATAACTTGTGTTTGAGCGTGATATTGAAGTTCGATTCCATTTCCTGTGTTTTATAAATGGTATTCGTAATTTGTCCTCTTCCGGCATATCCGCTGGGGCCTGCCGAGCCGATATTAATGATATTTTTACGATCCATCTCGTATTGATTCAAACCAAACTGATAGTAAGCAGACAGCCATTTGGTGAAGTCGTAACCAACGTTGATGTTGGCAACGGAACGGTCGTTGATAGTATGGATATTATTATACTTCCACGACCAGAGGGGGTTATCGACTGTCGCTGCACTAAAAGTCATCAAGCTGCGTCCTTGCGGGTCTTCGTAAGGTAATCCCACGGCGTCAATGTTACGCGGCATGAGCAGCGTGCGGGCAAACGAACTGATAGAGCCACTGTAGTTACCCGCCCCAAAAGGCGCGCCGTCCTGAATAGTGCGCGAGTAAGAAACCGTTCCGCCTACCGTCACGCCATTATCTAATTTTTGACTGCCACCCACGCTGAAAGAATAACGTTCAAACTGTGAATAGGGAATAAAGCCGTCTTGCTTTAAGTACGAAATCGTCGTGCTGAAGTTACCCTTATCATTATAACTCATCAGATTGATAGAGTTGTCTAATAAGTTACCCTGCCTGAACAGTCCGCTGACATTATTCGGATAGGCCTGGTAGGGTTGCGTTTTATCCATGTTTGGATAGGCAGCCAAATAATTTGCCCAGGTTGGTATCTCTTTTAACTCGCCTCCAAAAGCAGGCCCCCATGAGCCATTCGCATTCGAATAAACAAAGTTCGACCCTTGCCCATACATATTTTGATAGACAGGCAGCGAGGCCACCTCTTCTATTGCATATGAGGAGGTCAGCGTTATTTCATTTTTCTTCTGCGAAGGACGCGCTTTTTTGCTGCCCGCTTTGGTTGTTATCAGGATAACGCCATTGCCGGCCCTGCTACCGTAGAGAGAAGCGGCAGCGGCGCCTTTTAATACTTCCATCGTTTCGATGTCATTAGGGTCGAGCGTTGCAATACCCGTTCCGTAAGCACCGGCAGTAACGAGCCTGTTTCCGGAGACTACTTCGGGATTACTGTACGGTATGCCATCCACGACATACAGCGGGTCATTGCTCCCAAGAAACGACGAGTTACCGCGAATAAGAATCTTGGTAGCGCTACCGGGCGTCGACGACGCCGCGCTGATTTGAACGCCCGGTATCTTTGCGGCTAACGACCGAAACATATCAGGCTCAGCCCGTTGAATGGCTTCGCTCGGATCGACTACCGACTGCCCGAACCCGGCTGAGCGCACAGGCCGCATGATACCCATCGCCGAAACGACAACCTCGTCAAGCATTTGTGCATCCGGTTCCATAACAATATTCAGGGTCGGCTTTATCGCGACTTCCTGAGTTCGCATTCCAATATACCTGAAAATGATGTGTGTAGCGCCTGCCGGCACATTGGTTAACGTGAATGCACCGTCATTATCGGTCTGAATGCCAACACTTGTGCCTTTCACAAAGACCGCCACACCACTTAAAGGATCCCCATCTTCTGCCGAGATAACTTTCCCGGTTACCCGTGTCGTCTGAGCAGAAATTAATCCAATGCCTGCAAAGAGGCATAATAAAAGAAATGTCAATTTCTTCATAGAAAAATTATTTAATATTAAACATAACTACATATCTTATCATTTTAAGCCTTAATAGTTCCCATTACAGCCCGCAAAGATACGAATATTATTTTTCTCACCAAATATCCACAAAAAAAAATATATTTTTTTTAAAAAGTATCAACAGCATCCCTGCTGTTGCCTATATGTAACAACGCAGTTTTTCAAAAAGGTTACATCCCCCTGCCCCCATTTTTCTTCACTTCGTAAAGAGACAGATTATTTTTAAACATCAAGGAACGTTCTTCACTTCGTAAAGAGACAGATTATTTTTAAACATCAAGGAACGTTGTTCCGCAAGCGAACATTCCATTGAATATAATTATTGTGTCGTTTTACGAAGTGAAACAAACAGACACATTACTTAAATTTTACATCAAGGAACGTTCAAAGGGGGAGTGTGCTGAAAAAGGCTTCTACATTGGCTAAGGGGGTACGGTGTGGCACATCGCAACCGGAAGAGATGACGAAATTTCGGTGTCGGGCTGTCTGTTCGAGTAGCCGTTGTGTCGTTTGCCTTACTTGTTCGGGGGTTGCCATTTTAAACACTCCAACGGGGTCGAGATTGCCCATCACTAACACATCTTTTGGGCAGGCTTCCAAGGCGTCTACCATGTTCATAGCATTACCGAAATGATAACCATGGGCGCCGGTATAGAGCATGGCTTGTGTACAATGTCCGCGGTTACCGCAGTTGTGAAAGATAACCGAAAAGGTATCGTCTTGAAGCATATCAACGACTTGCTTCACATAATACGACGAAAACTGCCGGCAGTCATCGTCCGAAAGAAGACCTGCTGCCGGCTCTGCCATGATGACGCCATGGTTGCCGACGGCTTTCATCGCGCGTACATATAATATAATGTACAACGTACATTTTTCTAACAATAAAGTGACGGTTTCCGGTTCGGTATAGATAGCCATCATGAGTTCGGTCATGTCAAATAATCGTCCGGCAAGCGAAAATGGGCCAATACATCCTCCAAATACCGGTTTGTCGGTAATGGCGGCTGACACCAATTGATTGGCGAGTAAGTATTGGCTGATCCGGCCCGCCTTTAGTGTAGGAACGGTAAGCCGTTCTACTTCTTCCTTATTACACACTAACCGGCGCTTGACTGTTGGCGTCTCGTTCTGCGAAAAATTTATTTCACATCCAAACGCTTCGGCTTCGACCGTCAGGTCCATGATAGCAGTAGTGGCTACCAAAGGGAACCGGGCATTTAACGCATGTATTGCTTCGGCATGAACATTGCCATCGGTGACAGCCTCTAAGACAGTTTTGCCTGTCAGCTCAATGCCGGGGTTTGTCATGATGGGGATAGCGATACGTCTTTGACTATGTATCACGTCGGCTATCCATTGTTTCATGTTCATCTTAGGCGACGTTTTGTTCTAACCACAGTATCAACTCCTGCGGGTCTTTTCCGTAACCGTTAGCGCCGATACTTTTAGCAAACTCTACATTAACCGGCGCGCCCCCTACCGCTACTTTTGTTTCGGGATATTTCTGTCGTACAGCGTTGATTATCGCTCCCATGTTCACCATGGTGGTTGTCAGTAACGCCGACAGTCCTACAAAAGCGTTGGGGTGTATGTCGAGTGTTGCAACAAACTTTTCGGGTTTGACATCTACACCTAAGTCTATCACTTCCCATCCGGCGCCTTCGACCATCATACAGCACAAGTTCTTGCCTATATCGTGCAGGTCGCCCATCACTGTACCCATGATCATCACGCCTTTACGCTTCACCTCACCTGATTGGAAGAACGGCTTGAGATGCGCCATTGAAGCCGACATGGCCTTGGCTGACAGCAACATCTGCGGCACAAAAATCTTCCCTTCGGTATACTTTTGCCCTACACGATTCATCGCAGTAACCAAAGCCTGGTTCAGAATATCGCCCGGAGCTACGCCTTCGTCGAGCGCCTGACGCGTTAGCTCGTCAGCGCCGGGCTGCCCTTTCATTTGTGGTGGATAGGGAGAAATAAGGTTCACTTTTCCGTATTCCACACATTCGGAAATTTGTTCGATAAAATTTTTCATTTCTTCATATTGTTTGGAGTTACAAAATTACTTTATTTTAGCACAGAGTACACAGAGGAACATAGAGAAAAATCTAATAACCACTGACCCCTGCCTACTGACCCCTCATATCACAGAGGGTGTCCATGAGAGCAATAGCGTTTTCTATCGGAACGTTGGCTTGCACGTTGTGGATGGTGTTGAAGACGAACCCGCCGCCTGCGCCAAATATCTCACATAACTGATGTACTTGATATCTGACCTGGTCGGGTGTTCCTAACTGCAAAACGCGTTGCGTGTCGATACCTCCGCCCCAGAAGCTGATTCTGTCGCCGAATGATTTTTTCAGGTAATACGGGTCCATGCCTGCGGCGTTGATTTGTACGGGGTTGATGATGTCGAAACCGCAGTCGATAAAGGCTTCCATAAGAGGGGCTATGGCGCCGCAACTGTGTTTGAAGGTCTTCCATCCGGTGTTACGATGCACCCAATCGTTGATTTTACGATAGGCTTGTCCATACAGTTCGGTCAAGGTTTCCGGCGAACAAAACTGGCTGCCCTGCGTTCCAAAGTCGGTACCACAAACGAAAAGTATATCGATGCAGTCGCCGGCTATCTGATTCACTTTTTCAAGGTTTTGCAGGGCGATATCTGCTTGCCGGTCGAATATCTCTCGAATGAAATCAGACCGCGTGACGGTTGATATATACCAATCGGCTATGGCGCGTATGCCTTTGGGATTTTTCAGGTTAAGCCCTGGTACTAAGGCTATGTCTCCAAAGCCTGTCCCGCCGATGTTGGCTATTACAGCCCTTCCGGTAGCGCGCGCCTTTGTCAGCCTTTCTTGCCAATACAGTAAATCGGCGTCAGCCATTACTTTAAATTCTTCGAGGTTATCTTCGATGTTGAGCGCAGCATCCATTTCGGTTACCGGCGTCCGTTCGATTGCATCGAAGAAATACCCGCCTTCGGGCATAACAGCAGTCGGCGAATATGTTGTATCACCTTGCGGGAAAACATAGATATTCCCTTTGTCGCGCTTCATCCGGAACGATTGGGGAAGCAATACCGTTTGACCCCAAGGCATCTGCATCTCGGTGAAGTCTATCTGCTGGTGGCCGAACATATCCGTCTTGCCCCCTACTCCAACGACGTCAATGTTCCAGATTGCAGCAAGCTCGTCGTCGACCTCTCCTAACATCTGAAATGGCTCTATAACCTTTACCGGCCTGTTGTCCAAGCCATAATGCTGCCGTAAGCCGGCTATCATCTTCACATGAATGCCGGTAACGGGAGTGGCGCCTAAGTCGAGCGCTATCCTGTCGGCTTCCCGGTGCGACAGTACCGTTTGAACTCTTTCTTTTCCTGTCATCATTTTCTATGTATAAGAGTGGCATCGGCTTGGGCTGTCGGTGTGATGGTGATGTCCTGAATGCTGATGTCTTGAGGTTGCGAAATGACAAAGTAGACAGCCTCGGCTATATCCGCTGCAACAAGCGGTCTGAATCCCTGATATACCTGCTCGGCACGCTGTGCGTCGCCTTTGAAACGAACCAACGAGAACTCGGTCTCTACTGCGCCCGGACAAATTTCTGTTACCCTGATCCCGAAAGGTAAGAGATCCATTCGCATGCCCTCACTCAATGCCCTAACCGCATGTTTCGTTGCACAATAAACCGAACCGTTGGGATAAACCTTCTTGCCGGAGATAGAGCCGATATTGATGATATGTCCCGACTTTCGGGTTACCATGCCGGGCGTGACTAACCGCGTAACATATAACAACCCTTTGATGTTGGTGTCAATCATCTGCTCCCAATCGCTCAAATCGGCTGCATATACAGGCGCTAAACCGGCTGCTAAGCCGGCATTATTGACGAGGATATCAATGTCTTTCCACTCATCGGGCAGGGTGTTTAACGCCCTTTCTACCTGTTCGTATACGCGCACATCAAAGCATAACGCCAAGACATTGGCTCTATATGCAAGCTCTAAATCGCATTTTAAGTCTTCTAAACGCTCTTTGCGTCTTCCTGTCAGTATTAAGGAAAATTTCTCTTTGGCTAAATGCACGGCAATGGCTTGTCCAATACCGGACGTTGCGCCTGTAATCAATGCTATCTTCATCTGTTTTTCAATAATATGTTCTGTTTTTTGTTGCAAAGATAGGGATTTTTTTTTTACCATAAATAGTTACCGATTTTTTTTGCACTGAAGGGAATTGAATTTCACTGAGGATTTTGTTAAAATGTTTACAGAAATGTTGTACTTTTGGGGTCAAAATTTTTACAAATGGGGCATTTTATAGAGAGTAAAATACTGCAGGAATGGTTTGAACAGCATAAACGGGAGTTGCCCTGGCGCCGGACAAAGAATCCTTACCTGATATGGATTTCGGAAGTTATTTTGCAACAGACACGGGTCGTGCAAGGATTGGATTATTACAACCGATTTATAGGACGATTTCCTGATATTCAAAGCCTTGCCGTAGCCTCGCAGATGGAAGTGTTGAAATATTGGCAGGGTCTTGGATATTATTCACGCGCCCGTAACTTGCATGAAACAGCCAAGGATATTTATCGGAACAGGAATGGCATATTCCCTGACCGATACGATGAAATCTTAGAACTGAAAGGCATTGGCGAATACACTGCATCAGCGATTGTTTCGCTGGCTTGGGACCAACCTTATCCGGTCGTCGATGGGAATGTGTATCGTGTCTTAGGACGTCTTTTTGCAATTGAAACGCCGATAGATACAGGGAAAGGGAAAAAAGAATACCACGAAATAGCCGCTATGTTGATGCCGCCCGAACAAGCTGCCCTTCATAATCAGGCCGTCATGGAGTTTGGCGCTCTGCAGTGCATCCCTCAAAATCCGGACTGCCTGTCGTGTCCTTTCATTGACAGATGTTTGGGCTATGCTTCCGGTAATGTACATCAATTCCCTGTCAAACAAAATAAAACGAAAATACGCGACCGCTATCTGAACTATTTCCTGATTTTGAACGGTACAGACACCTACCTGCATCGCCGGTCGAGAAAAGACATCTGGGAAGGCCTGTACGAATTTCCGTTGATAGAGACCGTAACACCGTTAGACTTAGTAGCGCTGCAAGAAGAACCGGCCTTCCATCAGTTATTTGAGCATACAGGACAGCCGGTCTTTTCCGTTATAATGAGCGACGTGAAGCATGTTCTGACCCATCAGGTATTACATGCCAACTGCTACCGCATGGAGATTCAAAACGAAAACGATGCGCTGAAAAATTATCTAAAAATCCCTCTCACCTCGCTAACCGATTACCCGTTCCCAAAACTTATTCAGACATTTTTTTCTTTTGTGAGGTGAAAACTAACCTCATTTCAGAAATTGTTTGTATCTTTGCGGCCTCAAACATTCAAAAACAAAGTTTTATTTAAAGAATTGCAACATGGCAACAAGAATTAGATTGCAGCGGTTCGGTCGTAAAGGCTACGCCTTTTATCAGATCGTCATCGCAGACAGCAGGGCTCCACGGGATGGAAGGTTTATTGAAAGGATAGGTTCTTATAATCCGAACACTAATCCTGCTACGATAGATTTGAAATTCGATAGGGCTTTGTATTGGTTACAGACCGGCGCATTACCCACCGACACGGTTCGCACCATTTTATCGGGTGAGGGCGTATGCCTCAAAAAACATCTGTTAGAAGGTGTCAAGAAGGGCGCTTT
>Ga0209628_10002771_pt1 | contig 12032 bp, 11 predicted proteins | sample TergutCu122P4_FD_187285 | JGI IMG/M metagenome (GOLD analysis project Ga0209628, IMG submission 187285) | Cubitermes ugandensis P4 segment gut microbial communities from Kakamega Forest, Kenya - Cu122 P4 (SPAdes) (version 2) | ecosystem: Host-associated > Arthropoda: Insects > Digestive system...
CTTTTCCGACTGCGCCGAAGAATGCCAGTCTCCTCGGTAACTGCGTAGTAGTTCAACCCACTACGGGGTTGTGGTGTGTGAGATACTTCCATACCCCGAGCTGCGCCAAAAGGCTTGCAAGGGGTTATCCATATTCGTCTCCTACGGAGACATGAGTAGTTACACATAATTACAGAATTTTACATAATTAAAAAAAATCATTTCATTTACAGCATTAACGACTTGAAATTACCTTTACCAAAAACTATTCGTAAATCCTGTAAAAATCCTGTAATCCTGTTTTTTAAAAAACATAATAATTCTGTAAAAATTTTGTAATTTTGTTAAAAACTCCTGTAATCCTGTCTATAATAAAAAAGAATATGTATCTTTGCGCTGTTTTCAAGGCTAATTTATAAAAATTAATGATTATGAAAAGAATTATTGTTACAGGGTTGGCCCTTTTGATGCTGGTGTTAGGAGCTAACTTCCATTCAAAAGCCATGCTTATGCCCCCCATAGAGACGGTTTATTACTATATCAAAGTGGATACTGCCGGGAAACATGCCGGCTATCTGCGCGTCGATTTGTTAGATACAAGGGTTCTGATAGTAGACGCAGCTCAGGGTGACTATGCGATGTGGACATTTAAAATCAAAAATCCACCCTTTGATTATTACATCATCAATAAAAAAACAGGCGATACGCTGGCCTTCGACGTGCCGGCAAGCGATGTCAAAGCTGTTATCAATCCGAAAGGCGACCTGAAAATATGGTACGATTTATTTGACAACGAAGGCGAACCGGATTTATTCCTTACCTACGACACCTCACATAAATATTACCTTACGCTCGACAAGGGAGTGAAGATATCACCCGAAACCACTACACTGAAAAAAATGTCTTTCCGTATCGAAAGGCCCCAATTTATACCTCAATCCGACATATTTTACAGAATAAAAGTAGACCCTTTCGACCCCGATAAGTATATCGGCTACTTGAGCGCCGACACCATCAAAACAACACGTGACAGCCTCAAAATCGACACAGCACGAAACGACCTGACACTGTGGCAGTTTAAGGCAGATACCCTTATCAACGATTCGGTTTTTTATAAGATAAAAAATAAAAAAACAGGCGCTTTCTTAGCTTTCAATAAACCGGTTGCTAATGATACAGTGGCGGTTGTGAAAAGCGACGGCAAACTGGACCAATGGCTGACACCCTTTTATTTGGATGAAAATCGGAAAGCCATGTTGATGATACGCGATACAACGACGAAGGTGACGTATTTTCTGTGTGTCAATTCTGACACGACGGTTTTGATATCCCGTAAGATAGACTTGATGCCTTACGACAAACTATCGTTCAACATCGAGGATGAAACGCCCCAAGTGCCAACCATACAGTACCAGTTCGACAGCACGATGGTCTACAAAGTGAAATATAAAAGTGGCGAACATGCAGGTAAATATTTGGCTAACGATTTTTACATGACGAAAATATACATTGATTCGGTCTATGCACACATCCCCGACGGGCAGTTTGTCGTAAACAAGTTAAGCCCTAAAAGCCTAATAAATCGCACTTTGTTTTTAAATAATACTACGGATGATTTTTATTATGCGATTGACATGGTTACAAATGATACGATACCGAATACATTTATTTACAAGGGCGATTCTGTAGAGGTGACGCCTGTCAACTACGGTTCGTTCAACAAGTCAGTTGCGGTTTTGGGATATAAGTATGTTCATCCTGCTACTTTAAGCGATTACTGTCATTATTTCGTCTGTACATCGCCCGATTCGCTCAGAGGACGTATCTTAGGCACTGATACGGTCGTCAGTTTAGTAAAATCAGGCGAGACCGCGACCTATCTGTTAGAAGAAGACCATTGGATAGGAGGCATCCCGGCTATCGGCGATATAGTCTCATTACGGAAATACTACTATTACTTACGGTCGGCCCAAGACACCACCCTGTATCTTTCCGGGAAAAATAATAGCAAATTAACAAAACTGAAAAGCGAGGCAGGACTGTTCACAATGAAAGAATCTGAACAACTTGGTGAATATCAATTGATAATTGGCGACCCGACGGTTCATAAACTCATTGTCGATTCGGTCACGAAGCAACTGATCCATGTGCCAAAAGACACATCGGCAACGACCCTGTTCCACATTGTGCAGACCCTTCGCCCGTTGTCCGACGAGCCTGACCCCTATACCTATCTGAAGACGTTTCCCGACAACAAAGGGAAGGGTTTTTATGAGTTCCGTATTATCGACCCGGCCTCTTTGCAGCCGAAATGGCTGTCGAAGAACCTGTATGATTACGCTGTTTTAGCGCGCGAGGGCGAATCGATGCTACGCGCCGGTTCCTATACGCCTTTCGACTTGCAACTGTGGGCTGATACGGCGCGCGGCCCCGTAAACCAGCCTTATAAGCCCTCGTTTTATATCGTGAAGGACGTCGATACCACCGCCACAGGTTTCAATAGTTATAACATAGAAGGCTATTTCCTGCATGTCATCGATTCGCCATCTATAGCTGTTAAAAAAGAAAACGCGATAGTTATAGGCGGCAAAATATATAACAGGGTGAACTATATCAGAGCCAAGCGTACTTCGGCCAATGTCTTGCAGTTGTCGACCGGTCGGAACATCACCGAGCCGGCTCTCAACGAGTATCGTTTTTATTTCCAGGAGACAGACGAGGCCGGCAAGTATTACCTTGTCACCGAAGACGGGTTAGGTGAGCGAACCCTGACAAAAACACGCGGCTACCTGTCTGTCCGTTACGACACGATTTATGTAGGCCCGCGTGAGGGAGCGCTGAAAGTGCACTTCACAGGCAGCGTTGTATCTAACGTCCCTATCCCGCCCTGCGTCGAAGAAATCTGCAACGAGATAAAGATTATCGGCCAGCCAGGCGGTATAGAAATCCGCAACGCCGCCGGCCATCCCCTATCCATCTACAACATCCTCGGCCGCTCCATCCTGCAGACCACTATCACCACCGACAGCCAGACCATCCCCGTACCGCGCGGCATCCTGATAGTCCGAGCCGGCCCCATCACCCGCAAAATCCTCGTCCCATAACATCACCCCGCATGGTGTATTGCACTATCTAAACGCTATTTTGTAACTTGCTCTCCATTAAATGAATACTTCACGATACAAAATCACTCTTAAATATTTTTATAACATGAAATTTATTTCGTTAATTCGTTTACTATTAGGAGTTTTCCTGTTAAGTACGACGACGCAGGCTTTTGCACAGCAGGGGGGGCAGCGTGTCAATCTGTCTGATATTGTGAATGGTACATTCCGACAGGAGGCTTCGGCGGGCGAGATGCGGTCGTTGCCCGACGGGGAACATTATACGGCGATGAACCGTGAACGGACAATGGTTGTCAAATATTCGTATCGAACGGGACAGCCTGTGGATACGCTTTTCAATGTCAAGACGGCACGCGACTGTACGTTTGAGAATTTTCAGGGCTATGAGATTAGCTCCACAGGGTATCGAATCCTGATATTTCGCGAGCGGGAACAGATCTATCGACACTCGTCGCGCTCGGTTATGTTTGACTATGATGTGCGTCGCCGGTTAGTGAAACCGCTGAACGAATCGGGTAATAAGGTGATGATACCGACGTTCTCACCCGATGGACGGATGTGTGCCTTTGTGGAAGAGAATAATATCTTTGTAAAAAAATTTGATTATGATAGCCAGGTACAAGTGACGAAAGACGGCGAGCCGAACCGGATTATCAACGGCGCTACGGATTGGGTGTATGAGGAGGAGTTTGCCGAGACCAACCTGATGGCCTGGTCGCCCGATAGCGAATACTTGGCTTTTGTGCGCTTCGACGAAACAGATGTGCCGGAATATGCGATGGCCATGTATGGGACGGACTATTACCCCTACGAGTACCGGTTCAAATATCCGAAAGCGGGCGAGAAAAACTCGACTGTTACACTCCATTCGTATCACATCGAAACAAAAGACACAAAAGAGCTGAAAGCGCCTTTGAAAGAGGAGTTCTATATTCCCTATATACAATTTGCCGCCGACCCAACGCAATTAGCGGTTATGACGCTCAACAGGCATCAGAACATCTTCAATTTGTACCATGCTAACCCTAAGAGCGGTGTTTTCAAACTGATATTGAAAGACGAAAATAAAGCCTACGTTGATAGCGACTGGATGAAAGCTATCCAATTCTCAAAGAGCGGCTTTCTCTATGTGAGCGAAAAGGACGGGTATGCGCATATCTACCAATATTCGCCGACAGGCGTAATGCAGCGGCAAGTCACCACCGGCAATTGGGATGTGACAGCTCTGCTCGGAAAGGATGAGGCTACCGGTACCATCTATTACGAATCGGCAGAGGAGAACCCGTTGCGCCGCTCGGTTTATGCCATTGATGCTAAAGGAAAAAAGACGCGGCTCTCGACTATGACGGGGACAAACAACGCTACCTTCAGCGCTAATTTTGCCTATTATGTGAATCGCTTTTCCAATATCAACACACCGATGCGAATAAGCGTCCACGAGACAAAAACAGGTAAAGAGTTGCGTGTCCTGCAAGATAATGCAGCGCTGAAAAGCAAGATGACAACGTATGCTTTACCGACAAAGGAGTTCATAACCCTGACCACAGCCACCGGCGAAGCGCTGAATGCCTGGATCATGAAGCCAACAAACTTTGACGAAACGAAAAGCTATCCGGTAGTGATGTTTCAATACAGCGGCCCTAATTCCCAATCGGTATTAGACCGTTTTGGGGTCGATTGGGAGTTTTACCTGGCATCTAACGGGTATATCTGCGTCTGTGTGGACGGTCGGGGTACGGGTGCGCGCGGGGAGGCTTTCCGTAAATGTACCTACATGCAGATGGGAGTCCTTGAATCGCGCGACCAGGTGGCGGCAGCCGTTGCGCTCAGCAAACTGCCCTATATCAATAAAGACCGAATAGCTATCTGGGGATGGAGCTTCGGAGGATATAATACGTTGATGGCCATGTCGGTAGGCAATGGAGTGTTTAAAGCGGGAATAGCTGTAGCCCCCCCTACTGACTGGCGCTATTATGATACGGTTTACACCGAAAGATTTATGCGCACGCCGAAAGAAAACCAAAAAGGCTATGACGATACCTCCCCGATAATATTAGCTAAAAACCTGCAAGGCCGACTGTTACTTGTGCACGGCACAGCCGACGATAACGTCCATTTCAAACAAAGCATAGATTATGCCGAAGCCTTAGTGCAAGCCGGCAAGCAGTTCGAGATGCAGTTTTACCGCGACCGCAACCACAGCATCTACGGAGGCAACACCCGCTTGCACCTCTACACCCGCATGTCAGAGTTCCTCTTCAACAACCTGTAACCCATTTTCATAGTAACAACGGCATCCCTGCCGTTGCAAAAGAAAGGTTAGAATCAGCGGTATAAAAAAAATCTCTCCCAATTAAAAAATAGGGTAAAATTTGGGCTGGATTAAAAAAAAGGCATATCTTTGCAGCGTTAAACTAATTTTTCGTTTGAGTAATACTTTTGATAGAGTTGAAATATGCCAGATGTAATTAAACAACAAAATGCTTTGCCACAAACAGCCGATAGAAGCCAGTACGCGCGAATTCCGCGATTTGCTATGGCTAACTATAGAAGTGATGGATGGGGATTTGTGCAAAACCCGTTGACATTTGTCAATAATGTGGGGGCTCATTTTTTTAATTCGGTTATAGATTTAGTAAACGGCCCCATAGTAGCTACTCAAATTATGACCAATGAAGGCGCCGGCGCTTTTTGGGACAATGAAGTTGAGGGAATGAGGGCTATGTGGGATGGCATCAGTAGAGGTGTTCCGAATTATTTTAAAGGAATTTATGATTATCACTTTAAAACACCGGCTGTTACACAATGGGAGCATTTCAAAAGAGATATGACTGATATAGAACAATGGGAGCAAAATACCGCTCTTGGATTGACAATATTTTCAGGAGGGTATGGTGTTGCGTCACGCGCGGGACTTGTTGGTAGAGGCAGTGGGATGCTGACAAGAATACCAAGCGGGGTTAGTATTCCGCGATTACCGTCCCTTTCAATAACAACACCTGATGGATTTTTATTTCGAGGGTTTAATATCAACTCCCCTTTTAATATACCTGTTCAAAGATTTGGGCGGATAGGTGGAGTTAATGACTGGGGTTTAAGATTGGGACCAAATAAGTTTGTGAACAGGACCTTTCATGCAATTGATGCAAAATGGGGAAATCCTCTCACACACTATAATTTAGGCACGATTCCTAAAGGAGCGCCCATGAAATTTGGCCTAATTGGCCCACAAGGATGGAGGTATCCCGGAGGGTCTTTTCAATTTAGAATTGATTCTCGATATGTAATAAACCAATCTACTCAAATCATAAAACGATGAGTTACCCTATTTTTTACACGACAGGAAAATTCGATACGCCAATTGACTTTGCGACCGAAATAAAAATAGATGACATGGAAATTATCTATTGCAACACATTTGAGATCGGACAGGGAGGCCCTGTTGTAGGAAATATAAGTGTCAATGGTAGGCTTATTTCTAATCACTATTTTGGCGGCCCTGTCCTGCTTGATGAGCAATACCTGTATATTCCAATTTATATGAAAAAGATTATTTCCTGGAAATTCAAATTAGCTCGCATCGATTTGAACTCACTTAAAATTGATACAATAGGCAAATGGGAATCAGTAATCTTTTTAGACAAGATTGAAAACGGAACCATTTATTTTTATGAAGATGTAAGCAAAGAGAATTCACGAAATTACAAATTATCTGAATTTGACCTCAAAAGATAGGTTTTTCTTCCTTTCAGGTAGTGATGAGTAGAATAATTGATCGATGACAAAAAACAGGGTATAGCGCCTGAAAGTATTGCCTTGTTTATTCTTGACATCCCTGACATCCCCCTGCCCCCCTGCCTGTCCTGCCTGTCCTGCCTGTCCGGCAGACACGGCTTCAAAGGGGGAGTTCTCAGATTTGGCAAACGCCCGATTGACAATGAAAAAACAAAGATATAGTTAAAAAATATTAGAATATTATGGCATATTTAGCAAAATTACAGCTTGCAGACAGCGTATATGACGCTTTAGACTGCGGATACTCCCTTCACAGGGATGTAGATTTAAAAGGTCGCCCCACCTCAAGTGTGTATGGCGGCAATATCAGGATTGTCGTGGAATCGAATGACGACACGAATATCGTCGCCAAATTAATGAATCAATCCGAACCTGTTTCGGGAAACGTCACTTTCCAGAAGGGCAGTGACCCCACTTCATTGAAACAACTGTCATGGGAAAACGGTTACATAATGAAATACTGTGAAACTTTCGACATGACCAGCACAGAGCCTATGCAAATCTATTTCGAAATCTTTGCCGAAAAGATTTTAATGGGCAGCGGGAAAGTAGACCACAAGAAGCCGGAATGAACAATAGCATAAATATTTACCATTAAATTTTAAAAATATGGCATACAATGCAATTTTAACTTTAGATGGCGACGAATTTGACGTCGTCCGGTGTGCATTTAGCATTGAGCGAGATGTAGACAGCAAGGGACGTCCTTCTTCCAACCTGTATGGGGGGAGGGTGACAATACAGATAGAATCAACCGACGACACCTCGATATTCGAACGCATGACTTCCCAGTTCAAATCGAACTCCGGTACCATCACGTTTAAGAAAGACGAAACAGACGTGATGAAAGAGCTGTCATGGGAAAACGGTTACATCATAGAATTTGAAGAAGGTTTAGTAAATTCAGGCGGGATACCTATGTCTATTTGTTTTACCGTATCCGCCCAAACGTTAATCGTAGGCGGCGAAAAACTCCAACAAAAATGGCCCGAAACAAATTAAGGGTTATCACTAAAAAATGTAAATATAATAAATAACTTAAAGGATATGGCAGCATACGGATATCAGGCAATTTTAGAATTAGAAGGCGAAAAGCCTATTGTATTAGACAACTGTTCTTATACTTATGCAAGGGACACTAACGAAAAAACAGGTGAAGTTCAAAGCGGCGTATTAGGCGGAACAATTACATTAATGTACATTGACTATCCGACCAACGCCATTTTGGAGTGGGGAATGAAGTACAAGCTCAAGAACGGCAGTATCAAGATAAGGCAAACAGACTCGGATGTAGGTTCATTTGTTCCAGCAGAGGAGGTTAAATTGAGCGAAACGGCTTGCGTACAGTTGGAACTCGACTATTTTCGTCAAGGCAGTTCGCATTTTTGTACACGACTGACCATCACCTCCAACAAAAGCAAGGTTGGAGCATCAAGCGATGAGGTGTCAAAAAAATGGAAATTAATATAAATCAAAAAGATATGGACAAAGGAAAAATAATAGACAAAGCTGTAGAGAAAGCGATAGAATCTTTTGAACAGAACGATACTTCTGTTGATGCCAAGTTGTTGCTAAACGGAACAGAGTACGAAATAGATACGTTTAACATTAGTTTTCAGAAAGCATTCGATTACAAGGGAGAACCTCAGCGGGAGGTAAAAGGCGGATTAATAACTTTAAAAATCAACCACGTAGCCGATGAACAGATCAATAATTGGATTTTTAATCAAAGCGTGAAACATTCGGGCGTTATTACCTTTGGATCGTTCAGCCGGATTTCTAATCCTGTGATTATCATTGGATTTACGAATGGTCGTTGCGCCGAATATTCAAAGACTATCGGTGATTCAACAGTTTCGTACTCAATTCTTATCACGGCAGAAGAGATTAATATCAATGGCATAGACCATTCGAATAAACCGGATTTTATGTAGAATAGCCTGTTTGAGTAAAGTATAGATTTAGAAAGTAAAATGGGGAATTATATATTAAGGCCACAAATGCAGCGATATGAGGCAGGGCTACTTCGCTTCGGTCAGAATGAAATCTTAAGACGGCACATACTGCCGGAGGAGGACATACTCAAACAATACCTTATGAGAAAGGCTGCGTTAGTGGTAACCGTATTAGCTGTGACGGCTGTAAGATTTGCCAAAGCGTATGTTGAACAAAAACATGACGATGCTGTAAACAGCGATAATACTTTTAAAACAAGTGTTGCTTTGACTCTTGAATTTATTACAGGGTTAGGGCCCGAGGTACGTGAATTTAACGAAGACCACCCATTTACTCAATCTTTGATGAACTCCAATATTACAACAGAAGCGTTTAAGGCATTTCAAAAAGGGTATGAAGGTTATCTTGCAGGAAAAAGGACTTTCCCATATGAATATCGGGTAGATTTCAGTTATTTTTACCCGTTATTTGGTAATACCGGCCCCTTCAAAGAATATGTTAGAGACGGGTTTACGGCTGCTCAATTTACAGGTACTGCGTTTTATCTTTTCGAAGTCGAAGGTGATATGTTGCAGATAATGGTTTATGATACAAAGACCGAGTACTCTTTTAAATATCATCTTCCCGGTACAAAGAGTTATTCAAGAAGTGAAAATCCAATTATGGGAGAAACTATACAGTATTACCATTTCTCGATACCATTAACCGAAGTAAAAAAGAGAGCAAGTGGAAAAAAGTAGAAAAAAAGGATGTTTAATTGTATGCGTTCTATTGGCTGCTCTTTTTATAAGATATTGCGTGCCGGTATCTTACGAAATTACAGATAATTATATTGTATATCCAAAAGGCGATGCTTTGATTCCGGAAGACAGAGACTTTGGAACGAAAGGTCATTATTTAATCTGTAACCCTGGATGTAATTTTAGCGTTAGGATTGATAATGTAAAATCCATCAGGTGGGACAAAAAACATCTCATTGTAGAACAGCGAGAGGAAGGAAAATCGAATTGGTATTTAATAATTGCAAAAGGTGAAGAGTTACAATGCTGTCGTGATACATTAATCGGGCCTGTTTCCAGGACAGAGATGGATTCATTAGTTCATAACAAGAATCTGAAATTATGGAAAATGAAATTGAAACGTTTCTAATCCGCATCAACAGCCTTTCATGTTTCGGATACGCCATGCTGTGGGGTAGAGGTTATTGGCGCGGTTGCCTATGTTTTTAATAAATCCAAGCGGGAGGTGCTGGAAGGTGACTAACAGGTAGCCTTTGGGCGCATCTTCAGGGAGGGTTATGGTTTCCTTTTTTAAATAGGAGAGGGCTAACTCGCTTGTCAATTCTATTGCAGGAAAAGCGCGGATGTTTAGTTCCGTACTCAATGATAACGCAGCCGAAGGAATAAAATCATTGCTTTTTAGCTGGCCAATAAACAGACCGGGAGAAATGATATGTAACCGTCTGGAAAGGGCTGTTATCGCACTTTCAAATGCTATTGGAATGGCAAAAATGGAATCGAAATTTCTGTAAAAGAATTTTTCGGGGTTGATTAAAATGTTTTTCAGACTGGCCGGCAGGGCAGGTGATGGTTTGTTTTTGCGGTGGTCTGATCTCGCTTCATTTGATGTTGTGGCGTGGTTGCTATTTCTTTTTCGCAGGAGGGCAAGGAAAAATCCTTCACCACGTGTACGGTGTGGGAAAAATCGGTAGACAGGCAGTTCAAAACGCAGTGTGCCTGATACGTTCCATGTTGGGTCGACGGGTATCGGGATTATTTCGGCTTTGAGTTCGTCGGATAGCGTTTTAATATTTTCTTCATTCTCTTCGGTATTAAAAGTGCAGGTGCTGTAAATCAGGTAACCACCCGGTTTAAGGGTGTCCCATATATCGCGGATGATGCGTCGTTGGCGGGAAGCGCTATGTTTAGCAAGCTCAAGGCTCCATTGGGCGCTTGCTGTCGAGTCTTTACGGAATAAGCCTTCACCCGAACAGGGCAGGTCGGTTACGATGATATCAAAGAAATGACGAATTTGTCCCCATTCCTTAGGGTCGTTTTGGGTTATGAGGACGTTGGGATAACCCCATTTGGTGATATTTTCTGTTAGTATTGAACAACGGTTACGTATTACTTCGTTGCAAACTAACAGGCTGTCGTCGGGTAACAAGGTCAATAGATGGGTAGATTTACCGCCCGGGGCGGCGCATAAGTCGAGCGTCCTGATTCCTTCTTTCGGGAAATCCGGTTGGGAAAGTATCTTTGTAACAGCCTGCTCCAGAAACATGGATGAGGCCTCCTGTACGTAGTAAGCGCCGGCATGAAACAACGGGTCAGCCGTAAATGAGGGACGCTCTGGGAGATAATAACCGGTTTGACACCAGGGGACTTTTATTCTTGACATCCCTGACATCCCCCTGCCCCCCTGCCTGTCCTGCCTGTCGGCAGACTGGTCGGCAGACACGGCTTCAAAGGGGGAGGGGGGGGGCTTGCGGGGGTTAATCCTTATGCTAACGGGGGGAGCAAGTTCTAAAGCCGTAGCGAAGGCTTCGTATTCGTCCGGCAGTAACCGTTCTATGTTCTTAATAAAGTCCTGATTAAGCATTCTTTTTTAAAATATCATATTCCGGCTGCAAAAATAACAAAAAATATTCAATTTGTACGCTTTCAACCCTACAATTGAACTTACGCAAGTCCCCCTCGCAGTGTTTAGTGTTTCTGCATAGCTCCGAACACCCTTACCCTCAACTAAAATGCCCCCCTCATTGTAGTCTTGCCCCTCAAAGTTATTATCCAAACACGGCAAACAGAAAGAAAATTTTTTTTTCTGTCCAAAAGTTGCTATAGAAAAGAACATTTTTGTACCTTTGTCCCCGATTTTCGAGAATAAATTTGTGCGTATTTTGTATATCTTTTCTTGCAATCCCTCAAAAAAAAATATTCAAAATACGCACAAATCAATAGAATACAAACAATTAAATAACAACGTCTTATAACGCATCCCCGCCCCCAAAAGCCTCACCGTTTTTTAAGCAAAACATGCGCATATTTACCCGTTAGCTGCAATCGTCCGCGCCATTGCGTAAAAAAAGTACATTTCAAGCGGTGTAATTTTCCGGAAAATCAGGCATGATTTTCTTGCTATCAAGCTGTTGGCAAATTAAGATTTGCTGAAAAGCGC
>Ga0209628_10002772_pt1 | contig 12031 bp, 6 predicted proteins | sample TergutCu122P4_FD_187285 | JGI IMG/M metagenome (GOLD analysis project Ga0209628, IMG submission 187285) | Cubitermes ugandensis P4 segment gut microbial communities from Kakamega Forest, Kenya - Cu122 P4 (SPAdes) (version 2) | ecosystem: Host-associated > Arthropoda: Insects > Digestive system >...
AGGGGCGTCTGTCAATAAGGCAGTACCTACCACTATAGGCTTCAAAGTTTAGAATAAAAACTCTCGAACTACGTGAATCAAGAACAGGACATTTGTGGTGTTTTCTTGTATATACAGGCAAAAACATGGTCCTAAAATTGAGTCTGATTACTCCAGACACCCCCAAAACAGGAGCTGTAGTACTGGAACTTTTAGAACCCTTGTTTGCTTGTAAACATATGCTGTGGTTTGACAACTTCTTCGACAGTCCAGAATTGGCAAGGAAGCTAAAGATTGAACATTCCACTGATTGTGTTGGCACACTAAAACTGAACAGAAAGAATGTCCCCAAGGAAGTGAAAGATAAGAAACTGGAAAGGGGGGAAATCATAGCCAGACATTCGGGTCCAGTCACAGTACTAAAATGGTGTGACAAAAGAAATGTAACTATGGTGTCAACATACCACAGTGCAGACACACAGAGGGTTTCTAACAAAGGCAAGGAAATAGAGAAGCCTTTGTGCATGATTATCATAACATGGGGGGAGTTGATTTGAAGGACCAGTAGCTGCACATGTGCATGGTCGAGAGGGAAAAAATGACCAAATGGTACCTCAAACTTTTCAAAAGGCTACTGAACTCTACAGTTCTCAATTCATTTGTTATTTATCGACAAGTGACGGGAAGAAATATACAACAGCTCTCATATAGAATTCAGCTAGTGAAAGGTCTGTTTAAGAAATATGCGCGTGCTGTGGAGATGCGGAGTGTGCGGGGTGACAGGCATCGGACAACACAGTTCCACAGCTGACTGAGACATTTTCTGAGAAAAGTGGCACCCAAAACTAAAAAATCAAAACCTCAGAGGAAGTGTGTTGTGTGCTCAAAGCAGGAAAAAAAGAAAATTTCAGTGTACTGCTGCCAAATATGTGATGTGGGCCTTTGCTTGGAAGATTGCTTTGAGCTGTATCACACGAAGCTCAATTACTGAGGTAATGACAATTATTTTACTGCATCTATATGGTTTTAAGATTTCTCTACTAAAATTTTAGAAAAATCGGTTCATTAGTATGCGAATAATGTTTTTTTAAATAGATGGTTGAAATTTCATCATAGGGAATTTCAAACTCCTCTGTCCGTGGAGAAGGAAGGAATTTAAATGTGCTCCGTTGCTGCCGGCCAATTATACAACGTATAGAGGCCGGTAGCATGTGAAGAAACAGAGGTCTATACCACGTATAGAGGGTGAAGCTGAAGGGTTAAAAATGAGACTGATGACCTGCTGTAATGAGGCATGGACACTTATTTTGATGGTATAAATTGCATACAGGCAGGTCTTGTTTAATGCCAGGGTTATGCTCCTGAAAAAAGTCACATAAATTGAAGACAGAATTCCCATTTAAAACTGTATTTTCTGGGGGGTTAGGAGATTGAAACCCTTATCCTATATAGTATATGACTATACCACTGGGGGACATGCAGACCTGTAGAGTGTGTGTGTGTGTGTGTGTGTATATATATATATTTCTGTACAGTGTACATACATTTTTATACAATATATTTATTTATTTCTAATGCAATAAGAATGTAAGAGACTCACATCCATAGTTTTTGGTATGGTTCCTTCTGATGGGACTGTAGTAGTCTTGCTACACAAACACTTTAGTTCCTGACTTAGCACTTCCTTTAATTCTGTCAGAATTATCACAAATTTTACATATGCTACTATGAGTGAGTCTAACATTATAGCAAATGTCAACATTTCGTTCACATTTTTCAAGTCAGCTTACATCTAATTTCTCTTCAGTACTGATTATCGTTCGCTTATTTTTCACTTGGATTGCTCTAGGTGATGTAGATTTATGTTTCACACTAATGTTATTAAGGAAAGCCAATGCTGTAGAAGAGGAAGGTACATAAGCCACATGATTATATTACCAATGCAATCAATCCATACATGTGTCTGATGGTATGACAGTGACTTCACTTTCTGTTAGCCTCCTACAGAAGATATGTGTGGCGATGGATTGTCTATGCCAAATTGTATTCCATCTGAAAATTGTAGCATAAATTTGAAAAGCCATGTAAGTTTTCAAGTCACGTTAAAGGGAAATCATGCCAAAAGAAATTGTTTAAAATGAGACCTGCGTGTATATGGTAGATACATTGAACTTTTGCCTGTTTGAACGTACCTGTCACGTGGGGTTTCAGTTACTATGCACCACATTCCACTGTGACACATTTCTGTCAGTATCCACACTACTGCTGGAAGCTCTCCTGGCAACCCCTTCTGTGACCAAATGTTTCCATTACAGCATGCTCTTCCTCTTCTGGTTGTGAACCTGCATCACTTCAAATTCCACAAGTGCTCCACACTCGTACTGAATTGTATAGCACTGAGAGTAGCAAGTGAGAGCGTTATTAAAACGCTTCCTACCATCACTTAAAGATGGCTTTCATTTTTGGGATTACACTGTAATCAGCATGGGTTGTGCATGGACAGCAGGGGAATTGTGGGCGCACAATGATAACATACCTTCTGGTATTCCTATATCAAAAGAGTCCTATGAGCTAATACACAGTCATCATGGAGGAGCCAGTTTTCAAAGTGCAGAGTATATCTTTTTGTTTTGTGTCTTCTGGAAACTGTGCAGCACACAAACTAATTATTTCATTTTCATGAATGAAATGAATATATGCCAGTAGTTGTGCTTTATCACTAATGTCTATGGATTTATCAACATGGAGCACAGTTTTAATTCTATTTTCAACATTTTCCTCTGCTGGATTACAGATTTTCAATCCATCTTTCAAATACTGACTTTTATTTTCAGATTTTGTGACCTGTTTTTAATATCCTTGTGTTTAATATTCATGTATTAGTTTTAAAGCACAACAGGGAAAGATTCTGGTCTTTGGGGTTGTTACACTGTGTGACTGGTAAGGTCCAAGATATGACCTATTAACATTAACACTTGAAGATGAAGGCACTACATTCCTTTGAAACATCAGGATACAATAAATTACTGGTACACAGGGTAACATCCAAGACAAGAATCCTCAACATTAACAGTGTGGCCACTTAAATCTTGCATGACAGGAAGTTTAAGCCTGTTTTTGTCATAATTTTAGTTACATCACATAAGAAGTTGCCATCTTCAACACGTGAAGCAGTCATTGCTTCTCCACAATTTCATCAGAAAAAGCACGTAACATTTGGCGTACAACGTGAAGCTTCACCAAACAAGGTTTCCAAATCAGCAGTAACTAATTCTAAAGAACAGTGGTTGAAAAGGTACAGAAGTTCTTATCCAGGAAAACGTGACAGTATAAGGGATAATATAGATCTTCTGTCTATCAGCCAGGTAGAACCTGTTGATCAAAGTTTCATAGCTAGAGACATAGCCTTACTTGCTGTGGAGAGTAAAGTTGATAAGCTGAAGGTTCCACCCATAGAAAAGGTTCAGGAATGGTTGCAGAGGAATGAAGGTGAGTTTGATAAGGCACCAGCAATGACTTCTGAATCAAATACTGTTACAATAACTGCTGATGTGCACAGAGGTCTGGATGAGGAGCCAGATTTAGCATCTGTCTCACAACAACAGTTCTATATAGCTCCAAGGAGAGCAGATGTGGGATCCCTTCGGAACTCTTCTGAGAAACTCCACGGTGCATATGACGAGGTGAAGCAAGCTTCCAATGAGAAGAGAGTATGTACTTCCAGAGTTGGCAATGAAAATAATACAAAGCCATATGAAGAGGTCAGAGAGGGTCAAAATGTTGAAGATGATCCATATGAATTTGTTAGTAGTCAGACAACAGAAACACTGTCAAAGAAGAAAACGAAGAGGGAAAAGAAATGCGAAGCAGCAGTTCAAAAAAGGTATGTTAAAAATTTTAAAATATGTGATCCACCTTTGAAGAGGAGTGATAACAAATATCCCAATGAAAAGAATACATTGTCTTGTAATAGTCCTCCTGTATCTGACTTTACATTTGTGTGTCCTGTTGAAATTAATGATACATTTGATAACCTCGTAGCTAATACTTGTAAACCTGAACCCACAAAGACAGTGAAAACGGATGCTATCAAGGAAGTTGCTGGTGATGACAATAATGATGATATGTATCTCTTCAGGACACCATTAGAAGTGCCAGCAACAGGCCAAAGCAATGGTAGCAGCACTACAGAATCAATGAGTGATGTAGACTTTTCTCCTGGTAGCAGTGAAGAATGGGGGGAAAGCAATCAAGTCAAGTGTGATTCTATGCAAGTGAGTAGTAGAAGGACTAGGAGTAGCAGTCATAATCTTCCTGCTAAGAGAAGTCCTACTAGAAGTACTTCTAGACTAACAGCTGGAAAAAAATCTAGTGGAATTTGCTCTAGAAGGAATGAAAAATTGAACATTCTCAGTTCCACTTCCAAAGAGGCTAGTAAACGAAAGCTCCAGTTAAAGAATCAAGTAAAGCCAAAACCTCTTAGTCCAGTTAAGAAAGTGAATCCTAACACAAATGTTGATAATTTTAATATTGTTAATATGAAGCAACACCCTGCTGTTTGTAGTGACAGTAACAAAAAATCAGAGGATGAACCTGTTGCATGTTTGTCAACAGATAAAGCACATCCTGATAAGGAAAATGTAATTTGTCCAGTAAATGTTAAGTATGGTGCTGAGAACAAGAACAATTTAGAACACACAGCCGTGAACACAACAGTTTGCTTACGATCACCAGGTTGGTCTCGTATTTCACAATCCAGAAAGGATTTTGAGAGGTTTAAGAAACCAGCGCTTAACACATTGAATGTCAGTGGAGGTGAAGTGTGTACATCCAAGAAACATGTAACATCAGTCAGTGAAGTGCCCACAAAATCTGACATTATAAATGAAGTAATGTCACCTCTTCCTTCCATTGATGATTCAGATAGTTCATTTGGCATTCCTTTGGTTGCATTTGAGAGTCCTGAAGCATTAAACAAAGTAAAGATGATGTCAAGAATAGTGATGGATCTAGAATCCCAAATGGAACTTGATTCTTCTACTCAATATATAGCAGAAATGACTACAGAAACATGTACACCTCACACTACGAAAGACTGGACTTTAAAGAAAAACATAAGTCTTGGTTCTGATGCTTTTAGTGAACCTATGAATGCACTTGATAGTCCCAAGTCTTGCCAAAGGAAGGAATTAATCCATGCAGTTCTGTTATCTTTAGAAGATGATGATCAGCTGGAGCATAAGTGTTATGAAAGCAATGTACAGATTATGTCTGGCATAACAAAATTAAATGGAGGTGAAACAGCATATCAGGAAAAAGACCAAAAAAATTATGATAATGTTAATAAATCAGTAGTTGACACAACTGAGACTATATTTATAGTCCAAGAGTCTAACAGCACCATGGCACATAGAGAAGATACTGAAAACACTGAACATAATCAAAACAACCACAACAAAGATGATGGTAACATTAACAACAATCTGGTAGTAGACAATAGCGAGACTCTGTTTACAGTCCAAGAATCTAACAGCACCATGGCACATGAAGAAGCTACAGAAAATACTGAACATAATCAAGACAACCACAGCAAAGATAACAATAACATGAAGAACAATCCAGTAGTAGACAGTAGTGAGACTGTACTTATGGTCCAAGAATCCAACATCACCATCACACATGAAGAAGTTACCAAAAACATTGAACACAATCAGGATGACCACATCAAAGATCATAGTAACATAATGAAGAATCTGGTAGTTGACATGAGTGGGAACAATTTGTTAATGGTCCAACAGTCTTGCTGCACCAAGAGACATGAAGTAGCTACAGAAAATACTGAATATGATCAGGATAGTCACAGCAAAGATAATGGTAACTTTATGAACAATCATGTGTTTGAAATTGGTAAGAAGAATATAGTAGTGTGTCAAGAGTCTCACAGCATTGCAGCTTTTGATAAAGCTATAGAAAACATTCAGCAGAATCCTGTGGTGGATCAAAATATGATACCAACTGATAGAGACTGCATGAAAATGAACAGCTCTCTCAAGTCCATAACAGAATGTGGAGAGAATCCATCACCAGAGTATCTAAATAACCAGACTGAAAAATGTGTTGAAGCAGTGCACAAGGGGAACATCAATACAGAGCAGTTCCCAGCAAATTCTTCACTAGCAGCAAGCAGTGAAGATCTGCAGGCTCGAATATTGTCAGAGAAATGCAGTCAAGAAAAGCTGACAGTATTATCATCAGACATGATAATTAATTCTAAAGCACAAGAGAATTCTTTCTTCAGACCATGTTCCACCAAGGAACCACAACTGCAACCACAAATAATGAGCACAGAGCCCATGGAAATAAAAACAGCGAACTTCCATGAGAGTGAAGTTTGGTCAAGTTGTAATAGCTCAGTTGGTCTTGTGAACAGTTACCCTAATAAAATGCACATTCCTTTCATAAAATGTGGAAGATTGACATCTTCAAAACTCTTCATCAAGTTTGTACTTCTTGGTTCATTAGCACCAAGAAGAAATAATGTTTCTCCTGAAACACTGCAAGATTTGAGTTCAGCTGATAGCCTAGGTGTGCAGTCTGGTTTATTAGGAAGAGAACCATTGAGGATGAACTGTGAAACTGGAACACAGACTAGCCCAGGGTTACTTGACACCAAAATAAATCCAACTCAAGAGGATCTAAAGCTTGTCCAGTTTACTACTCCCACAGGCACCATTAATTGTACTCAAGGACATAGTGAAGACTTTGTCCCTGATAGTTGTGGCGGCATATATGCCTTTCCATGTGCTGTTCCTTTGCCTCATCTTTCACTTGTACAACAAACTCTAATAGATTCAAACAAATGCATGAAAGAAAAATCAGCAGAGGATGATGTGAATATGAACAGAACTGCCGTGTTAAGGAATCACTGTGAGGGCAGTGATCCAGTGGACTATATGGATCATGAAATATCTGCTTCTCAGTTCAGCATGGCAAAAATTGTTAAGGTTCAACAAATTAGTATATCAGATAAAGGGGGAGATCCATCAGAAATACCTTCAAATCCGTTGACACACACTGGTCTGAATGCACCCATTCTGCAGGAAACAAATACTGGAAAAAGTGTTAGTAGTAATCAGGATAAAAGTGGTACTTGTACCAATCAAAGAGCAGTAACAGGCATTCAGTATGGACAGCTACATAATGAGGTAAGAAATGCAAAATCACACCAACAAAATGAAATGTTTGTACCAAGGATAGATGGTTTTGCTGAACAGCTTACAGAAGACTTACACTCAAAAAATAGCGAACATGTGCAGAATAATTATGGTAATACTTCTAGGCAGAAGAGCAGTAAGAGGTCAAGCAAAGCAAGCAGACAACTTACATTTTCCCCAAATTTTATTCCAAAGCTGTCAGATCCAAATTTGGATGTAAATACAGAAGATGGAGAAAGTAATGTTCAGAAATTACATAAGAAATCATATAAGAGAATTCGAATGGCCCCTGCCTCTTCAGATTCTGTGTCTGCTGGTAGTGATTCTGTTGACATATCAGATGCAGAGAACAGAGAAATCAAGAAGCCATGTCACATATCACTTAGGAAAGCCTCAGGCAATTGCAAGGATAGTGAAGTACTTGTTAGCAAGGAAGATGCTGAGACTTCCCCAGATGTTATTAACCTTGTGTCAGAAAGTGGTAGTGGCTGTCTTTCCCCTGAAGTTGATGACGAAACCAATAACGAAAGGAAGTGGTTGGAAGAAGACGTGCCTGATTCAGAAGAACTAATGGCAAGAGTGATGGCAAATATTGAAGCTGATCTAGTAGAAATGAGGAAACGCAAGATGAAAGAGGGTAATGATAGACAGGAAATAAGGAGAGAATCACCTACACTTTTTACACCACCACCATTTGTTGCTGATTCAGAAGAAATGGGCAGCAGGATTACTTGTGAACTTTTGGTAAGTGACTCAGAAGCAGAATGTGAGAAGGTGCCGCATAAGAAGAGGTTCTTACACAATTCAGCAGTGGGCAATGAGAGTGAAAGCCTTAGTACCCAGCAAAGGAATAAAATTCAGGTTAGTATTTATTAAGAAATAAGTTTACCTTGTTGTGTGGCTGTTGTAATCACATTCAAATCCACATTTTCAGTGATTGCAACATTATAACTGCATTTTTTGGTTGAGACAAATTCAATACCATGTTGTGTAAAAATTTGAAATGTTGCTGAAGCAACAGTTGTGTAAAATTGGAAACAGTGGCATGGCATGGCAAACATCTGAAATGTTTTAAATTAATTATTGTAATTGTGACAATAAAGTTTGGCTTGAAACCAGTGTAATTGCACCCTGTGCATGAACTTGAGATTTTTATGAGGAACACAAAAATATTGCTTCATGTAATTTTTGTGTAAAATGCAAACAGTGGCAAGTTGTCTGTGTGGAATGATGACTTACAAATCATTACACATATTTATAAACATGAATGGTGACCAAGTTTGTAGGTAACATTTTTTATCCATTAAAAAGAAGCCACATTACAACATCACATGTTTTTGAAGTCACATATTGGTAATCACAGCTAAACTGAAATAGGAGAATGGGGTCAATTTTCTGAAGCTGAAGTCCATTATCAGTCCACATTATTGTTTTGTAATCTAGGAGACTTCAATTGGTGAGCTGAAACTGGCAGCTATTAGAAATATAATTTTTTAAACATGCACATCATGGTATTAGCAGTACGCATAATATATGTGGCGAACAAATTTCAGTGCCAGATTTCTAAGGTGTAAACAGGTGTAAATTTGGAAATTGTCTCTTCATTTGGTACTGAAAGTGGATGTTGTAATGGAATTTTAAGATAATAAGACATCTCGTAATATGAAAGTAAATCATCTAAGACAGATGTTTGCCAGTTACACAGGATGGTTTAGGTACAGAAATTTGTAAATCTACTTTTGAAAACTTCATCATTAGGCACATGTTGCAAATCCTGAGAAATAACATGTCTCTTCTAGCAAATCCTGTCTGTCACATTGAAGTCAGGAGCCCAAAACAACGTTATTGGCTAGTATATAGGGAAGTACTAAAATAATAAAATACTTATCGTCAAACACATCATGCTTTATTGTGTGTGAGGCTACATGTTTCGGTCCTTACTTGACCATCATCAGGCCTATTTGCAAATCAAGTTAATAGATGCTGGCTACATGTTGGGACCCCAACTATGTTTACACTTCATACAGGTATACTTTGTTTAGTGGATAAATGTATAAAATTCAAAACTAAAAAATAGAAAATAAAAATTAATTAAAAATAACAAGAAATAATCACGTGTTTTCAAAAGTCTGTATTTATATACAAAAGGTCACATGTATGGTAAAATTTTCTGAGATGTCGAAGTATGTCTGTTATTGGCGTGAGGTTCGTGGTGTTAAAGCAGCATCTGGTGTTCTCAGCGGGTCATATCTTGTAGGACTACTATAGGTTTACTGAGTGTGGAGTCGTTTTGTATCAGATCTGTGGGGAACTCTGGTTCTGTCTTTCTTTTTGTTCCACGGCATAACAAGTAGATATAGGGAAGGGTGTTTGCAGATCTGCAGCATTCTAAACCTGGAAATTCAGAGACAGTATTGTTCTGGGTTATGATACCATGTATTCTTATTGGTGGATACCAAATTTTTGGAGGCATGTGCTGCCTCTGTCTTCAAGTTCGAGGTCAATAGGGTATGAATGTGGTAGGTTATGTAGGCAGGTTGAAAGGAAGGTCCATGGGAAGTTCCAAGACGACACAAATCATTGCAGGCCTGTGAGAATATGAGAATGCTAAAAAAGGTCCTTGTAAGGGCAAAAGATCTATATCACAAGATGAGCATGGAAGAGTGGAGACAACTGTTATTGGGAAGTGAGACCCTGCCCTTATTTGAGAGGGGGTGGGGTTCTAGGTGGAGTCCTGTCTCAGGAGGAAGTAACATTCCTTCAGGGACTGGACACAAAGCTTTCGTGACCTGTTCAAGGACCCATTCCTGTTCATATTGGGGTGGAGTTCCATATCTTACCACCTCATGCATGAGCCAGTCCCTGCATTTGACTTTCTTGGCCAATGAAAATGAATGATTCAATGGATCTGAATGAAATGTACACAAGGTGTGTAGAACATACCTAAGTATGCATATAAAAAGATTTATTCAGTTGGGTTGATTCACTATATAGAAAGACATTTTCCATTTCAAATATTAAAACAGGCATTTTTAGCCCAAGTTCATTCTTTAACAGGATGTCAACATGCTGTCTGTGTCAAATACCTCTTTAATTATACCAACCACATGCACAATATTTATTCATTACATATATTTACTGTGTTTCTCCTACATGGTTTGGTATAAAAGGCACAGCTTGCATTTACTGCAGTGCAACATCTATGATCAACCACGTACAAATTATTGTAACTTCAGTAAATGCCAGCTCTGCCTTTTATATTTATGATGTAACTATTGTAGTAACCATAGATGATAGCTGCGTAACTCTATGTGGTTTTGAGTAAAAGACATAAAGTTCTCCCTGATGATGGTGTAACACCAAAACATGTAGGAGAAACACAGTAAATATATATAATGAATAAATATTGTGCATGTGGTTGGTGTAATTAAAGAGGTGTTTGATAATTAGAGAATGCATGGAATGAAGTACTTCAAGATGCTGTCTGTGTGTCTAAGACCTTTGCTTCTCTGACATAACCAGCACTGTTTTAATGCCTAAGTGCCTGCTGGTTTCCTCAATTTGATTTTGAATCAGAGTTCCAGTTTCCCTGAATCTGATGAAACTTATGCAGTCAGATACCACAAAGTGCCTAACCTTGTAATCTCCTATCATCAGGTATTAAAACATGGTTGAAATGTGGTGTGAAATGAACATTAATGACATACATGTTAGGGTCCTCAAATAGATCATAAGAATATGCAAATTCTGGTAAGGTTATATTTCTATAGAGTATAAAATAACAACCATGTCAAAATTTTCTTTAGTTCTTGTTTGATGATGGTACTAGGTATGTTAGTCTGACACAGCAATGGACTACACACATACCCTGCAATGGTGTGTTATGCTGTAAGCAGACAGTTAAAAATATGGCCACGGTGATGTGGTAGTTAGGTTAGGTTATAAAATGCCATGTTTTCATCACATGGCACTAATTTTTACCAAATATTAATTTCATTTTGCAGGCTGATATTCACAATCTGGAGACAGAGATAAAGGAATGTGAGGCAGAGCTTCAAAAAGTGACAAAGAATACATCCATTGGCAATACTCACCTTGAAAATGAGTGTGGTGACAGTGAAAATGAGTCCGATGACTTTGTTGAGTCAACACCAAGAGGAAAAAGTACTTCAAACAAGACTTGGTTAGTCTATCCAGTACAAATTTTTACCCATAGGATTACCATACAGAACATATAAGTACTTTGTTAAGGATGCAACTTAAATTGCTGGTAGTGGTGGCGGCAGCGGCATTATTATTATTATTATTATTGTTGTCGTCATCGTTGTCATTACTTGTGCTATTATTATTATTATTATTATTTATTTAAAGTGTTTTAAAACATTTGTTTATTGTAGACACAGTATATTGAGCAAGCAAAAATAAAACAGGGAGGTTTCACTTATTAATAAAAGCCTAGAGAAAAGGTTAAATAAATAACCTTGTGAGCACTTTTGGCACAAACTGATGAATTGACAGGTGTCCATATGTGGAATGTGTTTCATGAAGGCTCCTGCATCCACTGAACATGGGATTTGTGAACAGCGTCCTCATCCTGATAAAATGTCTGCTATTTCCAGTACATTTTGATTACTTACTGTATTTTTTGCACATACTTATCAGTTTTCCCTATATGCATGTTCTGTGACTAGATGCGTACAGTTTAAGTCTTGTTTATGTGTACTAAACCTTGTCATGTAAATTTATTTTTGGTTTAGATCTCCATAGTGTAACCTATACCTGACATGAAATTCAATTTAACCAATTATATTTCTCAGGTATGGGTCGCAGTACAGAAG
>Ga0209628_10002773_pt1 | contig 12030 bp, 10 predicted proteins | sample TergutCu122P4_FD_187285 | JGI IMG/M metagenome (GOLD analysis project Ga0209628, IMG submission 187285) | Cubitermes ugandensis P4 segment gut microbial communities from Kakamega Forest, Kenya - Cu122 P4 (SPAdes) (version 2) | ecosystem: Host-associated > Arthropoda: Insects > Digestive system...
CTTCGTCGATCGTATCTTTTGACAATGTTGTCGTGTATATTCCGTTCATCGACTTTTTAAAATCGCTTAAAATCAAACTGTGTTTCGCTTCGCTGCGGCTCATAATTCTTCCTGCGCCGTGCGGCGCGGAAAAATTCCAATCAGGGTTGCCTTTGCCGATACAAATCAAACTGCCGTCGCGCATATTCATCGGAATGATCAGTTTTTCTCCGTTTTTCGCGGATACTGCGCCTTTGCGTAAAATCATGGTTTCGGTTTCGATATAATTGTGGATCGTCGTGAATTGTTCGGCGACGTCAAATTTCATTTTTTTTACGATTTCTTCGATCATAGCTTTTCTGTTTATATTTGCGAATTGTTGAATAATCTTCATGTCGTGAATATAATCGTCGAATAAATCGTCTTCAACATACGCGAGAGCTTTGGGAACGTTTGAATCCCTGTTTTGTTTCGCTTCTTCGATAGCTTTTTGGATTTCGGCTTCCCTGCCCTGCTTTTTTAATTCTTTGATTACTTTGTCAATATCTTTTTTAGAATATTTATTTAATCTTTTATGCGCTTCGTTCTGATAATATTCCGCGACTTCCAATCCGATATGGCGGCTCCCCGAATGAACGATAAAATATAATATATCGTTTTCGTCTTTCCCCGCTTCGATAAAATGATTTCCGCCGCCAAGCGTCCCGATACTTTTTCTCGCCCTGTCAAGATTTAATTCGCGTTTGCATTTCAAAATATCCAAATCGATCAAATCGTTAAATTTGTGTTCTCTTTTTCGTATTTCAAAACCGCACGGAATATTTTCTTTTATGGTTTTGTCAAGCTCCGGTAAATTGATCCGTTTATTTTCAAGACATACGACTTCCATACCGCAGCCGATATCCACGCCGACCATATTGGGAACGATTTTATCTTTTATTGTCATAGTCGTGCCGATCGTGCAGCCTGCTCCTGCGTGAACATCAGGCATGATCCTGATTTTCGCTCCTGTTGCGAATTCTTGATTGCAAAGCTGCATAATTTGGCTATACGCCGTATTTTCCATCGTTTCATAATCGCTGAAAATTACGGCTTCGTTATATTTTCCCGTTATTGTGTACATAATTTTTATTTCCTTTCTTGTTTCTTGCATTTATCCAAACGTACATTACAAATCCAATATTCTTAAAATATTTTCCGTTGTTTTATACAAATCATCGAAACACGTTTGTTTCACTTCATTAAAATCCGTGTAAATCCCCGAACACGCGCTAAAAATTGCGGTTATGCCGATATTATACGCGTTTTCTTCGTATTCTTTCGCGCCGCCTGCTATAACGATAACGGGTTTGTTTTGTTTTTTCGCCCTTTTCGCCACTCCCGAAACTACTTTTCCGCGTAAACTCTGCGAATCAAATCTTCCCTCGCCTGTGATAATCAAATCCGCGTCTTTTATCATATCGTCAAACCCGACCGTATCCAAAACAATATCGATTCCCGAACAGATTTTGCATTTAAAATATTCCGGGAAACTCAATAACGACGCCAAAATTCCCCCCGCCGCTCCCGTACCGGGAATATTTTTTATATCAATTTTCGTTTTTTCATATAATAAATCCGCGTATCCTGATAAATTCGCGTCTAATATTTTAACCGTTTCATCGTCCGCGCCTTTTTGCGGCCCGAAAATATACGACGCGCCAAACGGTCCGCATAAAATATTATCCACATCGCAGGCTATAATAAATTCGCAGTTTTTTAAGCGTTGGTCAAGCCCTGTTTCGTCTATATATTTCAATTCGCTCAATCCGCGGTTGGACGGGATTATCATTCTGCTTTTTGCGTCCATAAAATCAATACCCAAAGCGGCGGCAATTCCAACGCCCCCGTCGTTTGTCGCGCTCCCGCCAAGCCCCAATATAATCTTTTCGCAGTTTTTATCCAATGCGTCTTTTATCAAAAGTCCCGTGCCGAATGTTGACGTATTTAACGGATTTTTTCTGTTTTCTATCAAAGTCAAACCCGAAGCCGCCGCCGTTTCAATTACGGCGGTTTTATTATTTAATATACCGTAATAAGCTTTTATATTTTCAAACAGAGGATTTTTTGTTTTGACATATACTTTTTCACCGCCGACAGAATATAAAAACGCGTCGACTGTTCCCTCGCCTCCGTCGGCTGTCGGAATTTTTACAATTTTGATTTCCGGTTTGATTTTATTAAACGCTTTTTCTATAATATCGCAAACTTCCGCCGAGCTCATAGTCCCTTTGAACGAGTCGGGAATAATCACAACTTTATTCACTTTTATTTTCTCCGTTTATATTTATATATATAAATCATATCATATATTTTAATATTATTCAAGTATTCAAATAAAATTAAACAATTATTGTTGACATTAACATTTGATTTACTTATAATTATAAATAATAAACCATAATAATATTTAAATTCACAGGAGGATATTTTATGCCCGCTTTAAAATTGGGAGCGCAATTATACACCGTGCGTCAATATACGCAAACCGAAAAAGATTTTGCTGAAACGATGGAGAAAATCGCGAAAATCGGATATAAATATTTACAGGTATCCGGTATCGGAAGCAGCATTACCCCGGATTTCATAAAAAAAGTAACAGAAGATAACGGTTTAAAAGTCATACTCACCCATACATCGCCCGAAAGGATCATGAAAGAAACCGAAAAAGTCATCGAAGACCACAATATTTATAATTGCGACGGTATCGGCGTAGGCGGAATATTCGGCGTTGAAAGATCAGAAGACGGCTATAAAAAATTCATTGAAAATTTCGCGCCGGCAATCGAGAAGATCAAAAAAAGCGGAAAAGTCTTTCTCTATCACAATCACAATTTTGAATTTGAAAAATACGGAAATAAAACGGGAATTGATATTTTATTGGAAAACAGCGATCAAGACGGGTTTAAATTAACTTTTGATACATATTGGGCGTATTTTGCCGGATTCGATCCCGTCGAATTTATAAAGCGATATAATAGCAGAATTTTCGTCACGCATTTAAAAGATATGGCTATTATAGACGATAAAAAAGTAATGACTGAAGTTTGCACGGGAATTATGGATTTTAACAAAATACTTGAAGTTTCAAAAAATAATAATATTATTTGGCATTTTGTCGAACAAGACGAAGTGAGAATGAACGCCGTCGACAGCATGAAAATCAGTTTTGACAATCTTATGGCGACCGGGAAGTTTGAATAATTTTTATGGGGTGAGTTTAATGAAAACTTCAAAAACGGCTGTTGTTATAAACGCAATTCAAGGCAAAATAATCAGCGCTGTAGGATATTTTTTAAGTATATTTATGCTTCTTGGATTAATTGGATATATTACAGATAAATCAATGGAAAACCGTGGAGCCGGAATAATTTTTGCAATTATTATGTTTGCTGTCGGTATTCTCTCAATTTTAAAAGGCATTCAAATCAAGAGACGGATAAAACGCTTTAAAATATATGTCGATTTAATTTCAATGCAATACATGACCTCGATCGATAATCTTGCCGCCAATACAGCAAAAAACGTTGATTTCGTGAAAAAAGATTTGCGAAAAATGATAAGCAAAAAATTCTTCGCGTATGCGATGATAGACAATGCCAAAAATGAAATCGTTATCAGAGGATTGCAAAAGCCCCCGCAAGCGCAGTTAAAATCGGTTGCTTGTCAACTTTGCGGGGCGAACAACAAAATAATTATCGGGCAAAACAACGAATGCGATTATTGCGGTTCAGTTTTAAATGAATAAAAGAATAAGATATAAAATTAATAAAAAATAATATGGAGGTAATGATATATGTCAATAAAATTAAGCGGATTCGCGGACGAAATCGACGATCTTTTTGAAAATCAATTAAAAGGATTGCAGGATAACGGGATAGAATATATCGAAGTCCGCGGAGTAAACGGTAAAAATATAAGCATGTTAAATCAAAACGAACTTGACGAAGCGAAAAAATTGTTGGATCAATACGCGATCAACGTTTCTGCGATCGGTTCCCCTATCGGAAAAGTAAAAATCACGGACGATTTCGATGAGCATTTAAAAATATTCGATAATGTTTTAAACGCGGCTCTGACTTTTGAAACAAAATATATAAGAATATTCAGCTTTTTTATTCCGGAAGAAGATCGCAAAAATAATAATTACGAAAAATACAGGGATGAAGTCATGCGCAGGCTTTATGTTCTTGTCGAACGCGCAGGACGAAAGAATTTAATTTTGTGCCACGAAAACGAACGTGATATCTACGGCGAATCGCCTGAGTTATGTCTTGATTTAATGCAATATTTCAAAGGCGCGATAAAATTTGTTTTTGACCCGGCGAATTTTATCGTCGGCGGTTTTACCCCCTACCCTCACGCTTATCATTTATTGGCTGACCATATCGAATATATGCACGTCAAAGACGCGAACGAAACGGGAATTGTCCCGGCGGGTTATGGAAAAGGCGGATTCAAAGAGATTTTATCGGATTTGATCATAAACAAAAAATTTGATAGCTTCCTGTCAATCGAGCCGCATTTATCTATATTCACCGGAATCGACGAATTGGAAAACGAAAATAAAAAAAATAAAATTGTGGTAAACAAATATAAATCAAAACCCGAAGCGTTCAAAGCCGCCGCCGACGCTTTAAAAAATATTTTGAAAGAAATAAAACAAAGTAAAATATAAAGGATGGTAATGAAAATGAACGCTTTATTTATCCAGCAGGGATTAAACCAAACGGAACGGCTTAAAAAGTTAAGGGAAATCGCTGTAATGCAATTACGGCAATTAAAAGGATTAAAAAGCGTTGAAAAATTAAAACAATTAGGAGAATAAATAGTTATGTCAAATTTAAAAATGCTTGCAATCGATCTTGGCGCATCAAGCGGACGCGGTATTATCGGCGAATTTGACGGTAAAAAATTATCGCTCAGGGAAAACCACAGATTTTCAAATGATCCTGTCATGGTGAACGGTTCTTTTATGTGGGATATTTTGCGAATCTATTTCGAAATAAAAAATTCGATACGAAAATGCGCGTTATCCGACGATAAAAATATAAAAACGATTGGGATAGACACATGGGGAGTTGATTTCGGACTTCTCGACAAAACCGGCAAATTGATCGAAAATCCTTATCATTACAGGGATAAACGAACGGATCATATCAATATCGAAGCGTACCAAAGAATCCCGAAAGATCAATTATATAATATAACCGGAATACAGTATATGCAATTTAATACAATATTTCAATTATTATCTTTATCCATGCAGAGGCCGCATGTATTTGATAACGCCGAAACGATGTTGTTTATTCCGGATATGTTGAATTATTTTCTCACAGGAATACAAAAGACCGAATACACCATCGCATCAACTTCCGCTTTACTTGACGCTAAAACAAGAACATGGGAAAAAGAATTATTTAATTCTATAAAAATCCCCGAAAAATTGTTTACGGAAATCGTTCAGCCCGGAAATATTCTCGGCGGACTTTCAAAAGAAGTTTTGGACGATATCGGCGATATTAATGCGCAAATAATAAATGTCGCCAGTCACGACACAGGTTCTGCAATCGCCGCAGTCCCTGCAAAAGACGAAAATTTTGTTTATATCAGTTCCGGCACATGGTCGCTTATGGGGATCGAATCGAAAGAACCGATTATCAACGAAAAATCCGCGTTATATGATTTCACAAACGAAGGCGGCGTAAATAATACGATTCGGGTTTTAAGAAATGTCGCAGGGCTTTGGCTCGAACAAGAATCAAAACGCCAATGGGAACGCGAGGGCGAAAAATTCACGTTCGGCGAATTATCCGAAATGGCGAAAAACAGCGAACCGTGCAAATGTCTGATAAACGTGGATTCGCCCGAATTTGTAGCTCCCGGAAATATGCCGGAAAGAATAAAAGATTTTTGTAAAAGGACAAATCAATATATTCCGCAAACAAAAGGCGAAATAGTCCGCTGTATATTTGACAGTTTGGCGTTGGCATATAAACGCACGTTAATGCAAATCAACGAAATACAAGAATCAAAAGCTCAACATATCAATATCGTCGGCGGCGGGACACAGGAATCCGTGCTTTGCCAATTAACCGCGGACGCGTGCGGTATCCCCGTTTACGCCGGACCGATCGAAGCAACCGCTCTTGGAAATATCGCCGTGCAAATGATGTCGCTGAAAGAAATTTCAAGTTTGGCGGAAGCGCGTGAAATCATCGCAAATTCGTTTGCAGTCGCATATTACGAACCGAAAAATTCATCGATTTGGGACGACGCGTATGAAAAATATGAAAATTTATTAAGATAATAATAATAAAAGGAGCATGATCATTATGTCAACACAAAAAGCATATGAAATCGCAAAAGAAATATACGCCGGACTTGGCGTTGATACGGACAAAGCATTGGAAATGATGAAAAATTTTACGTTATCTGTACACTGCTGGCAGGCAGACGACGTCGGAGGATTTGAAAATTCCGGCGCGGCTCTCGACGGCGGCCTCGCCGCAACGGGAAATTTCCCCGGCAAAGCGCGCAACCCGCAGGAACTTCGCAATGATATGGCAAAAGCGTTTGAATTTATCCCCGGAAAGAAAAAAGCGAATATCCACGCGATGTATCTTGAATCCGACAAAAAAATCGATAGAAACGAAATTGAACCCGAACATTTCGACGGTTGGATCAATTGGGTAAAAGAACAAAAAATAGGACTTGATTTTAACCCCACGTATTTTTCTCATCCCAAAGCCGCCGACGGTTTTACTCTTTCAAGCTCCGACGAAAGCATAAGAAAATTTTGGGTCGAACATACGGTAAGATGCCGTAAAATTTCGGAATATATCGGCAAGCAAACCGGTATAAGATGTATAAATAATATCTGGATCCCCGACGGTTATAAAGACGTCACGATCGATAAAGCCGCTCCGAGAGAACGTCTCATACAATCGCTTGACGAATCTTTAAAAGAAATACTTGATTCTGCTGCGACGGCTGACGCGGTCGAAAGCAAACTGTTCGGTATAGGCAGCGAATCTTATGTCGTCGGATCGCATGAATTTTATCTTTGCTATGTTATGAAAAACAAACAGTTATTGTTAACCCTCGACGCGGGGCATTATCACCCGACGGAAATCATATCGGCAAAAATCGCAACGCTTATGCTGTATTTAGATGAACTTCTCCTGCATGTATCGCGTCCGGTAAGATGGGACAGCGACCATGTCGTTATTTTAGACGACGAACTTCATGCGATATGCAATGAAATCGTACGCGGCGGTTATGAATCCAGAGTAAACGTTTCCCTCGATTATTTCGACGCTTCTATCAACAGGATCGCCGCATTGGTTATCGGTTCAAGAAATACGTTAAAAGCAATGCTGAAAGCGTATCTCGAACCGGTTGCATTATTAAAAAAAGCCGAAGCTGAAGGAGATTTGACAACCAGGCTCGCCATAAGCGAAGAAGTAAAAACTTATCCGTTCCAATCCGTTTGGAATTATTATTGCGAAACAAATAATGTTCCGGTAAGGGAAAAATGGCTTGCCGATGTGAAAGAGTATGAAAAAGATGTATTGTCAAAAAGAATATAAAAAACAATCCCCTCTCCCCTTTTTTCAAAAAAAGGCAAAAAAAAGAACCCCAGCCCCCTTTATAAAAAGGGGCGGCACGAAGCGCCGGGGGATTGCGATCTTGATTTTATGTTTGTTTCTCTTGTCTTCATGCAGCGGAATGGCTGTAAATACCGTAAGTTTTTTTACGATGGATACATGGGCGGAATCCACAATCATAACAAGAGAAGCAGCCAAAGGAAAAGAAGTAAACGATAAAATAAAAGAAATATGCGCCGAAATCGAAAACAGGATTTCGAATACAGTCGAAACAAGCGAGATTTATCAATTAAACGAATTTTTTAAAAGCGAATATTACGGATTAGTCCCTTTTTATTTATCCGGCGAAACAGCAGGGCTTTTAAATATTGCCAAAACAATCAAAGAATCTACAAACGGAGCATATGACCCGAATCTCGGCGAAATAATCGATTTGTGGGGCTTCAGCAATCAAAATGAAAACGTTATACGCAAACTCCCCGATAAAAATGATTTCTATCCCGCCGTGGAACGAATCAATACTTTTCATTTTCAATTAAACGAAGATAAAAAAGGCGTTTATTATTATTCTTCGGATCTTATATCGCCGCCTAAAATCGATCTCGGCGGGATCGGAAAAGGTTACGCGACGGATCAGATAAACGATTATTTGATCGAAGCGGGTATCCCAAATGCGCTTGTATCTTTTACAAGCTCGATTTTGGCATCCGGCAGAAACAAAGTAGGCAATTTATGGACCGTCGGATTGAAAGATCCGTTAAATCCCGATAAACTGTGCGGATATATAAGCGTCAACGACAAGTTTATATCCGTTTCAGGCGGATACGAACGGTTTATAACGATCGGCAACCGGGATTACTGCCATATCATCGATCCCGAAACCGGGTATCCCGTCGACAATGATTTATTATGCGTCGTTGTCGTTATGAATGCGCAGTCGGCTTTAAAGCCAAACGAAAAATTTAAAAACAACGGCGCGATTTCGGATGCATTATCGACTGCTTTGTATGTCATGGGAAAAGAACAGGCATTAAAATTTTATAACACCAGTTCTTTGGATTTCGAAATGATTTTATTCGTTAAAAAAGATATCGACGATCCGTCGGCAGGATACGATATCATTCCGACAAACGTAATGTTTACGGAAATACAAAAATAAAAATTATAAAAATATATAAATAAAAGGAGAAAACAAAAATGAATAAATATCCGAAAATAGGCATACGCCCGACTGTGGACGGCAGGCGAAACGGCGTCCGCGAATCCCTCGAAGAAAACACGACCGAACTCGCAAAATCCGTCGCGAAATTTCTTGAAGAAAATATGAGATATCCCGACGGCTCGAAAGTCGAGTGCGTCGTCGCCGACCAAAATATCAGCGGCGCATACGAAGCGAATTTATGCCGCGAAAAATTCAAAAAAGAAAACGTCGGCGTTTCGATCACGACTTCTTTAAGCTGGTGCTACGGAACGGAAACGCTTGATTTAGACCCGCACACTCCGAAAGCAATTTTGGGATTCAACGGGACCGAACGCCCCGGCGCGGTTTATCTGGCGGCGGCTCTCGCGGGGCAAAATCAAAAAGGTTATCCCGCTTTTTCGATTTACGGAAAAGACGTTCTTGACGCGGGGACAAAAGAACTCCCTTGCGATGTCAAAGAAAAATTGCTCAGGTTCGCAAAAGCCGGACTTGCCGTCGCGATTATGAGGGATAAAAGTTATCTCGCGGTCGGCGGCGTTTCGATGGGTATAGCGGGATCGATGGTCAACGATTCGTTCTTTCAGGATTATTTGGGAATGAGATGCGAATATGTCGATATGGTCGAAATCGAAAGAAGAATCAAACTCGGAATTTACGATCAAGACGAATATAATAAAGCTCTCGCGTGGGTAAAAGCAAATTGCAAAGAAGGTATCGACAACAACGAACCCAAAGTCACGCCTGAACAAAAAGAAAAAGAATGGGAATATGTCGTCAAAATGGCGTTGATCACGCGCGACATGATGACCGGCAATCCCAAACTTGCCGAAATGGGATTTATCGAAGAATCAAACGGGCATAACGCGATCGCCGGAGGATTTCAAGGCCAGCGCCAATGGACGGATTATTTACCCAACGGCGATTTCATGGAAGCGATTTTATGTTCTTCGTTTGACTGGAACGGCACGAGAGAACCGTACATAGTCGCAACAGAAAACGACAGCTTAAACGGCGCGACTATGTTATTCGGCAAATTATTGACAAACACAGCCGCGATATTCTGCGACGTCCGCACATATTGGTCTCCCGAAGCAGTTGCAAGAGTCACGGGAAAAATTCTCGACGGCGATTCGGCAAACGGATTTATTCATTTAGTAAACTCAGGCGCGGCGGCTCTCGACGGCACAGGCGAAATGGGTAAAATCAAGCCGTTCTGGGAAATCTCCCCCGAAGAAGTTGACAAATGCATGAAAGCAACGGTATGGAGCCCCGCAAACAAAGGATATTTCAGGGGCGGCGGATTCAGTTCGACATTTTTAACCAAAGGCGGCATACCGTTCACAATGGTCAGATTAAATATAATTAAAGGTTTAGGCCCGGCGTTGTCGATCGCCGAAGGCGTGAGCGTAACGTTACCCGATGATGTGCATTACGCGTTAAATCACAGAACCGACGAAACATGGCCTACGACATGGTTTGTTCCAAGAACGACAGGAAAAGGCGCGTTTACTGATGTTTATTCAGTTATGGCGAATTGGGGCGCGAATCACTGCGCGTTGATTTACGGACACGTCGGCGCGGATTTTATCACTCTCGCCTCAATACTCAGAATCCCTGTCGCCATGCACAACATCCCGGAAAATCAGATTTACAGGCCGTCCGCATGGGCGCAGTTCGGCACGAATGATTTAGAAGGCGCGGATTACAGGGCATGTCAGAATTTCGGCCCGATTTATTAATGATTAAACGGGGTATAAGATCATGAAAACAAAAAAAATTATCGGAATCATAAAAGATATATTAATTAAAACGTGTATATATTTTACGGTTATGACGCTTATAATACACACGGCGGCGACTTTTTTCAACCTGCCGATCAGTCCGGGCACATATTTTGTTTTCGCTTTGTCAGCATTTGGCGCGGGAATAGCGGTCCAAATTTTCAAAATCGATAAAATACCGATGGCCAGCCGTCATATAGCGTTTTTTATAATATTATATCTCGATTTTTTATTGATATTTGTTCCGTTGAGCGAATATACCGCAACCCAAACCACGACATTATATTTATCGTTGATATTTATCGCAATATATCTTGTCATATTGGGCATAATTATGGGAATAAAAGCGATTGTTAATACTGCGAGCAACAAAAAATTAAAATATGATAATCAATTTGATAATGTGAAATAAAATCATTAAAGCTCGTTTGATATTTGAATCAAGGGAATTGAAGAAATCAAAAGGGGACGGTTCTCTATATTATTCCAGAACCGTTTCCCATTTTTTACACCGGATGGACTTTATTTGTTAAATCCGCGTTTTCTATGTCAATATTATATTTCACGGCTTTTCTGTGTTCAAAAAATTTAACCGCGACTTGCTCGAATAACGCGTATGATAAAATATCTTCTTCCTGTTCGTAGTACGGTTTGACTTTTTCCCGTAAAATATCAAGTTCGGGTTTTATATCGTCCGCGGGACGGTTCGTGATTTGCTGTTCGTCCCCGATTATTTGTTTTACAAACTCCGGTTTTATATCGACTGGCGTTTTGCCGTATTCGCCTTTTATAAGACCCCTGAATTCTTTTGTCACGTTTTTATATCTTTCGCCGGTTATGATATTAAACGCGGCCTGGCTTCCCACGATTTGCGAAGTGGGTGTTACAAGAGGCGGATAACCCGCGTCCTCCCTGACTCTTGGGACTTCTTCAAGCACTTCCAATAATTGATCCGATTTGCCCGCTTGTTTTAACTGCGATACAAGATTCGACAGCATCCCTCCGGGGACTTGATATAATAACGCGTTTACGTCAACTTTTAACAATCCCGTATCCAAAAGTCCGCTTTTGATATATTCCGTTCTCAACGGATCGAAATATTTTGCGATTTCGTCCAGTTTTTTTAAATCAAGTCCTGTGTCATATTCCGTTCCTGTCAACGTCGCGACGATCGGTTCAGTCGGCGGTTGCGACGTCCCCATCGCCATAGGAGAAATCGCCGCGTCGATTATATCGACTCCCGCTTCGATTGCTTTTAATACCGTCATCGACGCAAGTCCGGACGTATAATGCGTATGCAGCTGCACCGGGATTTTAACCTGTTCTTTTATTGCTTTCACTAAATCATATGCTACATACGGTTTCAAAAGCCCCGCCATGTCTTTTATGCAAATAGAATGCGCGCCCATATTTTCCAGTT
>Ga0209628_10002774_pt1 | contig 12028 bp, 10 predicted proteins | sample TergutCu122P4_FD_187285 | JGI IMG/M metagenome (GOLD analysis project Ga0209628, IMG submission 187285) | Cubitermes ugandensis P4 segment gut microbial communities from Kakamega Forest, Kenya - Cu122 P4 (SPAdes) (version 2) | ecosystem: Host-associated > Arthropoda: Insects > Digestive system...
ACTCCATTGATTGTTGCTTTGTCTCCGGGTCATAGTGATATAACCAGGTTTCGTCCATGGTCACCAATCGCGCCCGACAGGAAATCATTTGGATCGCTCCGAAAAAAATCCAAAAGTTGCTCAGACGAATGGCACCGTTGACGTTTTTGATCCACGTTCAGGCATTTCGGGACCCACTTCGCGGAGAGCTTCCGCATGTCCCAATCTTCATGAATGATGGACCCAACCCGCTCACGTGAGATGCCCAGTTGTTCAACGATTGATTTAGCCGAATTGCGGCGGTCTTCCAAGATTAGCGCGTGAATTTGATCAATAATCTCCGGGGTTGTCACTGTTTTGGGTCGTCTAGGACGAGGCGCATCACATGTGGAAAAATCACGACGTTTAAACTGGGCCACCCAGTTTTTGACGGTGGAATACGATGGTACATGTTCCCCTAATGTTTCTGTCATAATGGCGTGAATTTTCTTCGGCGCCTTGCCTTGCAGAAAAAAAACACTTGATGACAGCTCGCGTATCGATGCTGTTGAAATCGCGCGCGTCGCCTGACATGCTTCCTTTCAGCCTCTGTAACAAGAACAGACTTGCAATTCGGCACATGAACAGACCCCTCTTTCCAGCAACACTATCGATTCCGTCCTACGACATCGGGAAGTAGGTCGGACTAAGGACTTATCAAGCACCCCTTCGTAGTGTTATAGACTGATGTGATATCGGCGGTATTTGTAAATACGCAGAGGAAAACTGCGATTATTACGAAACCTTCACTATTTCCATTTGGCGAATCTTATTTTCCGAAAGTTGTGGAAACTGCTGACCACATTTCGAACGATTCATGCATCTTTACAAGCGAGTAACGAATTGTAAGGTAAGCTAGAAGTGTATATGTTTTGTAGAAACGAAATGGCATGAAAGCAGTGACAGGTTAGGTATGTGTGGGTACTGTGGAATTATTTATTGGGTCTACAAACTGTTTGTAAATATAAAATGTATAAACGTGGGAACGTGGGAACGTGGGCACTATATTTCGAAGTTATTTTCGGTTATGATCGGTTCTCTGGGACATTAACTTCATATACCAATTAGCACGGTGTCACAACCCCGCATACTATAATTTTCATAGTTCCATCCGTGAGAACCAAAAATAAAATCTTCTAACAGTCTTGCAGTTCCACTTAACTTACAAATTGTCATGGTGTAAGAAACTGAAAAGCAATGGCATGAAGAGAAACAAGGAAAATGACAGAAGTTGCAAGTGACAATAAGCATGTTAGGAAACTGATGATCAGTACGATACTGTGACTCTCCTGGGAAACTCATCACGAGTAGTTTAGATTATTATGGACCTCGGGGTGTAAGGTGTAAGACGCGTATTTATGTGATCTACTACAAGACTAGGGACTATTTCATGAAAGTTTAACTATTCCATTTGTGGTACAAGCAATTTCGCCGCCAAGATGGAGCACATTAATCGGTATGCTCAGGAATTATGTTGAAAAATTATGTTATTTCAGTGGCATAAGTAAAATACGTGTTAAATTGTGATGACTGCTCTTTTTTCATCACCCAGGGAACCTTAGTTATTGAACACGCTTCACAGATTGTCTATAAACATCTTGAATTTCTGCATTTCCCTCAAACATTATGACAAATCTGTCCAATTATTCAAACTTACAGGTATGATTATATGTGCAGGTAATTCAATCACAGCTTTTAACTAAGATGGCGCCGAGTAATAAGCATAGTTCGCTCGAGAGAAGAAAATTTATCTGTTTTCAGTGTACAGGTGATATGAGTGTAGAAAAAGCTTTTGAAATTAACCAGCAGAGTTCTGAAAGAAAAGAAAAGACTGACGAACTTGAAGACCTACAAAGAGATGTGGTAGAACTACCAAGTTCTGGGACTGATAAAAAGGTGTTCAGTGAAAGAGGTTATACTATCGGAAATTATCTTATTTCAGCCAAGGTAGACAGTCTGAAAGACCAAACAGCAGTTAATATAGATAGTGTAATGACATGGTCAGATGTACTTGCTGGAAGGAAAAAAGCATCATATACGCTGCAGAACAAACCCTGTCGGATACCGGTGATTAATAACCGCTATGACCTACTTTCTCTCAAAGATGTGGTAGAGAAATAAACAGATTAAGTGAAGTGCAACAAATTAAAGGTAGTGGTAAATACAACAAGAAAACTTTAAACAAGAAAAGATTAAAATTCTAGGAGACAGTCATGCGAGAGGATGTGCCCAGGAAGTGCAACATAACCTAGGACACCGCTTCGAAGTTCATGGGATAGTGAAACCGGGAGCAAACACAGAATAATAGTTAATACATCAACTAAAATCATTGAAAAACTCACAAAAAAGGACGTTGTAGTAGTGTGGGGAGGCACACGGGACGTAGGGAGAAATGAAACGGAGAAAGGGCGTCATCAGATAAACTTTGTTGAAAATCATAAGCAAACACATGTCATTGTGATAAGTGTACCTTTTAGACATGACTTGGAACCAAAATCGTGTGTAAATGATGAGGTGAAAGTGTATAATAAAGAGTTAAAAAAAACACTTAAAGTTACTTGGTAATACATGTGTCATAGAAGTAGATTCAAAGAGGGACCTATTCACAAGACACGGTTTACATAGGAACTGAAAAAAGGAAAAGAACATGTAGCCAGGAAGATAGTAAAGACTTTTTAATGTTATGTTGAATGAGGAAAAGAGAGATCCAATTATGATGAAAGACAAAGATCTAAGGGTAAACAGTGAAGGAACAGAGGTAGAGACTACTACTATGGAAATAGAAACAAGTCAGATAAATTTAAAAAAGGATATGCAATCAAACAGATGAGACAGAAAATAAGTAAATAGGTACATTAAATCTTGAAATATCAGATACTAGATCATCAATATGGCAAGAGAAAGCCCCAAAATGAATGTCATATGATTTTTTATGGTAGCAGAATGCCTAAATATAGAAAATCAGTTTACTATAAACTCTTCCAGTCTGCCTAGAACTAAAACAATTAAGATGGTACATAAAAAGTAACAAAATTGTTGTAATAAAAATTCTCAATTTCTGTTACATTCTATTTCATCCCCTGTTGTAACTAATAAGATTTTTACAGTATTTCATCAGAATATAAGAGGACTAAGGAATAAAAATAATGAACTGTTAGGATCAGTGTCACCTAAGCTCCCTTATGTGATATGTTTAACAGAGCACCATCTAAAAGAACAAGAAATAGAAAACTTATCCGTAGATCACCGTATTCTTGGTGCCAAATCTTGCAGACAGTGTCTAAAACATGGAGGTACAGGCATTTTTGTATATGAATCTCTAGCATTTACTAAAATTGATCTGCAAGAATTCTGTATGGAGCAGGATATAGAGACATGTGCGGTCAAAATAAACTTACTAACTGCCATGATATATGTAATTTGTATTTATAGACTGCCAACTGGCAATTTTGAATGTTTCATAGAAGGTATAGACATTATTCTAAATCAATTCAGTAAACCAAATATTGAGATTATTATATGTGGTGATATAAACTATCTTGATGAAAATTGCTACAAACGAGAAACTAGATGCTTTACTTGCTACATACAATTTAATCAGTACTGTACGATTTCCAACCAGGAGTTTAAATGGATCAATTTCAGCAATAGATAACATATTTATTGATAAATCCTACAAAGGTAAATATACCCTCTACCCTTTCATAAACGGTCTGTCTGACCACGATGGACAGATAATACAGCTGGAAAATATAAGCATGCAAACACAATCAAGTAAAAGTAAAACTAGAATTATACGAAACTTTAACAAGTGCTGTATACATGATTTTAATATAAAACTGAGCTATGAGATTGGGGATACAATTTTTGGTGAAAATGATGTTAATAAAATACTTAATAACATCCATAATACTTTTTAAGGATTTTTTACTCATGTTTTTCTAAAAAGAAAATACAAGTTCAAAAAAAAAAGGTAGTACTTGGATGACAAAAGGTATAAAGATATCCATAAACCACAAAAGGGAACTCTATCTAAGCAGTAGGAACAGTAAGAACCCAGAATCTAAGGAACATTATAAATAATATTGTAAATTATTAACTAAAGTTATTAAAGAAGCAAAAATAGTACAATACAAAAAACAGATTTCAGCCTCTTATAATAAAACAATAACTATTTGGAACATTGTTAAATCTGAAACAGGGAAAAAAGAGACAGAAGAAGTATCATCATTGAATATTAATGGCACGTTAATTCAAAGTCAACAAACAATTGCAAACACTTTTAATGACTATTTTTAACAACAGCAGGAAATTAATGGGAGCAAACCAAATTGATACAATGAGTAAATAAAAAAATGGAGCGCCATTACGCTATATACCTCGAAATTGTAGGTGTCCCTATCGTAATATTAAGTTCGGGTACACATCACCTAAAGAGATAGAAAAGATTATAAAATCTTTAAAAACAAAAAATGCTTATGGATACAATGAAATCTCAGTCAAAATTCTTAAATGGAGTACTCCTTTTATTAGTTTTCAATAAATCCCTTGAATTGGGTTTTTTTCGGTGTAGACTAAAGTACTCAACTGTGATACCATTTTTCAAAGCTGGGGACAAATTTAATACGTCCAACTTTAGACCAATATCTTTATTAATATCCTTTTCCAAAATTTTTGAGATTATTTATACAAGAATTTACACACATGTGATCCTAGATCAGATATTGGCAAATGAACAATAAAGATTCAGAAGTTGCCTTTCTACTGATAATGCCTCTTATACATTATTACATGAAATCTTGTCAGCCATGAATAACAAGCATATTGTTGGAGGAATATTTTGTGATTTAAGTATGGCATTTGATTGTGTAAATTACAGAATCCTATTGTCAAAATTAGAGCACTATGGAATAAGAGGAACATTCGGAGCCTTAATTAAATCTTACCTCACGGAGAGATATCAAAGAGTTGTAATAAATGATAAAACTAATACTGTCAACTATTCAAACTGGGAACTTGTCAAGCATGGTGTACCACAAGGTTCAATTCTCGGCCCTTTGTTCTTTTTATCATATATAAATTATTTTCCCACAGTGACAGCTAAAAGTGCTAAATTAGTTCTATATGCTGATGGTACCAGTTTTATAATTACTAATCCTAGTCTTACAAAATTTGTTAATAAATTAAAGTTCTCACTGATGTCAATGAATGGTTTAAGAATAATTTGTTATCTTTAAATTTTAACAAAACTACTTACTTGCAATTTTGAACAAAGAATAGTAAAAAAAAACTTGATCCAAATACTACACTGATGAATAACCAAATCACTAACAGCACAAACACAGAATTTCTTGGCTTAGCCACTGAAAGAGATGTTTAGTGTTAGATATATTTAACCTATATGACAATTTCTCTATCCTTGTGGTTATTGTAACCCAATCGGGTCTATGGAATGTGAAAATAAACTAAGCTAAACCAAAATGTTGATTAGATTAGTTTTAGGTTTTTATAGTGGAATATCTGCCATGAGGGAGGATTATTCACATACACTTTATCTTTTACTCTGCCTCATAATTCATAGTTGTGGAGATATAACTTCGTGAGCAGGCAGCCCTCAATCCTTGACTTGTTAAACTTCAGCTCTTGCTTTCACAGAATTATTACCTGTGTGGGTTGTAGCATTGGCTGACATGAAATGCCCATTCCATTTTTTTTTTTTATCTTTAACTCATCTAAAAGAGTGTCAGCATTAATCTTGTATAATGTTTGAAATTTATTGTTTTGTAAAAATGTTTGGCCATGTTGTTTTCTGAACACAAACTTCCCACTATATCTGACTTCCAAATTATGTAGTGACTTCATGAACAGCATGAGGGATTTCTGTGTACTAGTGTTGTGTTGTGCTAATAGTTTACATAACCGTTCAATGTAAACCATGCTTTCTGAGAACAGTATGTGTGTTCTGGGCCAAGAAGACACCTGTTCTTCTATAGGGTCATAACTTTAAAATTTTGTTGCTACGTGCACTGTATTTCTGGACGTTATAGGTTGAAGAGGCAGTACATGTAAGGACATTCTGGGGGTATGCTTCTAATGGAGCACGTCATTTAACATTAAGAAACTGTGTATGCTCACAGAATGTATTTATGTTTTCCACATGATTCCGACAATAAACAACAGTTATTTTCCTCAGTGGCATTAACTGAATGGTCTTTGTGATATGGGCACGGCATGTTTAGTGTGAGGAGGTTACTGTATTTTTTTGTATTATTTAGTTGTCATGCTACAAAGGGTTGGGCCTGGAATGACAGCAGGTTTTCCCTTTGAACAGCTGTCATGTGCATTATATTTGTCATACAGGCTGGGAGCTGTGCTATCTCATTAAATACGTTTACTAAAATTACAGTGTGGTATACTCTTGCCATATCTGCATGTTCCTCACCTGGAACCCATAGCATCAATCCAGCCCAATGCCTTGGGAAAGCCGAATGGGTTGACTTTAACGGCAATGATTTTTAGCTCGTTCTTGTACAGGTGGTAGGGGGACACACTGCAATACAAAACAAGAAGCCTATTATGACAACTGGTCTGGTGATAGAGTGGGACATGTAGGGCTGAATCAAGCAATACTGATACACTTCACCTCATTTTTGCTTTGGGGGATGAAACTCCAAAGATGCACAGTGTTCCCCCAGGGTTTAGGAGTGTAAGGGCCTCCTCCATGGCAGCAGCATTACCACTGCAGTCAATTACCAAGTCCACTCCCCAGCTGAGGTCTTTGGCTTGATAAGTTTTAATATCATCTGGAGTGATAATGTCAAAGCCAGTTTCTGAAACAGTGCAAATTTTTGTTCAGTATGATTATTTTCTCGTGTGTACATCTCATATTTGTTTCCTATTTTCGAACCCTGCTGGCAAGGTGCACGTGTTTATTCGTCCTCCTTATTAAACCACAGGCACTAACATTATTTCTATGAAACCCACTATGGCATCATTAGATGATAAGAACTTTTGAGGTGTGATCGACAGTGTGGGTTTCTAAAGTCTCTGCTGTATGTAATTTGCTGTTATAGAAGTGTTGTGCAGAAAAGTGAAAATTAACAATACATACACAGTGACTGTGTAATTGGTCTGATGTGGTGATGAAAACTTAACTGTTAGTGGCTTGTTAAATCTGTACAAGTATGCAACCTGTGCAACAAAAATCATGCATGTTCTAAGTCTGCAACTGAAGTGATGTAAGCATACATCTGGTGACATAATTCCAGTCATTTCTAATTTCTTTGTATTGTTCATATGTGACATTTCCGTACCTTCCATTAATTACATTTTTTGACACCTAGTAAGCAAAGACACCAGTATCTCTTCCTAGTTTGAAACAAAATTTGGACTAATGTCAGTCTTCTGAAATGTGTGACTAGGCCCTGCAGCATGTAAATATGAAGAATGTGCTTTACTGGCCATCCATATTTGCTACTAGACAGGCTGGTGGGAGAACAGTGTTGATGCAGAGATCAAATATGTTAGTTGAATTTGTAAAACTGGCATGTATTTTCTTTTCAGCATGTATTGTGTATGCTGAAATGCTCATTTAAACTGTGCAGTTATAGTAGTTAACTGTATTTTTCAAGTTATTTTTGTCACATTGGCAGAGCTACAAGAATGAGCAAAGCAGGCATTTCTGTTTTTTTATTGATTTTTTTTATTGGCATTCTGATTTAAAGGGTCCATGTTCAAATGTTAATGCAGACAAAAATTGTATGTGCACAAACCACATAGAGTACCATTCATGATGTCTGGCACCCCAGGACCCAAGGGTTGTCAGATATACTAGTTTGTGGATATTAGAACATTATAATTTGTGTATATCTTAGACAGCTAGCAACCTCAGGGCCAGACTTAACTGGTTCATTTGTCACATAATATCGTGACCTGTTTTCCCTGCCACACTTTCATTTTCCTTGTCATCACTACTTAACATAATATGATGTTATACACAATTAAAAAAAAAAAGGAGAGCAGTAATTAATGGCTGAACTCTAAAATTGGTGCTGGGTGCTGCTGGTTACTGGAATAGTGAAATGTAATGTGTCTCCTCATCAGTTTCTGGTTAGAGTTTTCCACATCATCTGGAGCCAGCTGTTGCAGCTCTTAATGTGCTTTACAAGTGGTTTTGTTTCTTAATTTGTACCATTGATCTCTAATTGAGTGCATGTCCAGACAATTGCAACCTGTGAATAAAGTTCAGAGATTATGAACATCCTGTTTAAGATACCAGGTCTTTATAATAGCCCTTTCAAATACTGACTTACTGAGAGATGTGTTTATAAATGTGGCAAGTAAATAATTTTCAGTATTGGTTTTTGTTGCACAACTGTCTAATCTTTCAGGATCCTAAAATCACCTCACCAATGCATTTAATAATTGTTTAACTTTAATACTGGAATGCAAAATTTTCTAGAAATATTGAATTGTGTGCAGAAGATTGTTTACACATGAGAAACTAACTCCTGATTGGCACTTTATTTATTTATAGATTACAGCATGAGTTTCTTAATATGTCACACTGTATACCTTCAAAACAATACTTTATATGTATGTGCACCTAGAGAAACTGATGACATCCATAGAAACTTACTTGTATGATAACTGTCTTCAGTCTAGATTGAAACCAAACACTTGTCACTTCTTGCCATGGACAGCTACTTCTGAGATGTGCTTCTTGGTTTGAATTTCATTTGAATTTAAATATTATTTAAGTTCATGTAATTTTCCTTGGTTTCTTTGGGTCTGCCAGGATTGTGCCTTAACACAGGTCATATTCACCATTCATCGTACTGTCTGTCTGCAGATGATACATTGTCATTCAGTCAAGCTGCAGGTACCATTTCAAGCTCTTGTCATACTAACCTAACTTCTCAAACAGTTTCCTGCGTGCTTCTTGTGGTTCGCTGACTGTCACCCTGCGATGCCCCTGAAGGTGCAGAATGCTGGCCCACAGATTGCCAATGATTCCTGCTCCAAGGATCAGGATCCTAGATCCTACAGGAATGGGAGATATGCGGTCCCACCCATGTGCAATGCAAGACAAGGGTTCTGTTAGGCCAGCTGCAAAATAGACAAGAGGCTGGGTTAGTATTTGCATGTGGCAAACAGGTTAGCATGGACACAGTGGATGAATTGAAAGGGCAGAAATTTTAAGTCTTCACTTGCTATTATAAGAGTAGTTACATCAATGCAGTTCAGATTCATGAAAATTTAGTGTCCGATAGAAGAGATGGTACCTGATAACTTCTCCCACTACCATCAGCATCTTCCTTCTGCACTCAGTAGCGTGCAATGGGGAAACAAAAATGGCCAATAACATTTTTCCTACAAAACCTGATGAAAAGAACCAGTTGCTGCTTAGAAGCTGCAAGTTTTTTTTTTACCTTGCTGGAGTGAGATGTTTTGGGGCAATTTGTGCACCTGGTCAGCTGGCACCACGCAGAACTCTGCCCAGCCTCCATCCTGATATATCCCTGTGATCTTGTCAACCCCACCACCGCTGCAGTAGTGGTAATTACCCCCGTGACATGCGTCACATGTCAAGCACCCACTGCAGTGTAACACACCAATCAGTCAATTGTTTCCTTTAATATCTCAATGCCATGTTAAAAGCATGAAATTACTACATACAGGGTCATAAACAACTTGGTAATTGTACCAAAATTAAATAATTAAGCCAATAGCAGCCAAACGTAGGGCCATAAAGAGCATGTGGCTGAATGGAAATTAGTCAATTTATTGGCCAAATACTGGACCATAATAAAAATGTGGTTGTGCTGAAATTAATGAATAAAGCAGCCAAATACAGGGTCATAAAGAAGTGTGATTTTACTGAAATTAATGATTTAAACAACCAAGTAATGAATCATAAGGAACTTGACAGTTGCACTGAAATTAACAAATTTGGTGTCAAAAAACCCACAAATGCTGGCATTTTGTCATCAATTAGTGATCCCCCCTAGCACATTGAAGAATTGAAGGCAGTAAGAAATTACAGCTACTGTGGAAAATGTCGCTAAAGAAATATTGGCTGCTGTTAAGGAATATTAAGTTTTTTTTTCTCTCCCCTGAAAAATCATAGTGGTTATGTGAGGGTCATGCACTGAAAATGTTTTTCCCTGCAGACACTCTCCTGTACTTTATTAGAGACACAATATCAGTGCAGTAAGTGTGGTACATCAACAGTATAGACATTTAAAATTATCACAACTTTTTGTGACTCTGTGTATGCCAGTATTTGATCTCAGACAAATAAGTTAGCAGAACAGCTGAGAAAATTACATAATGAAGCTCTTCATGGTTTATACTCTGCATGTAGTTTGTATTCAGGGTGCTGAGATGGATCAGAATTATGGAAAAAAAATTCATTGGATAAGCAAATGGTGCAGAACCGCGTCGTGGCATTTGTTGTATTGACATCACTGATTAATACAGCATTGTCATCTGGGTACCTGTTTGGATCCACGACGACATTGTCACCTTGTTTGAGGTGTTTGACATCACGCCCCACAGATGTCACCACTCCACTGAACTCATGCCCCAAAATTACAGGCATTTCACGGCATGGAAATGTACCCTGAAATGAGGAGTCACATAGTTGATTTGTTGCCAGGTGATGGTACAGCCTGCCATCAGTGTCTACAGAACAAGTTTGTTTCCTGCTTCTCTAGTGAGATGTTTACATGCTGACCACTCTCAATCAAAAACATGTAACATGGATATAATGATGATGATGGTAGATTAGTCTAACAACATTACAAGGGGTAACCTTCACAACAATTGAGTTCTGCAGTCCTAACTAAGGAGGCAGAATGTTTACTGTCACTGTGGTTCCCTAACTTTTTCAAATTTGTGATTCATTAGTGCACACATCATACCCTTGTATATATAAGCCTCTGTTACATTAATGCCAGTGGTGCAATGTATCAGTACAGTCAGGTCACAGCTTTATTGCCCTGGCCTACACAGCAGACAAAATGCTGTGATCAGCATTTGGTTTAATTTGAAATTTACTGTGAATTAGTTCTTGGGCACGCAAACAATTGTAAGTTGTAACCTCAAATCCATGTCATTGAATTTCAGCAGTAGGCAACTATTCTGCACTTCTACACTTTTTATGACATTGTCTACAACCTTCCTTCATCATTTTGCTTGAGGTATCAAACAAAATCATTTGGATGTGGACATCTTCATATGCTGGCATTGAATGTGCTGTATACCTTTTGGTACAGGTAAAGAAAAGTGAAGTGAAGTCCCTTTACGCCAGTAAGCACCACACTTGAAGTCATACAGGGGAATGGGGGTAGGGCTCCATGCATTTTTAACCTTGGCACTAGATGAAGATGAGTGGTAAATTTTACACCCCATCTGGTTTACCACTGGGAAAAAGTCCCTGGTACCCATTGAATAGGAGGCTGGGGGGGAGCCCAGGCTATGGAAAAAAAATCTTACTTTTTTCAGGAATTGAACCATGATTGTTCAATCATCCAGCCCTCCTATACTGACTGAGCTATCCTGCCTCCTTTTAGCACCTTGTGTATGAGTAGTATATTTTTTACTGTATTCAGTTTCTATGTATAGGGAGTGGCCACAACTGAACTGGTATAATAAATTATACAGTAGGGAACACACGTCTACATAGTATATAAAAATGCCAGGTTTTATTGTCTCTGAGGCTAAATAAATGTAGAGCCGTAAGCCAAAAATAGGAGTAGAGAGGTTGAAAACTTGTAACCGATTTTCTCAGTGCCCTTTTCACTTATCAAACTCATATGAATGAAAATGAGACACATTACAAATTGCTGCTCCCACAACCCTGAATGTGCATATGCTTTCAACACTGTTTAAAATATCATGGTGGTCCATTGGTTGCTCCAGTTCAGTGATGGCACCTTAATGTGCTAATGTTGATGGGAAGGAACTGAGACCAAAAGAAACTGGATCCAGTTGTTGATTAACTGTG
>Ga0209628_10002775_pt1 | contig 12027 bp, 14 predicted proteins | sample TergutCu122P4_FD_187285 | JGI IMG/M metagenome (GOLD analysis project Ga0209628, IMG submission 187285) | Cubitermes ugandensis P4 segment gut microbial communities from Kakamega Forest, Kenya - Cu122 P4 (SPAdes) (version 2) | ecosystem: Host-associated > Arthropoda: Insects > Digestive system...
GCCAAGGCAACAAAGCCATGACCTGCGAGAACACCATTTTACCTTCGTACATGTGTACCTGCCTGACTTGGAAATTTTTCGGAACCCATTCCCTTTTCAAGTCCTTACAGGTCGATTATAGTTGTAACTTGTTATATTTCAATACCTTAAAACGTTTTTGCGTTCAGTCCTTTGGACGCTAGTGAGAAAATTCATTTTTCGCTAACCGTAAACCCCATCATAGCCGCGCCCAATCAGAGCCGCGCACGCAGTAAGCGGTTTTCACGTTACCACCGGGGTTACCGCTTACTCTGTGCGCGGCTCTGATTGTGCGCTCTGATTGGGGCTGGTTCGTTGACTTCTTTTGGCTGTCCGAACAACGTTAATACCAATGTCCGGCGATGGGTTCGGCGACGGTGTTCGCAGAGAAAAATCCCTTGCCAAGTTCCCAGTAAAAGCCGTCCCTTGCCAATCGGGATCGACAGGGAAGTGCCGAACAGAGACGATTTTACATGGGCGGGCATATCATCCGGCCCTTCGCAGGTGTGGTCGTAAGGAAACGACTCCGGGGCGATTCTATCGGCCAGACGGTTCAAATCTGCCGGAACATCCGAGTCGGCGTTTTCGTTGATCGTCAGCGACGCCGAAGTGTGTTGCAAAAAAAGATGCAGTAGCCCCGTTTCTATCGTTTGAATCTCAGGGATCGCTTCAATAATGTCTGCGGTAATCTTCCAAATTCCCTGAGCGTGGGGCGGAAGCGTAAGATGGCGTTGGAGAGTGGTCATGGCAATTCCGGCGGGGAAACGGTCCCCGACTTTGTGGTGGGTTAATGTTTCAGAACTCACGGCGAGTATAACAAAAAAGCCGTAGCCCTGGAAGCCTTTCTTGATCGTTTCCGCAAAAGAGTATACAATGAGGCGATGCGAAAAGACAGAACTTCAGAATCGACCCGTTTTGGCCTCACATTGCTGGAACTGCTCATCTCGATGAGCTTGATGATCGTGTTGATTTCGATCCTCTGGTCGCTGATTCACATGTATTCCGACTATTACGCCGCCGGAACCCATCGGATCGACCGGGCGCAACTGGTCCGTTCGCTTTCGCAACTTCTTGGCGACGACCTCGGTGCCGCGATTCAAGACCCGATCCATCCGCTCCCCCCTTCGTTGGTTGCCGGAGATGTCGTTCGTCGTTTCGGACTGTTCGGTACGTCCGATTCGCTTCGGGTCGATGTGATCCAGATCAATCCGCTCGCACCGGGTTCCGACATGTATTCCGCCCGCCGGGCCGCCGTTGGACCAGTTCAAAACGTCAAAATGCAGGTTCCGGAGTTGAAAACGATTTACTATGACTTTTTGCCGCTTACCGCCCAATCGGTCGGAAAACCAAGCGGTTTGGTCCGCCGGGAACTCAGTTTCGAAACTCCCGTGCCGACGAACAACTCTTCGCAAACCGTAAATTTTGGAGAAGAGACTGTCTTGGAAAATCCGCTCTTTCCCACCAAACCGACGACGATTGCCGAGCAACTTTTGCGTGAAAACGATCCTGATGCGATGTGGGCACCGGAGATTGTCGAACTGCGTTTTCGTTACGGTAACGGTACGAACTGGGTCGATTCCTGGGACAGTCTCAAAAAGAACGGTCTGCCGGTTGCCGTGGAGGTTACGCTGAAACTGATGCAGGTGGGGGATGTCGAAAAACTCCGAAAAAAATCCTCATTCCTTCCTCAAACGGTTGCCGGAACGGACACGGAGGAATCCTTTGATTCCATTCGCCCGGTCGGTTCGCCGTTTGAGAATACAACACCGCTCTCGACGACACCAAATACGTCGCAAACGCTGGAATCACTTGCCCGGGAACTTGGCCTTGCGCCGCCGGTGGAGCAACGTTTGGTCGTTTATTTGGCAACGTCGCCGCTCATCAAAAGCGATCCGATCCGGCGGCCTGTGCCTCCAGCGGTTCCCAAACCGCCGACGCCGACGCTGGTTTCTCCACCCAGTCCGCCCCGTCCTGCGCCGCCGGAACCGACCGTACCGTCGCAACAATGGCTCCGGCGGTAAAAAACCATTTACGTAATAATAAACGTGTTCCCAGTTGCCGGATTGCCGGACCGACCCGCCGATCCCCCCCTTGTTATTGCCCTTTTTTAGGGTATCCTTGCGCGACCTATTTTGAAGATAGCCCTGCTAGTGTAGCTCAATTGGCAGAGCAGTTGATTTGTAATCAACAGGTTGCGGGTTCGAGTCCCATCACTAGCTCTGCCTGCGGGGAATTGTGAATTACGAATTACGAATTACGAATTAAGTACCAATCGCATACTCAATTCGTAATTCGTAATTCATGATTCGTAATTCTAAAAAGGGGGGATTTCCCGAGTGGCCAAAGGGGGCAGACTGTAAATCTGTTGTCAACGACTTCGGAGGTTCGAATCCTCCATCCCCCAGTTTTAATTACGAATTACGAATTACGAATTACGAATTACGAATTACGGGTTGGGTTTGATATTGTAATTCGTAATTCGTAATTCGTAATTAGAAAGGCGGGTGTAGCTCAATGGTAGAGCCACAGCCTTCCAAGCTGAAGACGAGGGTTCGATTCCCTTCACCCGCTTGCGGGGTAATTACGAATTACGAATTTGTGCCTGCGACTGAGACATAATTCATAATTCGTAATTCCCACGCTGCCGTAGCTCAGTCGGTAGAGCACGTCCTTGGTAAGGACGAGGTCGTGGGTTCGATTCCCACCAGCAGCTTACAAGAGACGGCAGATCGCAGACATCGGACGGCAGAAAATTGATTATCTGCCGTCTGATGTCTGCCGTCTGCCGACTTAAAAGATACAACGTGAGTCGTAATGCGTGTCTCGTGAACGTTTACGATGATGAGGCGACTCACGCAACACGAGGCGCGCGTAAACCTTTCCTTTTTACATTTAGGGAGATTTTAACATGGCGAAAGACGTATTTCAGAGAACCAAACCTCACGTCAACGTCGGAACGATTGGGCATATCGACCACGGTAAAACGACGCTGACCAGTGCCATTTTGGCGGTGCAGGCGACCAAAGGACTTGCAAAAGTCAAGAGTTATGCGGATATCGCCAAGGGCGGTACCGTCCGCGACGCGACAAAAACAGTAACCATCGCCGTCGCTCACGTTGAATACGAAACCGAAAAACGGCACTATGCTCACATCGATTGTCCCGGTCACGCGGACTTCATCAAGAACATGATCACCGGTGCCGCTCAAATGGACGGCGCGATCCTCGTTGTCGCCGCCGACGCCGGACCGATGCCGCAAACCCGCGAACACGTCCTTCTGGCCCGCCAGGTGAACGTTCCGAAACTCGTCGTCTTCCTGAACAAGTGCGACCTTCTCGACGACCCGGAATTGCTCGAACTCGTCGAACTCGAAGTCCGCGACCTGCTCAACAAGTACAACTTCCCCGGCGACGACACGCCGATCATTCGCGGTGTCGCCCGTGACGCCCAGAACAACCCCGGCGATCCGGCCGCCGCAAAGTGCATCGGCGAACTGATGGACGCTCTGGACGACTTCATCCCGGAACCGCCGCGTGAACAGGACAAGCCGTTCCTTATGGCGGTCGAAGACGTGTTCTCCATCGAAGGCCGCGGAACCGTTGCCACCGGTCGTATTGAACGCGGTGTCATCAAGGTCAGCGAAGAAGTCGAAATCGTCGGGTTCACCGATGAAAAACGGAAAGTCGTCTGCACCGGCGTTGAAATGTTCAACAAGACGCTCGATCAGGGACAAGCCGGCGATAACGTCGGGCTTCTTCTTCGCGGTGTCAAGCGGGAAGAAATCCAACGCGGTCAGGTTCTCTGCAAACCGGGTTCCATTACGCCGCACACCGAGTTCGAAGCCGAAGTTTACGTCCTCTCGAAAGAGGAAGGTGGACGTTCGACCCCGTTCTTCAGCGGGTATCGTCCGCAGTTCTACTTCCGGACCACCGACGTAACCGGAGCGCTGAACCTGCTGGGGGACGCCGAAATGTGTATGCCGGGCGACAACGTCAAGCTGAAAGTCGAACTCATCTCGCCGATCGCCATGATGGAAAATGTCCGCTTCGCCATTCGTGAAGGGGGCAAAACCGTCGGTTCCGGCGTCGTGACGAAAGTGTTGAAATAAGGAAATTACGAATTACGAATTACAAATTACGATTTTTCCGGAATTCGTAATTTGTAATTCGTAATTCGTGATTCTTCAGGAGAGTAGTTTAGTGGTAGAACTGCGGTCTCCAAAACCGCTGGTGGGGGTTCGATTCCCTCCTCTCCTGTTTTTTTTAATTACGAATTACGAATTACGAATTACTTTTCAAGTGATCCGTAATAAGTGGTTCGTAATTCCTAATTCGTAATTCGTAATTAAACAAATGCCTGGTTTTTTTCAAGAACTCCTTCGTGCGAAAAGATACAAGCCTTCCCAAGGGAAGATCGCTCGTTCCTTAACGGGAATCGGCATCGCGATCGTTTTTTTCTGCGGAGCCTACACGTTTTATTTCCACACCAGCGGTTGGGATCCGGCCGTCCGCAGCACCATCACCTTTGTCGTCGCGGCCATCGGTGCCTGGTTGGCGTTTCGGACGATCCACTGGGCCCCGTTTGCGGATTTTCTCGTTTCCGTCGAATCGGAAATGATGAAGGTTTCTTGGCCGGCCAAGCCGGAAATTTACTCCTCGACAATTGTGGTTTTGACCGTGTTGGGGCTTTTGGCATTGGTCGTTTTTTTGTTCGATATTGTTTGGTACTGGCTTTTTCATTTCTTTTTCCAGATTATTTAATTACAGCCACAAAGATTGCGTAAGCGGACAACTTTGTCTTTAGGAGCAACGGAAGTGAGTGAATCAGACCTGCAAAACGAAGAACAAAAGGTGGAAGGAGTTGATGCAACTGCGGAAAGTTCGACCGGTTCGGACGTTTCTGCGGAGGCGGACCCTGCCGTCGAGACAGAGGTTGCCGTAGAGACCCCGAAAGTGAAAAAAGTCCGGGTACGTAAGACGAAACCCGTCGAGGCGCAACCGGAAAAAATGAAAAAAGAGCCGCCGCCGGAGGAAGTCGATCCGAACTACGTTCCCGGCTCCAAAAAACAATGGTACGTCCTCAAGGTTCAGGTCAACCGTGAAGAATCGATCCGCGACGCCTTGAGACGGCGCATCGCCATTGACGGAAAAGAGGCTTATTTCGGCGATATTTTAATCCCCACCGAAAAAGTCACGGAAGTTCGCGGCGGCAAAAAAAGAGTCGTCAAGAAAAAACTGTATCCCGGTTACCTGATGATTCACGTCGAGGTAAACGAGGAAACCTGGTTCCTTGTGCGGGACACGGCCGGCGTCGGTGATTTCACCGGAGCAACCGGGAAACCGACCCCCATGATGGAGCACGAAATCCAAGCGATTCTCCGCACGGAAAAAGAGGAGACCGCGGAATCACCGAAATTGAAAATCGCCTACCAAGTCGGCGATAAAATCAAGGTTAAAGAAGGAACGTTTGAAAACTTCGAAGGTGAAGTGTATCAGATCGATATGGGCAGCGGTCGTGTGACCGTGATGATTAACATTTTCGGTCGAAGCACCCCCGTCGAATTGGAATACTGGCAAATTGAAACACCTAACTGAGAATTACGAATTACGAATTACGAATTCAGTATTCGCTGTAAACGTAATTCGTAATTCGTAATTCGTAATTAAAAACATGGCAAAGCAACTCGTCGCAACAGTGAGATTTCACGCAAAAGGGGGTCAGGCAACGGCGGCACCGCCGGTCGGCACCGCACTGGGTAAGTACGGCCTGAACCTCGGTCAATTCGTACAGCAATTCAACGAGCGAACCAAAGCGGACCTCGGGATGAGAATCCCGGTCGTCGTCAAAGTCTACGGGGATCGTACTTTTGAATTGGAAACAAAAAGTCCGCACTGCGGCGATTTGCTCAAAGCCGCCGCCGGTATCGTCAGCGGAAGCGGAAATGCTCCGCGTGTGAAGGTCGGACAAGTCTCCCAAAAACAACTGGAAGATATCGCAACCAAAAAAGTCAAAGACCTGAATTCCCGAAACGTCGAAGCCGCCAAAAAAATCCTGGAAGGAACCGCCCGAAGTATGGGAATCGAGGTGGTTTAATTACGAATTACGAATTACGAATTACCAATCAATACCAAACCAATGAAAAAGTCTAAGAGAATTCGAGCCAATATTGGAATGAATAAAAGCAAGGCACCGGTCGCTCTTGCGGAAGCGGTCGCTTTGCTCAAAAAGTTCAAGCCGACGAAATTCGATCAGTCGGTCGAAATCGCGATGCGGCTTGGCATTGACGCCAAACAAGCGGACCAGCTCGTTCGCGGTTCCATCGTGTTGCCGCACGGTATCGGGAAAGCCCTGCGTGTGTGCGTCATCACCAAAGGAGACAAAGTCGCCGAAGCCCAGTCGGCGGGGGCGGATTTCGTCGGTGACGCCGATATCGTCGACAAAATCAAAGGCGGTTGGACCGACTTCGACGTCTGCATCGCAACCCCGGACATGATGGGACTCGTCGGTCCGCTTGGAAAAGTGCTCGGTCCACGTGGTCTCATGCCGTCGCCGCGAGCCGGAACCGTTACGATGGACGTCGCCAAAACGATCAAGGAATACAAGGCCGGTAAGGTTGAATTCCGGAACGATAAAGCGGGAATCATTCACGCCATCGCCGGGAAAATCAGTTTTGACGAGCAGAAACTCGTCGAGAACCTCGAAGCGTTCATCAACCATATCAACACCCTCAAGCCGATTGCCGTCAAAGGACAGTATGTCAAGGGAATTTCGATTTCTCTCACCATGTCCCCCGGCGTCAAAGTCGCTGTTTAGTGTTTACCAATCACTAATCACCAATCATTAATCATTAACCACTAATCACTGACTTCGATGAGTAAATTCGTCAAGCAACTTGTTACCAATCAGCTGCAAGAGCGTCTTGCCGGTATCAATTACGCATTCCTCGTTTCCCTGGTTGGAATTGACGCCAATCGGAATCATGCCCTTCGAACGATGATGGCGGATCGTGGTATCAGGATGTCCGTCATCAAGAACAGCCTTGCCCGGCGTGCAACCGAGGGGACGCCGATCGCCGCCGGTTTCGAGAAAATCGAAGGGGCTTGTGCCGTTTGCTGGGGAGCCGCCGACGTCGTTGCTCTGGCAAAAGAACTCGTCAAGCTGACGAAAGACAAGAGTCTTAGCGGCTTCGAGATCAAAGCGGCGGTTTTGGACGGGGAAGCGTTGAATTCCGTACAAGCGGTCGATGTCAGTAAGTGGCCGACCCGGGAAGAACAAATTGCGATGCTCCTGGGCCAAATCATCGGCGTCGGAGCGAAACTCAATTCGCAGCTGGTCGCGATCGGCGGCGGATTGGCAAGTCAAATCAAACAACTCGCAGAAAAAGACGGCTGATAGCAGACGGCAGACGACAGGTTGTTGAAATCCTGCTGTCTGCTGTCTGCTGTCTGCCGACTAATATATTTTTTTTCCACGCAAGCAATTGCGAACACTAACGAAACGAAAGGAACCAAACAATGAGCGAAGCACGTGAATTTTCCGCCGTAACGAAGGAACTTGGTGACAAGATCGTCGGGATGACGTTGAAAGAAGCGAAAGAACTGAGCGATTACCTCGAAGAAGTCCACGGCATCAAAGCCGCAGCGGGCGGTGCCGTGATGATGGCAGCCCCGGTCGGCGGTGGTGAAGGGGACGGCGAAAAGCCGGAAGAGAAGACCGAGTTTGACGTTATTCTCGAAAACTTCGGAGCGAACAAGATTGACATCATCAAGATCGTCCGCGCCGCAACCGGAGCAAGCCTCGGTGACGCCAAGACGCTGACGGAAACCGCAAACTCGAAGATCAAGACCGGTATCCCCAAAGACGAAGCCGAAAAGCTCAAAAAAGAGCTTGAAGAAAAGGGCGCGAAGGTTTCCATTAAATAACCAAAAGGCAAGCAATCCCCGCAAGGCGAACCAATCGGTTCGCCTTTTTCGTGTCGCAGAAAATGCTCGATATCGTTATTAGATTTTTTGTGGAGTTTTTTTTGTGGTTCTTATGGGAGCACGAGGAATCCCGGAGTTTTTTGATAATGGTATTTCGGGGGTTCGTGTTTTTACTCGTACTTGCGGGCATTGCCGGATTGGTCTGGTGGCTTGTATCGTGACATACTCAATGTCCAAAACGAGCCTCCGGCGTCTCTTCATTGGCCTAATTTCAATTCCAAAAAATAAAAACTCTCATGCAAATGGATCAACTGGTCGCTTTGTGCAAGCGGCGTGGATTTTTGTTTCAATCGTCCGAAATTTACGGCGGTCTTAACGGCTTCTGGGACTACGGACCGCTCGGCGTGCTTCTCAAAAAGAACGTCAAGGACGCTTGGTGGAACGATATGGTGATGAACCATAACGAACTGATCGTTCCGCAAGGGGCACCTTCGACTTACGAAATGACCGGACTGGACTGCACAATCATCATGCACCCGCAAGTCTGGAAATGCAGCGGACATTACGACCTCTTTCACGATTTCATGGTCGATTGCCGTGAATCAAAAAAGCGATACCGCTACGATCACATTCGGGGACGCTGGGTAGACGGCAGACGACAGGGAGAGACGGCAGATGGCAGACAGGAAGGACAGCAAAATACTGCCGTCTGCCGTCTGCCGTCTGCCGTATTCATTACGACACTTGAAACGGAGAATACACAAAACGCTCTTGATGAAGCTGCGTTGAAATTTTTTGGTCTCCGCAAGAAAGACCTTGACAAGTTGAAATGGGAAGGAGAAATCATGACTCTCCCCTCTGCCGTCTGCCGTCCGCCGTCTGCCGACTCCATCTTGCCGTCTGTCCTCGGTCCTGACGCCAAAAACCCCGGAACGCTTACCGCTCCGCGTGAGTTCAACCTCATGTTCAAAACCGTGATCGGTGCGCTCGGTTCGGATGACGACGCCTCTTTTTTGCGTCCCGAAACCGCTCAGGGGATTTTCGTCAATTTTAAAAACGTCTGCGATAGTACCCGTGTTCGTGTTCCGTTTGGGATCGCCCAGGTCGGAAAAAGTTTTCGTAACGAAATCACGCCCCGCAATTTCACGTTCCGCAGCCGTGAATTTGAACAGATGGAGATCGAGTTTTTCTGCAAGCCTTCCGAATCTTACGATTGGTACAAGTATTGGCGGGACCGCCGGTTCCAGTGGTACATCGACATGGGACTTGCCGGAAACCGTTTGCGGCTAAGAGACCACGACAAGGATGAACTTTCCCACTACTCCGTCGGGACGGCGGACATTGAGTACCAGTTTCCGTTCATGCCGGAAGGGGAGTTCGGCGAACTTGAGGGGATTGCTCATCGCGGCGATTTTGATTTGCGTTCGCATATTGAAGGCAAACTCGTTCGGGAAGGGGAAAACCTCGTCGTCGAAAAGAACGAGCAAGGTCAGCCGAAGCATCGTGGAAGCGGCAAGGATTTGTCGTATTACGACGACTTGACGAAAGAGCGTTTTATTCCGCACGTCATCGAACCGTCGGCGGGTGCGGATCGGGCAACGCTTGCGTTTTTGTGTGAGGCGTACCATGTTGACACCGCTCCGGACGAAAACGGCAAACCGCAGGAACGGGTCGTAATGAGATTCCATCCGCGACTTGCTCCGATCAAAGCGGCGGTGTTTCCGCTGGTCAAAAAGGACGGAATGCCGGAAATCGCAACGGAAATCTACGGCGAACTGAAGAAAAACTTTTCGACATTCTACGACGACAAAGGGGCCGTCGGACGCCGCTACCGTCGCCAGGACGAAATCGGCACGCCGTTTTGCATCACAGTTGACGGCCAAACCGTGCAGGATGGCACCGTAACCATCCGCGACCGCGATTCTCTCAAACAATGGCGTGTCAAAAAAGAAGAGTTGGTTGCGGAATTGAATGAGCGGTTGACTCGATAAAACAAATCCGTTAGCATGACGGAAAGCTTGGTTCTTTATTGAGCGGGAGGAAAAACAATGGCAACAACAAATATCAGTGAAGCATTACAATGGGAACTGAGTGCTCTTCCGTCCACTTATTACCCGGCGGTGCTCGACTTTATTGAGTCCTTGAAAACCCAATGTCGGACGACAGTTCCGACGACAATGCTTTTGTCGGAATCGGCATTGTCGAAGGACTGGGATACCGAAGAGGAGGATGAGGCATGGGCAAGTTTGTAAAAGGAGATGTTGTTGTCATTCCGTTTCCGTTTTCTGACTTGTCGGGAAGTAAACGGCGACCGGCACTCGTCGTTGCCGATCTTGGCGGCGATGATGTGATTTTGTGCCAAATTACCAGTGTTGCCCGTCAGGATAATTACGTGGTGTCTCTTGATACGGCGGATTTTGTGTCGGGAACACTACCAACAAAGAGTGTTGTCCGTCCGAACAAGATTTTTACAGCAGACCAACATCTGGTGTCCTATTTGTCGGGTCGATTAAAACCGGAAAAAATGCAGGAAATTACGACGGAAATCGTTCGAATTTTAGAACAATAAACCGGTGTGAAATCAGAACCTATGACGTGAGCCCGAATACGCTTGACCCGTTTGCACGGCGTGCTCGACGAAACTTTCCAGAATCCGCACGATTCTCTCCTGTTCTTCAGAATTGTTGACGGAAAACGGTAGCGAACGGTCCGCCGTGAGAATCACGACTTGAAACGGTTGCTTCCAGCCGGAATTCCAACTAAAAAACGAACGGCCCGTCAAAAAGCGGTTCGTTTTTGCGGTGGCGGCAATCACTTTGAAAAACGGTACAAAAAACGTTCGCGGACCGGTTTCCGTATAACGGTCCGTCCTCCAATCGTACTTCAATTCACTCTGCCGCTGCCGTAGCCGTAACGTCCAACGCTTCCAAAACGGCCAGCGAAGAAAAACGCCGAACAAAAGCGAGTAAATCACGGAAATCGGTAGACGTGAATAAAGAATCATCACAATCGCAACAAGCACCCTTGTCATCGGCTACGTTTGAATCAGTTCTTCGACGAATTGCTGAATCGGAACCATAAACCAATCCGGGACGTATTGCGGCAGAATTTCGTGATGCAAACAGTCGCCTTGAAGAAAAGCGAGTATTTGCGGGTCGAGAATCGGCCAATAGTACCATGTCAGGATAAACGCAGACAAAACTCCAAGATTGAACGTCCAACCGATGAACCTGTACAGAAACATCGACCACTTTGCCATGGTTTGCGAAACGCGGCTTCCTTTTTCCGAAACGAGAATCAGCGTTTTGCCTTTGTCGTTTTCCTCAATGGTGTCGAGAACGGTAAATCGTCTTTTTGGCGGCGGGTATTCGTTGCGGTCGATGAAATAATCCCTGGCGGGTTTTCCGTGAACCGTTTCTCCTGCAAGTTTTGGTCGGCAGGGAACACTCGCCCAAAATTCACGAAACACATTTTCCAGTTCCCGCATGGATTCTTCGGATTCATGAAAGCAAATTGTTCCCCGATTGCCGGTTGCACCGAAGGGAATCCACGTTTCGTAACGATAATTCTTTTTCCAACGCAGCGTTTTCATGTCGATTTCACCGGGAGCGGCAAGCATTCGTGAAACGGGAAGCATTGTAACATCCCGGTCGAAAACTTTTGGTGACGGTTTCCATCCAATGTGTTGATAACTGTATTCAATGCGCAGGGACTCGGCGTCATATCGAAGGGTACGGAGGCAAGCATACACACGAAAGAGGACCAATCCGCCGACGGTCAGGAAAAACAGAAGCAATCCGCATTGGAGCCAGTCGGAGAAGCTGTAGAGTCCGACACGTACACATTGCAGGAGGCCGCCGGAACAAAAAAGCACGATTATGCCCGCAAAAAACGGTGGTTCGTTTTTGAAATCGTATTTCAGTTTCAACGTCAACATGCTTTCATTGCGTTGACAATTCAGGTTCCCCACCAGAATCTGTGGGTAAAAAAATAGGTTTTTTGAGGTATGTGGAACAGAAAAGTAGATAATGGACCTTGAAAGTAAAGTATTTCAGTCACGTTGTATCGAAATAGTACATCTGGAAAT
>Ga0209628_10002776_pt1 | contig 12026 bp, 10 predicted proteins | sample TergutCu122P4_FD_187285 | JGI IMG/M metagenome (GOLD analysis project Ga0209628, IMG submission 187285) | Cubitermes ugandensis P4 segment gut microbial communities from Kakamega Forest, Kenya - Cu122 P4 (SPAdes) (version 2) | ecosystem: Host-associated > Arthropoda: Insects > Digestive system...
CAAGAGAGGTTATTCTTGACGATAAAAACTCAACCCTTTATACCGATAGTTTAATTTATACAACCAACACGGGAATAGCATATTACGTTACCGGCGGCACCATGATTTCTAAAGAAGATACACTGAAAAGCAAAATAGGAAGATATGATACGAACACAAATATCGCGCAGTTCAGAAAAAATGTTACTTTGAATAATCCCACGTATCACATGGCTTGCGATTCTTTTAACTATAATACCAAAACGGAAATTGTTTATTTTTTGTGTAGAACCCATTTGATTTCGGATGAGAATGATATTTTCACCAATTCCGGATGGTATGATACACGCCAAAATTTTTCACAATTAATTGATGATGTTAAACTTATAAAAAAGAACCAGGAACTTACCGCCGATTCTGTTAATTATGATAAAAACTTGGGATTTGGCATTGCCCAAAGTCGTGTTACCATCACGGATACCACTCGTGGGTTTATTGTTAAGGGCGAGTACGGCGAGTATTTGGAAAAAGGAGGCTTGTCGTGGATTACAGACCGCGCTTTGTTAATTATGATTGATAAGGAAAAAAACGACTCGCTCTATATGCACGCCGATACCCTGAAAATGTATTTCGATACCGTGCAAAACCCACAACTGATGCTGGCGCACTTTCATGTCAAATTTTTTAGCAAAGATTATCAAGGCGCTTGCGATTCAGTAAGTTACAGTGTTGTTGACTCACTAGGGATGATGTTTTATAATCCTGTGGTGTGGAACCAGCAACACCAATTCTTTGGAGATACCATTAGTTTTATGATTGTGGATTCCGTTTTATCCATATTAAAATTACTAAAAGATGCTTTTATCATTTCCGATGTTTACGACGAAAAAGAATTTAATCAGGTGAAGGGGAAAAACATGATAGGATTTGTGAAAAATCAAGAATTAAAAGAAGTGAATGTCATCCATAATGTAGAGATGATTTATTATGTTATGGATGACGACACGTTATTGATTGGGATTAACAAGATGGAAACCAATGAGATGAAAATATTTTTAGAAAACAACCAAATAGAAGAGCTTCGGTTTTATGATTATCCGGATGGTAAATTTTGGGCAGAAAGCGAACTTCCGATGGATGATCGGCTTTTAAAAGATTTTCGTTGGATGGACGCTTATCGACCTAAAAAAATAGAGGATATTTATTCCAATCCGATTCCAAGAGTAAAATAACAAAAAAAGTGTATTTTTGCCGCCGATTTGGTCTCTTAGCCGAGTGGTTAGGCACCGGTCTGCAAAACCGTTTACTCCGGTTCGAATCCGGAAGAGACCTCAACACAAAAGCACTCTCTTGAGCGCTTTATTCATTTATAATCCCCACATCCTCTCATCCCCACATTCTTCTTTCTCCTCCTCTTCTTTCTTCTCCTCTTCCTCTTCTTCATCCTCTTCCTCCTCTTCTTCTTCCTCTTCCTCAATAAAATAAACCTTCTTCACCGGTCCTTCATTCTTATAAAAAAAAGCGAGTGCAATTCCGGTAATGGCGCCTGCGAGGTGGCCTTCCCAAGAGATATGTTTGTCCGGAAATAGTTGTGGAAAGAATCCCCAAATAATACTTCCATATAAGAAAATGATAATGAGTGAGTAAGCCATGAGTTTCGGTTCCTGTTTTAAAACAGAAATGGTTACTAAAAAAAATGCCAACGCATACACTACACCGCTGGCGCCAATGTGAACCCCTTCTGTACCAATTATCCAGGTGAAGACCCCCGCCATAAACCATGTCATTAGTAATATTAATGTCGCTTTTTTATGAAAAAAATAAAAAATAGAGAAAAGTAAAATCAATAACGGTACTGAGTTGGAGAACAAATGTGCCATATCGCCATGCAGAAAAGGCATGGTAATAATACCGAACAATCCGTCTAAACTTCTGGGTTTCATTCCGTAATCATTCCAATGCAACCCAAAAATATCGTTGAGTAGAAAAAAAATCCATAAAATAGAAACAATAATGATCGACTTTAATATTGAATGAAAAAAAATTTCTTTTTCAAAGTCTTTGGGTATAGTTTGAGGTTCCTCGAGCTTATTTTTGTACATTCCGCAAAATTTTCTTCATAATTTCCGTGTTGTCAAACAATCCTGAGAATTGTTCTGCGCCGGCACCAATGGCAAAAAAAGGAACAATGTTTCCGGTATGTTCCTTGGTTGTATAATCAAACCCCTTCTCAAAAATAGCGCTGCCGCCCGTGTCATGGTCTGCTGTAACGAGGATTAAAGTTTCTGTGGGGTATTGTTCATAAAACGCCAACGCAATTTTAATGGCATCCGAAAACTCTTTTATTTCGCCATACATCTCTTTTTCCAAATTGTAGTGGTTTGCCCAATCAATTAAACCGCCCTCAATCATAAAAAAGAAAGGCTTGTTTTGCGCCGACAGTTTTTTTATTCCCAATTGCGTAATTTGCGCCAACGTAAAGTCGTTTTTATCTTTTTTTATAGAATAAGGTAATTGTTTCTCATTTTTTTTTGGCGACTGAATAAGCACATTTTTCAAAGACTCAGACTCGTAACATTCTTTAATAGAAGTAGAAACGACGTAATGATTATCCCTTAGCAGCGTAAAAACAGAAACTGAGTCTCTTGGAGCCGGTTTAATAAATCCTGCGCCTGCAAAAAATTCAAATCCGGAAAAGGGGAGTTGCTTGGCAATGTCGTAATAATCGCTTCTGCTGGTGGCGTTTGCATAAAATCCGGCTGGTGTGGCATGGTCAATGCTTACCGATGTAGCAATGCCAACCGCAAACCCTTTTTGATGTAGCATTTTTGAAATCGGAGTGAATATACGGGTTTGGTCGGAGGAAACATTTAGCATCCCGTTTTTGGTTTTTTCCCCCGAAGCCAACGCGGTTGCCGCTGCCGATGAACAAGTTACCAATCGGTTTGCAGAATGCGTTGTTACAAGTCCCGTTACCGGAAATTGTGAAAAACAGAGCGTATCTCCTTTTGTTTTTGCCATATTTTTGCTGTGGGTCAACACTCCAATTCCAAAGCCATCGCCAATAAAGAAGAAAATGTATTGGGGCGTTTGTGCATTACAGACAAAAATGCAGAAATTGGAAAGCAGAAAATAGAAAGCAGTACTGAAATATTTATTCATTTAAAAACCTGTTGCATAAACATTTTGCGAAAATTCGGCTTTAAGTTTATTGATTTTGGTGTGAATCGTGGCATCAAAATTAAAATCATCAACTTTAATTATCAATCCTCCAATAAGTTTTGGGTCAACAGAAGGATAGATGATAAAAGTAAAAGGCGTATCTTTTTCTAAATATTCTTTGATATGCTGCACCATTTTTTCGGAAAGCGGGTGGGCGGTTGTAATGAAAGCTTCTTTTATATTGTGTTGAGTATAATAGATTTTGATAAATTGCGTGCAAATGAGCAACAGTTGTGGTTCTCTTCTTTTTTTAACAACCAAAGAAAAAAACCGGTATGTGGTTTCGCATAAATGGTTTTTAAAAATTTCCTGGACTATGTTTTGTTTTTTATCATGATGAATAATTGGACTTTCCAGCACGGTTTTCAGTTCTTTATTTGCAGAAACGACTTCTTGAATGTGCAATAAATCGTGATACACTGCATCAACATTTCCGGCATCCGAAGCAAAATTGTACAAAGCACCGGCATAACGGGAAGCTAATTTAGGGTTTTTCATAAAAAAAATTTTTTACTTTTTATTCACGTTCCTGTTTTCCAAACACTCATAAATCAACTTCACAAACTCGGTATTGGCAAAATGTCCGGGTTTTTTGGCAATAATTTCTCCTTTAATAGGTTTTCCAAGAAGGTATAAATCTCCCAGTAAATCCAACAGTTTATGACAAGCCGGTTCATTCAAACATCTCAATTTCACATTGTTTAGAGTTCCGTTTTCGTTAACCTGAATATTTTTCTTATTAAAGAAATTGCCGACTTCTTCTAAGGTTTCGGGGTCCGGTTTTTTATCTACAAAAACGATAGCATTATCCAACTCTCCGCCTTTAACTAAGTTATTTTTAATGAGATAATGCAATTCATGGAGAAAAACAAAAGTTCGGCACGGGGCGATGTGTTCAATAAACTCTTCCATTTTTTTCATTGAAGCACACTGACTGGCTAAAACGGAAGTTCCATAGTCCACCATCACCGAAATTGAAAATTTTTCGGCAGGCACTAAAATAAGTTCAATGCCCAAGTCGGGTTTTTCAAATTTAACAACCTCATCTACAGATATATACTCTCTTGGTACGGGTTGTTCCACCAAGCCGGCTTTTTGAAGCATTTTAATAAACGGGATAGCGCTTCCATCCATGATAGGTATTTCTTCTGCATCAATTTGAATGAGCAGGTTGTCGATGTTCATACCTGCAAAAGCGGCTAATAAATGCTCGACAGTTTTCACATTGACTCCGTTTTCATGAAGATTAGTACTTCTTGAAGTATCCGTAACGTTCAAAACATGAGCTTTTACGGTTGGTTTTTCGTCCAAATCAATTCTTTGGAAAACGATTCCATGATTTGCCGGTGCCGGCTGTAAGGTAATAGATACTGCACACCCTGTGTGTAGTCCTTTTCCGGAGATAGTAACCTCCGAAGCGATAGTGGTTTGATTTTTTTTCATAAAAAACTCGTTATTTGAACAAATCACTCTGATTTCTTCATCTGTTTCATTAATTCATTAATTTGGTTAAACAATTCAGGTAATTTTTTTCTGTATATAATAAGTTTTTTTTCTTCTAAAACGGAGATTGCTGGAGAGCCCAGCACAACTTTATTGTCGGGAATATTTTTAGGCACGCCCGATTGCGCTCCAATAACCACATTATCTCCAATTTTCAAATGTCCTGCCACGCCTACCTGTCCTGCTAAAATACATTTCTTTCCGATTTTTGTAGATCCGGAAACGCCCACTTGAGAAGCAAACCCCGATCCTTCACCTATTTCGCAATTGTGTGCAATTTGGATAAGATTATCCAATTTTACGTGGTCGTGAATTTTGGTTGAGCCTAAAGTAGCGCGGTCAATGCAAGTGTTTGCGCCTATCTCTACATGGTTTCCAATGATTACATTGCCTATTTGCGGCACTTTAAAATAATCGCCTTCTTGTTGTGCAAAACCAAACCCGTCTGCACCAATCACTGCGCCGGCATGAATAATAGTATCGTGTCCAATTTCACAATCTGCATATACTTTCACGCCGGAATAAAGAACACTGTTTTTTTCAATTTTCACATTATCTCCCACATAAACATGGGGGTATAAAAGAACATTATCTCCAATTTTTGCATTTTCACCCACACTCACAAATTCACCGATATAAACATTTTCACCAATTTTTGCAGTTTTAGCGATACACGCTTGCGGCATGATACCCGTTTTTTTGGGTTTCATTTGTTGGTAAAAGTCCAACAGTTTAGCCAATGCCAAATAAGAATTATCCGCACGAATTAATGTTGTCTTAATGGGTTTTTCCGGAACGAAATCTTTATTTACAATAACCGCAGAGGCTTTTGTTTCATATATAAATTCGGTATATTTCGGATTCGCTAAAAAAGACAATCCACCTTCAACGCCTTCTTCAATTTTACATATAGTATGAATGGCTACGTTAGGGTCTCCTTCAACGGAAGCTGCGATAATTTCTGCAATTTGTGAACTTGTAAATGTCATTTAGAAATTTTGCGCAAAAATAAAATGTTTTTTTTAACAAAAGATATTTGCAATGCATTAAAAAAAATATATTTTTGCCGCCTTTGAAAAGGAGAGATGGGTGAGTGGCTGAAACCAACAGTTTGCTAAACTGTCGTAGGGGTAACCCTACCGCGAGTTCGAATCTCGCTCTCTCCGCAAATCCACTGTTTTTCATTTTTTTTGTTTATTATTACATAGTTAAAAAAATTGGGACACTTCTAAAAGCAAAGGCGCGATTTTATCGCGCCTTTGCAAACAAAAAACCATTTGATAACGCCACAAATTACTAATTGCTAGCAAAATTAATACATTCGCGGACTGTTATTTTTCTTTAATATTTCCTTTTAATATTGTTCGGTATGAAATGCTTTTTCATAGTTTTTGTTCCTGATTTTGAAGAATTTTCCCCGTAATAAACACTCCATCCATATTCCTCATCGTCAAATAAAATCACTTGTATCTTTCCGTCAGAGGATTGAAAATTATGTTCTCCATTTACCATTCCTTTGTATATGTATTTTTTCGACAAAAAGTTTTTAGCACGGGTTTCAATATTACTTGATTGATTAAATACTACATAAACTCTAAGAAGCTTATTTTCTTCAAAATGGTATAGAACAAAATACACATCATCATTTTCTCCATCATAATCCAAATTATTTTCATCTTCTTGGAAAAGATCTCTTGTTTCGTAGTTTTTAACGGCACTCTTTGTTCCTCCGAATTTCAGATATGGGTCTCTGTAGGTTAATTCATCACCACCGCCGCTTTTAGTAACTATCACGGTACATTCGGCAGCAAATTTGCCATTGTTTGTTGTGGCAGTGATGGTTGTTTCTCCGGCGGATATTGCTGTAACTTTTCCGTAGCTGTTTACCGTAGCAATATCTTTGTCGTCTGAAAAGTAATTGCATACCGGCAAAGACGCATTTGTCGGAACGGGCATCAATTCTAAAATGTAGGTATCTCCAACAGGGATATAAATTTCTGATTTATTGAATTTTATCCCTTTTAGAGCAACTTTTCCGGGTCCGGTTTTTTTGCTATTTTCTTTTTCACAACTCATAAAAATGAGCATCATGGATACAGCGAAGCAGACAACTATAGTCGCCACATTTTTTAAATTGATTTTGGTTTTTTTCATAATAATAAATTGATTAAATGATTAATATTTCATAAATTTTTGAACTTTTTGACTTGATTCGGTTATGATGCGCACAAAGTAGATGCCATTCGATAACCGAGCAATGTTTACTGTTGCTTTATTTCCTGTATTATGTTGAGAAATAACGGTTTGTCCTAAAAAGTTAATAATTTCAACCGTTTTGAAGATGTTTTCGGCAGTAATTGTGATTTGTGCGGAAGCCGGATTGGGAACAATCGCAAAAAATGGTTGTTCATTTTCAACAATTCCTACAGAGCATCCGTTTTTAGTAACTTGAGCCGCCGCCGATTCAACGCCACCGGCACAAACCGTTTTAACTCCCCATGTATGCGGTTGTGGTTTATCAAAATTAGTATCTGTATAAGAATTTTGGTTATGGTTTCCTTTAATGAGTACACCATCGCGGTATATGTTGTAAACTGCTGTACTTCCGCCGTTTGTACTCACTTCCACGTCATCCACCAAAATATAATCTCCTTCGTCTCGAGGTGTAAAAGCATGAAATCCGAGGTAGAAAGTGTCGCTTGCGCCGGGTGTAAATTCCTTAGTGATTAAAGTCCAATTGGGAATATAATTAGTTGTATTATTATATAATATAGTATTCATATCTGAAACAGAATTTGTTTGCCCGATTTTCAGTTCAAAATAATCATGTTCATCATTATCGGGCCAACCGGGCAACAACAGCCAGAATTTTATCGTATATTTTGTGCCTGCCGTAAGTTGAATACCCGGACTAAATAACCATGCATTTCTTTTTGTATCAGGAAGCCACAAATTTCTTGCACATTTACTTCCGCTATGCGGCGAAACTCCTGTTGGTCCTTCTCTTATTTCCCAATCATCTCCGTCGCCATTATTCCAGTAAGTCCATTCGCTTCCACCTCCTTCAAAATCTTCAGTAAAAACCACTTCTGATGGCGTAGCGGGCGCAGTAGCCGGTGCATTCCATGTTAATTGCGCCTCACAATTTCCTGTGTAATTTACTGCCATATTGGTAATAGGGTTGCAGTCGTTTCCACTGTTTCCGCCGTTAAATTTTACAACAATTCCATCTGTATTTCCTCTACCCAAAGTAGTTCCCCAGTCTCCATTATTAAAAGAGCCCGCTTCCGATTCTCCGGCAGCAACAATGCCATCCGGCAAAGCAGCAATGGCATAAAATCGGTCGCCGGCACTTCCGCCGAAATTCTTTTTCCATTTTAAGTTTCCGTTGTTATCGTATTTTACCAATATGGCATCTGAGCCACCCTTTCCTCCTGTTCCTGTCCAGTTTCCATTGTTAAAAGAGCTGGACGCAGAATATCCTGCCGCAATAACTCCATCAGCTACCCGAGTAACCGAATAAAAGCCATCGGAACCGCTTCCGCCAAAATGGTTTTTCCACTTCAGATTTCCGTTAAAATCAAATTTCGCAATAATCGCGTCGTCGTCTCCATTTCCGGTAATACCGCTCCAATCTTGTAACCCAAAACTTCCGGCATTAGAAAACCCCACAGCCACAATACCGTCAGCCACCATGGTAACTCCAAAAAACTGATTGATTGAAGGACCGCCAAAATTATTTTTCCACGCTACAGTGCCATCATTTCTAAATTTCACTATCGAGGCATCATAATCACCCTTAGTAGAATAGCCGGTCCAATCTCCTTCGTTTAAAACACTTGAATTACCCACCGCCACTACGCCATCGGAAACTGTTGTTACACCTGCAAACCAATCGCCACTCATTCCTCCGTGATTTGCACGCCAAACCATATTACCTGAATTGTTGAATTTTACAATAGAGGCATCAATGTAACCTCTTCCGGAAACCCCCGTCCAATTTCCTGTGCCAAAAGTAGTTGGCCACGAATGACCTACCGTCACAACTCCGTCGGAAACTGCAGTAATAGCATGAAACTCATCAATACCATGTCCGCCGAAATTATTTTTCCACGCTACACTGCCGTCACTTTTGAATTTAACAACAGTCGCATCAACGAATCCTGTCATATAAGTACCTCCGTGTCCGGTTGATCCTATCCAATCTCCGTTGCCAAAAGAGTCATCGGAAGAATACCCTGCAACTACAACTCCATCTGAAACCGCAGCAGCGCCTTTAAAAGTATCCGAATAAGTTCCGCCGAATGGTTTATTCCATAATACGGTTTGCGCCCACATACCGAGAGGAAAAAACCAACAAATTAGAAATAAATAATTTTTCATAAAAAAATTTCGTAATTAATTTCACCGGCAAAAAAATAATAAATTTTTGATTTTTTTCTAAGTAATTTTACTTAATTTTCATCAGCGTTTTTCTAAGTAATTTTACTTAGAAGCGGGGGAGGGGCAGAATTTTTTGATAAAATCTCTTACATCCGCAATGGTTACATATCCTTCATGCTAAGTCCCAAATATTCAATATCATAACCTTTCATTTTCTCCACTTTTATCCCAAAAACTGCCAATCCGTGTTATTCCGCCAAGTTCAATAAATTTTTGACGAAAATAGCGTTCCAAAATTTTCCCGCTAAACGTAGAATAGTCGCGTTCAATAATTTTTTTTAGTTCATTATATTGTGCAATTTCAATAATATGACTGTACTTATAAATAAAACGAAACCAAAATGTTAAAAAATTATCTTCTATCACATAGCGAAGGTTTTTTGTTTTTGTTTTTGTAAAAATGGGGAGGTTTTTTCCAATAATGTTATAATCATTTTCCAAACGCGTTAAATAACCGCTTACTTCTTTTCCCAATGAAGCTTCTATTTTACTCCGAGTGTTTTCACCTCTTGCAATTGCCGATAAAATACTGAAATACACAGCATAGTCTTTACCAAATTCTTCTATTAACATATTTTTTCCATCTGCAATAAAGGCAGAATCTTCGGAAATCATCAGAAAGAGAAAAAGTTTACCAAACTCTGTGTTATTTCCAAATAATGGTAAATTGAGCATTTTCAGATGATTGATATTGAATATGTTGCAACCGTGCGATCTCACTTTCTCGATTATAAAATTTCATAATTTTTATTTATTTAAAAAATATTTCAAAACCACGGTTTCGGAACTCGTGGTTTCGGAACGCAAAAATTTTTTTTTTTCGGCTCAATCGGAAAAGGCTAAAAATTGAAAAATGTTTTGGAATTACAAAATATGTAGTATTTTTGCACCCATTTTTTATTATAACTTTTTATTCCCTAATCACTAATCCCTAATCCCTAATCCCTAATTTATGCCCAGCCTTAAGGAAATCCGCACCCGAATCGCCTCTGTTGAGTCCACCCAAAAAATTACATCAGCCATGAAGTTGGTGTCGGCGGCAAAATTACGCCGCGCCCAACACGCGATTTTTAATTTAAGACCCTATTCCCATAAACTCAACGAAATACTCCAAAACTTAGCGGGCGATATTTCAGACGAAAATCCGCTTTTTGTTGCCCGAAACCCGGAAAATGTGGTGTTAATTGCCATCACCTCAAACAGGGGATTGTGTGGCGCGTTTAATTCAAATGTTATCAAAGAAACACACCGCATTATTCATGATAATTATAAAAAACAACGCGCAGAAAAAAAACTGAAACTCATCTGCATCGGAAAAAAAGCGGTAGAACAATTATCCAAAAGTTATGAAGTGATGTTTGCGCACGAAACGCTTCTCGATGCACCTCATTTTGAAGATGTTGCAAAGATAGTTTCCGGATTGATTGATGATTTTTGCAGTAAAAAAATTGATAAAATTGCCATCATTTACAATCGTTTTGTTAACCCCGCCACTCAAAAAATTACAGTCGAAAACTTTTTACCGGTGGTTAAAACAGAAGAAAAATCATCCAAAAAAATAACGAATGCAAATTTTATCTATGAGCCTAATCAGGAAGATTTAGTAAACGAGTTGATTCCTAAAATATTAAAAATACAATTGTACAAAACCATTTTAGATTCTGTGGCTGCAGAGCACGGGGCGCGTATGACCGCTATGGCAAAAGCCACCGACAATGCTATTGAAATATTAAGAGAACTAAAACTAAAATACAATAACGCCCGCCAAGCAGTGATTACCAACGAATTGAACGAAATTGAGAGCGGCGCGGAAGCATTGAAGAATTGAGACGTACCAATAATATTTAATATACTTTCGCCACCATTTTTTTTATTAAAATTTTTAAATATGAAACCAAAATTATTTATTCTTTTATTCTTTTCGTTGTTTTTTGTAAATCATTGTTTTTCACAAATATACAAAGGCAGCGAAGCAAACCAAATGATTAATAATACCGAATTGGTAAAGTTTAAAGACTATACCAAAGTGCCGAATTATTTCCGTTTTTCTGATAATATTTCCAAAACAGAACAGGAAGCCATTGATATTATTAAAAGTTTTATTCAAAACAGCAATTCCGATTTGCAGTTAAAAATTGCTCAAAAACAAGGCGATGGAAGTTATACGCTTCGGTATTTTCAAACCGTAAATGGGTATCCCATAGAATTTACCGCCTTACATTTTCAGTTAAAAAACAATAAAATAACAGAAGTTAATGGAGAAATTTTAGACAATCCGCAAATTATTCCGAATTTTATAATTTCCGAAGAAACGGCGTTGCAATTTGCATTAAATTATGTGAATGCACAGCAATATATGTGGGAAGAAGATGACGAATATCTGCCCAAAGGGGAGAAAGTTATCGTTCCTAATCAGACTGATTTAGAAAACTCAATGCTGAAATCTGCGTATAAGTTTAATATTTTTTCAAAAAATCCAATGAACCGGCAAATGATTTATGTGGATGCCGAAAACGGAGAGATTATTTTGGATTTGCCTTTGATTCATTTTTCGAGGGCTGCTGCAACAGCGCAAACTGCCTATTACGGAGTACAACCCATTGAAACTACGCTAAGTGGTGCAGTATATAATCTGCAGGACCAAACCCGCGGAAACGGCGTTCAAACTTACAACTGCAACAACACGGCAAGCTGGCTCAATAATTATTACACAAACACTACAACTACTTGGAACAGTACTCCTTACGGAACAGATGCCCATTTTGCAACTGCTTCTACTTACGATTATTTTTTACAAAAACACGGATACAACAGTATTGATAATGCGGGTTTTGCGCTCAAATCTTACGTAAATTTTAATTTGGTTGCTTATGGTTATT
>Ga0209628_10002778_pt1 | contig 12026 bp, 11 predicted proteins | sample TergutCu122P4_FD_187285 | JGI IMG/M metagenome (GOLD analysis project Ga0209628, IMG submission 187285) | Cubitermes ugandensis P4 segment gut microbial communities from Kakamega Forest, Kenya - Cu122 P4 (SPAdes) (version 2) | ecosystem: Host-associated > Arthropoda: Insects > Digestive system...
TCACGCCTCCGCTTCGCTCCGGCTGCGCTACCGTTTTACGCGCTCGCATCAACCATCCGACCCCACCCCGCAACCCAGCACCGAGCAGCCGACCCGTCCAGACCACCAGACCACCAGACCACCAGACCACCAGACCACCAGACCACCAGACCACCAGACCACCAGACCACCAGACCACCGTGCCACCGAGAGGCTTCCACGAGCCGAGGCATCCACCACCAATGACGGTCGGGCCGGGGGACCAACGGCCGCTCACCTGCGGTGATCTGCGTTAGGTGGTAAACGATGCACGGTGATCGTGCATAACTTACCCCTTAGCGGAGTCTAGGGTCCCCCGTGTGTGGTGACATGGCGACGCTCAAGTCATGACGGTGACGCCGGGAAAGCCTTCGAGACCAACCAGTACGGGCACGACAACCACAGCGAAACCGGAACCGATCCGGCGGAACCGGACCACAGAGCCCCGGTCCCCACCACCCAAGAATTCCACCGCACCCGAATGCCCAACCACCTCGCAAGGGCGACCCCACCCGAATGCCCAACCACCTCGCAAGGCCGACCCCACCCGAATGCCCCAGCACCCCAGAAGGCCGACCCCACCCGAATGCCCCAGCACCCCGGAATGCCGACCGTGGCCGGGCGTCCCACCACCCCCCGGACCAATTGCCACCACTCTATGGGACTCACCGGAATGCCGACGGCACCTGCATATCCAACCCCCCAATATCCCGACTTGGACCCCGCGCCAACCCCCGGTGAACGGGGCTAGACTGTTGCGATATCAACCGGCCCGGCACCGCGCGTACTGATGAGGAGCCGGGCGAACTGAAAGGACAACTATGCAATCCTGGCGTTTCTATGGGACGAACAAGCCCCTGGTTCTGGAGGAAGTGGAGGAACCGCACGCCGGACCGGATGAGGTCGTGGTGGCGGTCAAGGCGGCCGGCCTGTGCCACTCCGACGTCACCACTCTGGACGATCCGGGCTGGATGGCGCTCTTCCCGCGCCTCCCGGTGACGATGGGGCACGAGAACTCGGGCATCATCACCGAGGTCGGGGCCAACATGGGCCACTGGAAGGTCGGCGACCGGGTCGGCCTGGCGCCGGTCATGCCTGACGGCGACGCGATCGGCTACGGCAAGTGGGACGGCGGCTTCGGCCCCCTGTTGCGGGCGACCGAGGCGAACCTGGTCAAGCTGCCCGATGAGGTCTCCTTCGAGTTGGGCGCGATGGCGACCGACGCCGGTCTCACGGCCTACCACGCGATGGTCGCCGTCGGCGGCGCCAAGGCCGGTATGCGCGTCGGCGTGATCGGTCTCGGCGGTCTGGGCTACATCGGCGCGCGGGCGGCGGCGCTGCTGGGTGCCGAGGTGTACGGCGCGGAGGTCAACCCCGCTACCCGCGACCTGGCCGATGAGATCGGCCTGACCGGTGTGGCGGACTCGATCGAGGCCTTCAAGGACAAGAACCTGGAGCTGATCGTGGACTACGCCGGTTTCGGTACGACCACGGCGTCGGCGATCCAGACGCTCACCGAGTTCGGTACTTTCGTGCAGGTCGGCATGGGCAAGCTGGAGGCGACCATCAGCACGTACCCCATCATCATCAACCAGCTGACCATCCGCGGATCGAAGTCGGGCACGAAGGAGGACCTCGAGGCCCTCTACGAACTGATGAAGTCCGGCGCCCTGAACCCGCCGATCAACCGGATCACCCATGCGGAGATCCCGGAGTCCCTGGACCGCCTCCGCAAGGGCGGCGTCATCGGCCGTCTGATCGCGATCTACGACTGAGAGTCTCTGACAAGCCCTGACATGGGGGACGGTTCTTGTTGTCCGGACAACAAGAACCGTCCCCCATGTCAGGGCTAGACTGGGGCGATATCGACCGACCTGGCGCCAACCGTACTCTCGCTTGTCGCGTAGTGGCCGACAGAAAGGACAACCATGCAATCCTGGCGTTTTCACGGAACCAACAAGCCTTTGGTCATGGAGGAAGTGCCCGAACCACACGCGGGGCCGAACGAGGTCGTTGTCGCCGTCAAGGCGTCGGGCCTGTGCCACTCCGATGTGTCGGCGCTCGACGATCCCGGCTGGATGGGGCTCTTCCCCCGCATCCCGATGACTCTGGGGCATGAGATCGCCGGGGTCATCACCGAAGTCGGCTCCAACATGGGTCATTGGAAGGTCGGCGACCGGGTCGGCCTGTCGCCGATGATGAGCGACGGCGACGCGATCGGCTACGGCGCATGGGACGGCGGCTTCGGCCCGCAGGTTCGGGCGACCGATGACAACCTGGTGAAGCTTCCCGACGAGGTCCCGTACGACCTGGGTTCGATGGCGACGGACTCGGGCCTCACCGCGTATCACGCGATGGTCGTCGTCGGCCGGGCCGCGGCGGGTATGCGGGTCGGCGTGATCGGATTGGGCGGCTTGGGTTACATCGGCGCGCGGGTCGCGTCGCTGCTGGGCGCGGAGGTGTACGGCGCGGAGGTCAACCCCGCTACCCGAGACCTGGCCGATGAGATCGGCCTGACCGGTGTGGCGGACTCGATCGAGGCGTTTGCCGACAAGAACCTGGAGCTGATCGTGGACTATGCCGGTTTCGGTACGACCACGGCGTCGGCGATCCAGACGCTCACAGAGTTCGGCACTTTCGTGCAGGTCGGCATGGGCAAGCTGGAGGCGACCATCAGCACGTACCCCATCATCATCAACCAGCTGACCATCCGCGGCTCGAAGTCGGGCACGAAGGATGACATGGTGGCCCTCTACGAACTCATGAGGGCCGGCGCGCTCAACCCGCCGATCAACCACATCACCCAAGCGGACATCCCGGCCTGCCTGGACCGCCTGCGGGTTGGCGGCGTGGTGGGCCGCTTCATCGCGATGTACGACTGAACGCAGGCTCCGGCGCATCCGGGGCAGGACAAGCCCTGACAAGAAGAACCGTGCGAGTGTCAGCTTGTCCGGACGGCAAGAACCGTCCGACTTGTCGTAGTCGCACCGCCTACTTTGTCACGCCCATTTGCCCACTTTGGGGCGATTGGGTACGATGGGTCACATGGGTTCAACCGCCACTGACTGGCTCATCGATACCGACTCCCGGGGCCGGGCCTCGCTAGGGCGCCCTGGTCGGCGTTACCGCATGACCGAGAGTCCAGACGGAACACTGACGTTGGAACCGGCGAGCCTGATCACCGACCTGGAACGCCGATTCCTGGCCAACACCGATCTCCAGGCCCAGCTTGCCTACGCGCGGGCTCATCCGGAGCAGGCTGTGGAACGGCCGCGCCGCCGTCTGGGCGACCAATGAGAAGCCAATGAGAAAGGTGCTCTTCGACCCCCAGCCTGATGCGGCGCTGGACAGATTGTGGGACACCAACGAAATCCTGGCCGACCGTGTCGAGGAGGCGGTGGACTGGATCCGGGAGGGCGACCCACGCTCGCGGCGGCGGGGGTTCGCGGGTGGCATCTACCTGATCGAGGTCCACGCGTCGGGGCAGGACTGGAGCGTGTTGTGGGAGGAACCGCATCCCGGAGTGGCGTACGTCCGGCATATCGCCGAGTCGACGACGATTTGAATCCCGGCCGGGAGGGTCAACACGCCGTCTCCTGTCTGCGGGTTGGTCTCGTTGGTCGTGGCCTGCAGTCTGGTGGGGAAGGCGTCGCGCGGGCCTACGGGCCCAGCAGCGCAAGGGGGATGACAGCGATACCGTCCTGATCACGGTAGGCGAACTCACCGGTGGTGAGGATCACAGAGTCGATGAGGTCATCGCCCAGACGTTCGTTCAGCCAGCGCAGGTGTCGTGAGTCGTGGGGGTGTGGGCTGCCCGTCAGTTTGACCTCGATGGCGAGCACGCGATGGTCGTCGCGCTCTACGATGATGTCGATCTCGTGGAGTCCTTCACGATCGCGCAAGTGGCAGACCTGGGCCCGGAGTGGCTGAGCGAGAACCCGGACGGTCTGCACGCATACCGACTCGAATAGCGCGGCGAGCAGCGTATCTTCACGCCGCGTCGTACCCTTACCGGCTATGAGTGATGCCACCGATGCCCCGAGAAGGCTGGCGGCGATGGCTGGGTCGACGAGATGGTGCTTGGGGGAAAGGCCGAGCCGCCGCAGCGGGCTGAAGGCCGGTGTCCAAGCCGGTAGTGGCTCGAGAATCCACAAGCGCTCCAGTAACGTCCGATACGCGTCGGCCGTGTTCCTCGACGGCTTGTCGGACTCGCCGGGGGTGGCGGCGTCCAGGAGGGTAGTGTAGGCGGCGGTCGTTGCGGTGGCCGCCGCATAGGCGGCGAGCCAGGCCCGCAAGGCCAGGGGGCGACGTATCTGCGCGCCTAGCCCTGGGATGTCGTGTTCCACGATCCGGTCGATATAGGAGCGGATCATGTCGACGCGAATGTCTGGCGGGTAGCCGCGCAGTCCTGGAAAACCGGATGCAATGATCTCCTCGGCGTAGTCCGCGAGACGCAAGGACGTGTGACCGCCAATGCTCGGGCGCGTGCCGGACAGAAGAGCGGCCAGAGACACTGACGGGGTTTCCAGGCCTCGCTCCGGCAGTGCCATTGGTCGCATCACCAGTCGCATGATCCGTCCGGCCCCGGAATGCATGCGAGCGTCGGCCGGCGGGATCGCTGATCCAGTCAAGAGGAAGCGACCCGGCGCCTGGTCCCGGTCAACCGCGCGGCGGACGACGTCCCACGTTGGTGCCACCATCTGCCACTCGTCAACGAGCAGCGGTCCTGGCAGCGTCAGGATGGTGGTCGGGTCGGCCTCAACTCCAAGGCGCGCCTGCGGGTCATCGAGTTGCAGTACGTACGCCGCCCGCCGTTCTGCCGTGACCGTCTTGCCAACGCCTTTCGCCCCTTCGATGGCGATTGCGGGGACGGCTGCCAGGAGCCTGTCCAACTCCGCGTCCAACACCCTCGGTCGGTAGTCCATGGAACCATCCTACGTCCTATTGGGCAGATCTCCGCCATTCCAATGTGCAGATTGCCGTCATTGCGGTGAGCAAGGCGCCGTCTCGGGGACGACGAGTGAAGCGGCAAGCCCCCGATCCCGGAGTGGCGTACGTCCGGCATATCGCCGAGTCGACGACTGGGGGACACGGGGGGACACGGGGGGACACGGGGGGACACGGGGACGGTTCGGGGACGCGGGGACGGTTCCGGTGTCTGGCGTAGTCATCACAGGAATTTGTCGGCACGTCTGGACATTAGTGTTGTCGAACGGGTCATCTGCACTGGGGAATCGGGAGGAATTGAGAACTGATATTGTCTGGGATACAGGGGTTTTTCTCTCTTGACACGCCCAGACACCGGAACCGTCCCCGTGTCCCCGCTTCCAACTCAGAACCGTCCCCGATTGTCATGGGCCCATACGGAGTCGCGTCCCTGTAGACGCATGTCTACGGGCGTGGTACGGTGGAAGCATGTTGACGATCTCGACCAGGCAGCTGAAGCAGAACCCGGCCCAGGCGATCAGCCAGGTGCTCGCGGAAGGAGAACCGGCACCGATCACCGCGTACGGGAAACAAACCGGAGTTGTGATCGCGCCTCAGAATTCGCCGCGCCGGCGCTGGGTTTCCGGGCGGGCCCTGATGCGAGGCCTCGCGCCCTTACCGGATGACGATGTGCGGGCTTGGCAGGCCGAACTGTCCGTTGGCCGGACCGATGCCTTCGGGCGCGATATTGCTGGTGACCTGTGATTCTGCTTGACACCGGCGTACTGATCGCAAACCCATTGTTGTCGCTGGATGCTGACGAGCAGTACGGTGCGTCCGTTCTGTCGCGCGCCGAGTTGGAGTTCGGGGTGACGGTGTCGGATGGTGCTGTGGCGGCGGGGCGCCGGCGTCGGCTACAGGAGTTGGATGAGTTGTTCGACTGGCTCGTGTTCACCGCGGCGACCAGCCGGGCGTACGGGATCCTGGCCAAGGCGTTGCATGCGGACTCTCCGGCGCAGGCCCGCCGTATCGACACCTACATCGCGGCCCACGCCCTGGAGTTGGGCGTCCCGTTGTTGACGACCAACCCGCGCGATTTCGGTCGCATCGGCTCACTGGTGGACATCCTCCCGTGGCGACCCTGATCTCAGTGAGTTCCAGAGTCGCAGTGGGGACACGGTGGGGACACGGTGGGGACACGGGGGCGGGGACACGGGGACGGTTCTTGTGTCTGGCGTAGTCATCACAGGAATTTGTCGGCACGTCTGGACATTAGTGTTGTCGAACGGGTCATCTGCGGTGGGGGATCGGGGGGAATTGAGAACTGATGTTGTCTGGGATACAGGTGTTTTTCTCTCTTGACAGGCCCAGACACCGGAACCGTCCCCGTGTCCCCCCATCCCCGTGCCCGTGTCCCCCCATCCCCGTGAAGCTGCCAGGTGGAGTGAGTATCGACGACCCGAGGGTAGTCGCCTGCTGCGTTAATCCGCAGTCGACCTAGCAGGGGCCCGTTGGCGGCAGGGTGGTTTCTGAAGACCACCCTGAGAGTTGGTTGGGGTTGATCGGCTGTCTGGTTGCTGGATGTACTGTGGAATAGTGAAATCGGCTGTTTGGCCTTAGTGAAGGGTTAATGGCGTGTCTGGTCGGTCTGGTCGGTCTGGCGGTGGCCGCCGGGTGGAGCGCGTCGTTGTGGTGGTGCTGGCCGGGCTGGTATTGGTGGCCGGTGGCGTGGTCGCCGGGGCGTTGTTGTTGCCCGAGGGGTTGCCTGGGGTTGTGGTTCCGACCACCGCTCCCGCGGTTTCGGTCAGTGTTTCGGGGGAGGTGTTCGACGGGGCGCATCAGGTGGCGGTGACTCCGCTGACGACTCCGGCGGTGGTCTTGCGGTCTAACGATTCGGGTGTGGTGACGGCGAGCAAGTGTGCGGTGGGCGGGCGTGTGAAGTCGGGTGGTGTGTTGTGGTCGGTGAATGGGCGTCCCGTCGTGGCGTTGGCGACGGCCGTGCCGCTCTGGCGTGATCTGGTTGCCGGGGACAAGGGGAAGGATGTCACGGCGTTGCAGAAGGAGGTCACGCGGCTGGGCCAGAAGGTGTCGGCGACTGGGACTTACGATTCGGACACGCGTACGGCGGTGGGCAAGATTGTCAAGGCCGCGGGAGGTACGTGGCCGGCTGATGGGACCTTGGCGTTGGCCGGAGTGGTGTGGTTGCCGAGCCCGGAGTTGGTGGTCGGTTCGTGCGCGTTGCGGGTCGGCGATCCGGTTGCCATGGGTCAGGAGGTGGCCCAGGGGGCCGGCGGGTTGGTTTCGCTGACGCTGGCGACCGATCCGGGTGAGGGTTGGGTTGTGAAGTATCGGGACCTGTCGGCGCCGGTGGTGGCGGGCGCGGTCAAGGATGCCGCGTTCTTGGCGGGTTTCGCGGCGGGCCCGGAGTATCAGTTCTATTCGTCCACCGGGTCCGGGGCCTTGCAGGTCTCCGTTCTCCTCGCGACCCCGCGCCAGGTGGTGGTGGTCCCGCCGAGCGCGGTGGTGGTCAAGGGCGATGGTTTGGGCTGCGTGGTATCGGATGGGAAAGTCGTACCGGTTGAGATCGTGTCGTCGTCGTTGGGTCAGACGATGGTCGCGCCGACCGATGGGAGTACGCCGTCGTCGGTGGTGGTCCATCCCGATGCGGGGGTGGCGTGTTGACCGGAGGTGTGCGGGGGTCTGTCGGCCAGGGGCGTGGTCGGTTCGTTGACCAGGGATGTGGTCGGCCTGCTGACCGGTCATGTGGTGGTACGGGCACCGGAATCGTGGTGACCAGGTGACCGGAATCGTGGTGGCGCGGTGACCAAGAGCGTGGTGGCGGCGGGTCTGGCGCATGAGTTCCCGGGGACCGGTTGGTTGTTCCGGGAGTTGGGGTTCGCGCTGTCACCGGGTGAGGTCGTGGGGGTGGTCGGCCCGTCGGGGTCGGGCAAGTCGACTCTGTTGTCGCTTCTGGCGGGTTGGGTGGAGCCGCTGGTGGGCACGGTCGTACGATCCGGGATCGAGCACACCGGCTGGGTGTTCCAGAATCCGCACGGTGTGTCGGAGCGTACCGCCCTGGACCACGTCGGACTCCCGTTGCTGGCCCGCGGGCGGGCCCGGCGCGTGGCGGAGCTTGAGGCTTTGGCGATCATGGAGCGGTTCGGGTTGGGCGGCGTCGCGGACCGGCCGTTCCGGTTGTTATCGGGCGGGGAGGCGCAACGGTTGATGTTGGCCCGCGCCGTGGCGACGGGTTCGGATCTGTTGTTGGTGGACGAGCCGACGGCGCAACTGGACTTGGGTACGGCCGCGACGGTCAATCACGTCTTGGCGAACCTCGCCCAGGCGAACACGATCGTGGTGGTGGCGACCCATGACCCGCACACCCGTGAGGCGTGTTCCCGGGTGATCGATCTGGCGGACTATCAGGCCGACGGGCCGGCAGAAGCGCCGGGGTGGTCGGACGATCCGGTCGACGACGTGGTCGCCGGCGGGGTCATCCTGCCCGGTCGGCTTGGCGTTGGGCCCGGGGCTTCGAACGGCGGGGCGGTCGGATGAGCCGGGGGCGGATGCGGGCCCGGGTGATCCTGGGCGAGGTTTGGCGGGACGTGGTCTCGGGTACGACCCGGGCCGGGTTGCTCGCGGTCGTGTTCGTCGTGTTGGTGGGTTCGGTGGCGTTGGTCGATGTGCGGAGCGTGGCGGGCGTCGTGCAAGGCGGTGTCGGTTTCCGGGCGGCCGGCGCGACGGTACAGATGTTGCAGGCCCCGGGCCTGGTCGATGGGTGGCGGTGTGATGCCTTGTCAGACCTGGGTTCGGTGTCGTACGCGGGGGCGGTCCGGCAGGCGGAGCCCGTACGGATCCTGAACCTCCCGTCGGCCCGGGTGACGGTGATCGAGGCGACCCCGGGGGTGGTCGGGATGCTGTCGGTCATGGGCCGGGCGTGGACGGACGAGGCGATCCCGGATGGCGTGTGGTTGTCGGAGGACCTGGCGACGATGCTGGGCGCCGCGCCGGGGACGGTGTTGGAGACGTCAACGGGTGAGGCGGTGGTGCAGGGGGTCTACGCGTGGCCGGATGACGGGCGCTCCCGCGATCTGGGGTACGCGATTCTGACCCCCGTCCCGGCGGCCGGGGTGTTCGACCAGTGCTGGCTGGAGGTCTGGCCGGTGGACGCGGAGGCGGCGAGTCTGGCCTACACCTCGCTGACCCGCCCCCCGGAGGGCGGCCAGGTGACGACGGGCCAGTTGAACACTCGTTTGGGTGCCAGTTACGATGCGGCCGGGTTGCTGCGGGGCCGCCTGACGGCCCAGGCGCCGCTGGCGGGCCTGGTGATCGGTCTGGGGCTGGGTTACGTGGCGGTCCGGACTCGCCGGCTGGAGATCGCGTCGGCGCTGCACGCCCGGGTGCCGCGCGCGGGGTTGCTGCTGCAGTACGTACTTGAGGTCGCCGCCTGGGCCGGCGCCGGCATGGTGATCCTGGCGGCGGGCCTGCTGTGGGGTGCCCGCTGGGACAACCCGGACCGCTCGTGGGCGACCTGGTTGATCGGGCTGCGGATAGTGGTGGCGGGCGGCGCGGCGACGATCTTCGGCGCCCTGGCCGCACTCGCGACCACCCGGGAGAAACACCTGTTCCGCTACGCCAAGGAACGCTGAGCCGGCGGGGCAGCGATCCCGGGGGCCCCGGCTGGAACAACATGTACACTCATGTACACTCAGATGGACACACATACACACTCAGATATACAATCGTGTTCATGTCTTGGACATCTGATGAACTGGCGGCATTGCTGACCCGATTACGCGGCCGCGGTGGCGACTCGGCGCTGGTCGAGGTCAAGAGGGCAACCGGCGGCGTGCCGCGCCTTGCGGAGACGCTCTGTGCGTTCGGCAACATGCCGTCCGGTGGCACGATCGTACTCGGCGTGGACGAGACCGCCGGCTTCACGATCACCGGAGTGTCGGATGTCGCGGCCATGGAGGCCGCGGTCGCATCCCAGGCCCGGACGGCCGTGACACCACCCGTACAAACCGAGTTCGAGGTGGTGGATCTGCACGGGCGCCAGGTCCTCATTGTCACCGTCACCGGACTCCCGGCGGTCGACAAGCCATGCCGGACGGGAGGGCGGGCCTACCTGCGTCAGGGGGATGGTGACTATGTGATGTCGGAGCAGGAGACCGCGCAACTCGTAGCCCTGCAGGATCGTCCCCGTTGGGACAGCGCAGCGGTCGGGGGTTCGGCCGTGACCGATCTGGACAGGCCCCTCCTCGGGGCCGTGCTCGAGGAGGCCCGGGCTTCGTCGCGGCGATTGGCCGACCGCCCTGACGCGGACGTCCTGCGGCTGAAGGGCGTAGTGACGGCGGGAGGGCAGTTGACTGTCGCCGGTCTGTACGGCTTGGGCGCCTATCCGCAACAGTACATGCCTTCCCTCGCGCTGACGGCCGCCGCGGCGCCCGCTCAGCCGGGCCAGCGTTTGGTCGACCTGGCGCATCTCGACGGGCCGCTGCCGGATCTGCTGGACCAGGCCGTGGAGTGGGTCCGGCGCAACACGCGCACGGGTGTCGTGTTCGATGAGAGCGGCCATGGCGCCGACCAACCTGAAATACCACTGGTAGCGGTTCGGGAGTTCATCGCCAACGCGCTGATCCATCGGGACCTGTCGCCCCGTACTCAATCGAAACGGGTCGAAGTACGGCTCTACCCGGACCGGCTGGTCATCTCGAATCCGGGCGGGCTCTGGGGTGTCAGTTCGGACCGCCTCGGGCAGCCCGGTGGGAAGTCCGCTGTCAACGAGTTCCTGTACGACATCGGGCGCCTCTTGAGAACGCAATCGGGCCACCGCGTCATCGAGGGCGAAGGCGGCGGGATCCGCGAAGCCGAGGAGGCGCTCGCCGCCGCCGGCCTGCCGGCGCCGCTGTTCATCGACACGGGTGTGTCTTTCACCGTCATCGTCTACCGGCAACCGCCCGGCCCCGCTGCCGACCCCACCCTCCGGCCGGTCGAGCACCGCGGTCTCGCACCGGTCAAGAATGACCACGTCGTCCTCCAAGCCCTGGCCGACGGCGCGGCATCCTCCGCCGACCTGGCCATCCGCACGGGCCTCACTCGCCGCCAAGTCAAGTACGCCATGGACAAGCTGATCGATTCGGGCCGGGTCACGGTACACGGTGGGCAAGGGCGGCGCTCCACCGTGTATTCCCGGTGTGACTCGTATTCCCGGGTGTGACTCCCGGGCCCGCTCATTGTGATGGCCGCCGATGGGGCTGAGCCCCTCAGGCGCGGGGGAAGGTGAGGGCGAAGGTCGTACCTTGGCTGGACGTCGATTCCACCTGGATATCCCCGCCGAAGCGGTGGGCGACTTCCGACGCCAGGGCGAGGCCCAGGCCGAAGCTGCGTTTGCGGCCGGTTTCCGTGCCGTGGGCGAAGCGTTCGAAGACCCGGTCCGGGTCGACGCCGGTGATGCCCTCGCCGTGGTCGGTGATGCGGATGGTCGCCATCCGGCCGACCTGGGTGACCGACACCTCGACCGTGCCGCCCTTGGGGGAGTGGCCGATGGCGTTGTCGAGTACGGCCATGACGGCGCGGGTCAGCGAGGCTTCCGGCGCGGCGACCAGCAGATCGTACGGCGCTTGGAGGGTCACAGTGATCCCGGCCTGCTCGGCGAGCGGTTCCAGTGACTTGACGGCTTGGCGCAGGCAGCCGGTGACCGACGTTCGCGTCCCGGCCAGGAGCGGGGTGCCCTCGACGGTCACCAGCATGTCGGAGAGCACGTCGTTCATCGCCGCGGTGTCCTTCTGGAGTTCGTCCACCACGTCGTCGACGGGCTTGCCGGCCTCCAGGCGGCGCTTGAGGATCTGGACGCGGGCGTTGAGCGCTGTCAGGGGAGTACGCAGCTCGTGGCTCGCGTCGGCCACGAAGTGGCGCTGCAGGCGCAGGGCCTCGGCTGTATCTCCCGCAAAATAGTGGGCGCACATGTTATGCACCTGTCTGGGGGCAATGTTGGCCGCTACAGAGATTACGCCCTTGCCGCCCAGCCCCATCAGCGCGGCGATCTGGTCGTCGTTGCCGGAGTAGAGGTGCAGGTTATC
>Ga0209628_10002779_pt1 | contig 12025 bp, 8 predicted proteins | sample TergutCu122P4_FD_187285 | JGI IMG/M metagenome (GOLD analysis project Ga0209628, IMG submission 187285) | Cubitermes ugandensis P4 segment gut microbial communities from Kakamega Forest, Kenya - Cu122 P4 (SPAdes) (version 2) | ecosystem: Host-associated > Arthropoda: Insects > Digestive system >...
GCCAGCAGATTATTGTTAGTCATCGCTTCGGCAAAACGTTTGTTTATATCGTCAATTTTTGCCTGATATTCCAACACGCGAGCATTGGTCTGCCGAAACATCGCCTCATCGAAATTTTCAAATCGTTTTGCCGCTTTTTCGACTTCTTTTTGAATTTTATCTTCAATTTTCTGCACAAAATCTTCAATCAACACATCGGCACGATAGCGTTTTTTTGAATCTTTGTTGTCAATCAGCGGGTCGTTAAACGCATCAACGTGTCCAGACGCTTTCCAGACAGTTGGGTGCATAAATATCGCAGTATCAATGCCTACAATGTTTTCGTGCTTTTGCACCATCGCTTTCCACCAATACTGTTTGATGTTGTTTTTCAGTTCCACGCCGAGTTGTCCGTAATCGTAAACGGCACTCAGCCCATCGTAAATCTCACTCGAAGGAAAAATAAACCCATATTCCTTTGCGTGTGAAATGATTTTCTTAAATAAATCTTCGTTGTTTGACATTATTTCGTTTTTTTCTTATCTTCTTCTTTATTTATCGCAAGAATTCCAAGTGCAACAACCGCAATACCAAGCATTGTGATAAAATCGTTTGTTGCAACATCTTCTTTAATAATTGATAAAACAATAACCGCCACCCCCATAGCAAACGCAATCGCCGCTAATACTAAATTGATAATATGTTTTGTCTGTTTGTTCATAATATATTCTCCTTATCTTTTTTATCGTAATATTGTCATTACCATTGCTAACGGATTTTCATAGTTTCCACTTTCTATTTTTATCATATCTTTTGCAAAATGTAAAAATAAATCCACCTAATCTTATTTATTTTATTTACAATAAATTAATTTTATTTGCGACCTCGGAGGGATTCAAACCCCCGACTTTCAGAACCGGAATCTGACGTTCTATTCAGCTGAACTACGAGGCCTCTTTTTTCATTCTTTCTAAAAAATAATTCCAAATTGAAACTCTATACGATGTGTATGTGCATTGACTACCAAATTACTTATTAAATTTTTATAGTCTTTCCTAAATATATTATTAAATCCGTAGTCATAGCCTATTCCGAATGTGGCTTTTGTGTTATCTTTAATAATAAATTCCATACCCAACACAATGTATAAAGATTCTTTAAATATAGCCATTTTTTTGTACTGATATATTTTTGCATATTTACCTTTTGTATTATCTTCTCTTGTTATTTCGTCATTTGAACGTGCTGAAACGGCAATTCCGTGTTCCAAACCGACAAGTCCCCAAAAAACAAGCCTATCGAAAAAAACGCTTGTTTTTAGTTTAATAGCGGTCGGAATAGTGAGATATACTGTAGTAAATGTGGAACTTATCCGAGTAGGGTTAATCGTATCCCAAGTGTTTGTTTCATCATTGAAATAGGGGTAATTGTTATTTTTGTATTCCAATCCAAAACGGATATGTCTCGCATTTATTCCCGTTGAAAAATAATAGTTAGATGACGTTTGGTGCAAGTTTAAGTCTATGTTGAGTCCATAAACCCCACCACCTTTAACTCCTATTGTTTTGTATCCGTGTGTATTGGCAACCGCCCAATCAATACTTGGACCAGCAAATATACTTGTCTCTATTTTACGTGGACGACTAATCTGTGCCAACATCACATCGACACAAAAAAAATAAGTTATCAAAAAAATAACAACATTCTGTTTCTTCATAGTATCAATGATTTTAAATGCGTTTATCTTATTATGTTTTTTTTCACAACAAAATGCAAAGGTACAATTTTATTTTGAATTATAAAAAAAATAGAAATAAAATGTATCTATCAAAAACAAATTACTATTTCACTGCCACACAATTGCATTATTTCGTTATTAGAATTTTCACCCAAATAAACATGCCAGATTTTTAATGCGGCTGCAACTAATTCATGTTTTTGAGATAACTCACTTTCAAAAAAATATAGCCCCATTATTTCATTATTTTTTCTACTATTTTATCTATCTCTGTCAATTCTTGCGACAAATGTTTTTTGATTTCTACACGCATTTTGCCGAGAAAATGAGCGGATAAGTTATTTTTTTGCGGATTGCTTTCAACAAATGATTTTGCTTTCTCGGCACAAATTTTTCCTAATTCTGATAATTTTAAATGTTGTTCGTTTAAATTATCAAATTTTGGAAAATAAACATCAAGAATTTTTTTGTGAATACTACGTGGACCAAACAAACCTCTTGTCTGAAAATCTTTAATTTGTTTGTTTGGAATAGACGAGTTTAATATTGTTGCCAAATAATGCGTTTCTTGTTCTTTATCTGTATAATACACATACGTAGAACTATCAACAAATAACTCTAAATCAATCGATGTTCTATCAAATACTAACGCAATGGCATCTTTCGCTGAAGCAGTGTAAAGTACTAAATAGCGTGTATTTAATTTTTGGTCTGTCAATTTATGTATCCAATTCAAATAATCTTGTGTGGTAATATTTTTATTTTTTTCCGTTCTCTTTAAATTCCAAATTGTTTCAACATTTTCAAACCATTTCCACGCTTTTAGTTCGCTTGCGTACATTAATTGTTTGGAAGTATGAAGTTTTATTTTTTTCAATCCGTCTTTTTCTTTTTCTATTGTAATGGGCAATGTAATCAAATCAGGATTGTGTAAATAAAATGGCAAAATGGATTTTGAAATGGCTGTACGGAAAATAAATTTACTTTCAACCTGCCCCGATAAAGTTATCTTCCAAGGTTCTTTGGCATCTATTAAAATGTCCGTTGACGTTTTTATATTGATAATTCGGTCTATAAAATCTTTTGGTTTTTCTTGGTTTAAATCAACAAAATAAAATGCACGCGGTACGATTGTCGCTCCTTGAAAGAATGATTTTTTGTAAGGATTTATACTATTTTTTATTGTACTTTTTGTAGTTGAAAATGCCGTTGCGCTACCTTGTTTAAGTAAATGCCAAATAACAAAAGTTTCTTTTAATTGATTTTTTGCAATATCATAATGGCAATTATGTGATTGCACCCTTCCTTTAAACTGTTTTCCTTCTATTGCAGATATTTTACCGTTTTGATTTTCGGCTTTCTTTTCTGCAAAAAACACACAACTCGGAATATTGAAAAGTGGTTGTACTTTATCCAAATCCCAAATTTCGGTAAGTTTAAATCCTTTTGCTATTCCATTACGAGTATTATCGTGTTGGTCTCCGTTAAAAAACGAGCGAGGCAACACAAAAGCAAGTTTCCCCGTTTCTTTTAGGAAATAACTGCTACAATGTGCCAAAAAGATAGCAGCAATTTCAAGATGCGGGTAATTTGCTACACGTGTAGGCTTTACATTGTATTTCGTTGCCAAATCATTCAACACATTTTGATAATCTTCATTTTTTATTGATTTGTATGTAAACCAAGGTGGATTGCCGATTACATAGTCAAAAAAATCATACAAAAAATAGGGTTTATACTGATTTGCAATAATAAATTTCCAAATACCGTCGCGTTTTTGCTCTTTTGTTGCTTTAAAACCCTTGTAAATTTCATAATAACTATTTGCCACAATACCATTTGCACTATTTGAAATTTGTTTGTATAAAATATCTGTAAAATTTTCTATAGGTATAGGTTTTTCTTTTATTGCACCAGACGAAAGTTGGTCGCAAATATCAAGTGCTTGATTAAATTCTGCTATATTATTGAGTATTTGTGAGTTGATTTTATATTTTTGGCGGTCAATCGGCATTTCAAAATCCTTACCAAATAATGTTTCTCTATTGATAGGCGAATACAGCGTATTTGCAAGTAAAATATTAATCTGAATTGGTTTTTGTGCGTCTTTTATTTTCTTTCCCAAAGCAATCAATACTGTTGTTTTGGCAATTTGCACCGAAAGCGGATGAATATCAATGCCGTAAATTTGTTTGTTAATTTCTTCGGGTGTTTTTTCGGGATTTTGTTGTTTAATCCGCCGAATTGCCGCACGAAGGAACGAACCGCTGCCGCAGGAAGGGTCAAGAATTTTTTTACATTCACTAAAATCAAACTCGCTCACAATACGCTCGCAAAGCCAATCGGGCGTGTAATATTCGCCAAGTTTATGCCGTGTGTCAAGGTCTATCAATTCTTGGTAAACGCCTTTTAAAATATCTTCTTGCACATTTTCAAAATCAAATATTGAAAGTTCCTGCGCAATTAAGCGAAAAACTTTTTTTAACTTTGGAAAATTACGATTATCACTTACCCAATGAAAAAAATCATTATCAACGAAGTTAGCAATGTTTTTTGTTTTAAAAAATTCTCCATTCAGAATTTTCAACATTTTATCATCATCAATAAACTCGTCTTTTTCCAAAACTTGAAAAGCAATCATTTTTGAAAAAACACTCAAATAGGTATGAATGAGAAAAACATCTTCCCGCATATCAAACTGCCCGTAGGCAATGCTTAAAAACTTGTGCCATTGTTCAAATGACACTTGAATTTCGCCATATTTTTTTGCATCATTAAACCAATGATTTAACTCGCGAAACGACTCTATAAATATATTACTCTGAAAACCAAACGCTTGCTCAATGCTTTTTAATGTGGCTTGTTGCTTTGTTTCGTGAAACAGAAAACGGTCGAGCCAATAATAAAAATCTTCAAAATTTTCTTCAGTAAGGGTAAAAGAAAAATCTGTCTCGTTTAGTATAAGTTCATTCTCTTGTAATTTTTCGAGTTTATCAATACAAGAGATATCAGGAGTAACAACTTTCCAATTAATAAAATCTGAAGCAATAAGTGTAAAATCAAACCCCGCACCTGAGCGCATTTTACCCAGCATATAACCCGCTAATTGTTCTTTTGCGTGTGTGTATGTTACTTGCAAATCATTTTCAAATTCAATGATTATGTTGTTGTAAAGCGTGTCGGCTCTACCTTGGTGAAGTTTATCTTTTCGAGGAATATTGAGTACAGTTGCTTCTGCACCGAGCGTAATTTTGTCTATGACTTGCTGAATCTCCGTACTCCCAAAATAAAGGCGGTTTAGGAGGTCTTTAAACGCTTCTTTCTTCGCCGTCTCCTTGTTCGCCGATTTGACTTTTTGGTAATATTGCTGTATATGTTCGATTTTGTTACTCATACTTTTTTTTTGAGTTGCAAAGGTACGATATTTTCTGACAAAAAAGGGTTAAAAAAATTACCTTCGCAACGTAAATTTTTCTCCTAAATACACTTTACGTACAGATTCATTGTTAGCCAAATCTTCGGGTGTTCCTGAACAAAATACATTTCCATTCACTAAAATATAGGCGTAATCGGTAATGGCAAGTGTTTCATCTACGTTATGGTCGGTAATAAGAATACCGATATTTTTTTCTTTCAATTTTTGAACGATTGACTGAATATCTTCTACCGCAATTGGGTCAACGCCGGCAAAAGGTTCGTCAAGCAAAATAAATTTTGGTCCTGTTGCCAAACTGCGGGCAATCTCTGTTCTTCTACGCTCCCCGCCAGAGAGTTGTATTCCTTTGTTTTTTCTAATTTTCTGTAAACCAAATTCTTCTAACAAACTTTCCAACTTTTCAGATTGTTCACGTTTGCTAAGTTTGGTAAACTGCAACACACTGCGAATATTATCTTCCACCGTCATATTACGAAAAACGGAGGCCTCTTGCGCTAAATAACCTATTCCTAGCCGTGCTCTTTTGTACATAGGCATTTCCGTAATATCTTTATCATTAAAAAATACCCTTCCTGCCAACGGTTTTATCAATCCGACAATGCTATAAAACGACGTTGTTTTTCCCGCTCCATTTGGTCCGAGCAACCCGACTATCTTTCCCCGTTCTACCTGTATGCTCACGTCGTTCACAACCATACGGCTACGGTACTTTTTATATATCTTTTCAGTTCGAAGTATGTCCATTTTTTTTATTTTTTTGCAAAGGTACAATTCTTTTTGTTAAACTACAAATTACATAAATCATTACGAAACAAATCGCAAATTTGTGGTCACTCTATTTCAGCGGAGATTATTCTTGCTATTTCAGAAAATTGTTCTGGTGATAACTTTAATTTTTTTTTTTGGAAATTCAGGTCTTGTACTTCGTTCAGTGGAACTAAATGAATATGTACGTGCGGTATTTCTAAGCCGACAATCGCTACTCCCACTTTTTCACAGGGGACACATTTTTTAATGGCAATAGCAATTTTTTTAGCAAAAATTATCATATTTCCCAGCGATTGGTCTTCCATATCAAACACATAATCAATAGATTTTTTGGGGACGACCAAAGTATGCCCTCTCGCTAATGGGTTTATATCCAAAAAAGCAAAAAAACTATCATTTTCCGCTATTTTATAAGAAGGAATATCTCCGTTTATTATTTTGGTGAAAATTGTTTCCATGCTATGTTCGTTTAATTTCGAGAATTTCAAACTCCATATTTCCTGCGGGAACGGTAATTACAGCCACATCTCCTACTTTTTTACCGAGCAATCCCTTTGCGATGGGAGATGTTATCGAAATTTTAAGTGTTTTTATATCCGTTTCTGTCTCAGGAACAATGGTATAGGATAGTTCCGCATTCGTTTTTCTATTTTTAACTTTAACGACAGAAAACAACAAAACTTTTGAAGTATCCGTTTTAGATTCGTCAAAAATACGAGCATTGAAAATTAATTCTTGCAATTTTGCAATTTTCAACTCCAACAACCCCTGCTGCTCTTTGGCTGCATCATATTCTGCATTTTCGGATAAGTCTCCCTTATCACGTGCCTCTGCAATTTGCATTGAAGTACGCTGACGTTCTACGGTCGTCAAATGATACAATTCGTCTTTCAATGCCTGTAATCCTTCTTCTGTATAATATTTTATATTACCCATAATAAAAAAATGACTAAAAACAAAGAGACGTTCCCTCTCGAGAGAACGACTCTATCATGCTTAAATTAAATAAATTACTATATTATAGTATCAATCTTGCTCCTATTGCGTGACAACCATTATATACATTTGTAAAGCGATAAGAATAATCTATTGCTAAGCGAGATGGTCCAATTCCGCCTTTTTTCAAAGGTGCTAAAAGCGATGCTCCTATTGACGGACCCGTAAAATTTGATTGCGAAGTTTCGGGTTTGAATGGATTTCCTTGAATCATATATCCGCCTCTAACTTGAAAATAATCTAATAAACTATATTCCAATCCAATAATAATTTGGTCTTTTGAGTATGCATTTGCAACAAAAGAACCTGCTAATGTTATTCTATGCATTGCATTTTCCCGTCTTATTTTTGTTGGAAATTCTCCACCTCCGCCTGATTTTATTTTTTCACCGAATAAAAAGTCGTAAGAAAGTCCCAAGGCTAATAACACAGGCATTTCTGCTTCATCGGTTCCCATCATCAACGTTGAAGGATAAATATTTCCGGGCAGGGTAGCACGCGTAGTCATTCCATCTCCCGTGTAGTGTACGGGCAAACCAAAATTACGCAGGGCAACCCCTATTTGAAACTGTTCGTTTCTACCCGTAACATACTGTATTCCAGCGTTAATAGTAAATCCTGTTGCACTTACACTGGGTGCTTTTTGATTATTTACGCCAAACGTAACTCCGGCATGTATTGCCTTAGAAAACGAAAGTGCATAAGACAGAGCAATATTCATCATATTGTGGGTAAAATACCCTAACCCTCCTTCGGGTTGTTCTATTGTAGTAATCGGTATTTTACCCGGACTCATTATCATAACCGTTGCTCCTAAATTACCGCGTTCATTTCCTTGTTTTGTTAGTCCAAGGTTTTGAACAATTCCTATACTATTAATCATCATGCCTGATTGCTGCATAAACATGGTATTGGTATAGGCAATTTCTGTTTTCTTCGTAAACGCCATTCCCGCCACGTTTGAGAATGTGGCTTCTACTCCTTTTGTATGTGAAATTCCTGCTGTTCCCCATCCGTTGGTAGATGCCCACGGATTATACAACAAAAAAGCACAAGCAGCCTGACCAGAACGGTCTTTATTACCTGCTCTTGCGGGCATCATCATAAACGCCGCCACTACTATCAGAACCGAACTCTTTACTAATTTTTTATATTTATTTTTCATTTTGATATTCTTTTTACGTTTATTACTAAATTAAAATGCATTAACATCAACAGGTCGTTGGATACAGAGAAACTTCAGTGTTTTTTCTTTACCATTCTTTGCTACGCCAGATTCTTTATATATTTCTTGGATATGAATCAGATACATTCCGCTTGAGATTGGAATTTTGGCTTCATTTTTCAAATCCCATTCTACATAGGTAAATCCGTCGTCTTTAGAAATCGATTTTACTAAAGTTCCGTCCATTGTAAATATCTTAATCATACAAGTAACTGGCAGATTGACAAATTTAACACGCGTATCCAATTGTGATGACTCAAACAATCTACTCGTGCCATAATAGGGATTAGGTACTACATATATGGAATCCATGTACGATTCGGCTATATTCCGTTGGTTGGTAAGTGCTTCCATGCCTTTTGTTGAAAATTTATACATTGGCATGTTATTATTTTGCGGATTGGAAACCCCAATATTTCTTACAGAAGACCAACGTTGATAGGGGCGTGAAACTCGAAGACTAATTTTAACATCATTACCCGGTTCCAACCAATATCCGTTAGCCAAAGGCATTGTTGTCCATAAAACATTTTTATAGATGTAATGTTTTGCCCTTTGTCCTTCGGCTGGATTGTTTTTTATTTCATCGAACATACTTTTCAACCATTTTCCTTCATCATATGCAGGACAGATATATCTCGGCACTCTCGATAAAACTTCACTAACATTATAAGTTAGTCTATCCCAACTAAAGAGGTCTCGGTGCCCCATAACATAAATATAATGCCCTCCACCCATCACAAAACCTGATGCATCAGACACAGCAGAAGTTGGATTAAATATCATATCAGCTCCATTATGTAGCGGAAACGAAGAATTTTCTCCAAACATCATATTCAATCGTTCACCTGTTTCAACACAAATGGCATAACCCGGGAACCAACTCATTCCTGTTCCTGTTCCGTCTGGTTTGCCATCTTTACCCACGGAAGGAGACTTTCTTATATCATGCCGCACTGCTCCGCTTGTCGAAAATATTGTATCATCAGATATTTCAACAACAGGACAACGCGTCCATAAGTTTTTATCTGACGTTAGTATAATATCTACACTATAGATTTCCGACATGAGAGGCATTTGGTCCTTTTGTCCATTATCCCATCGAATTATATCTTGTGGGTTCAAGTTTTTTTCTCTTCTCTCATACCCAGCCCCGGGATTATTGTCATAAACCGAGGCTAGGGCGTAAGGTGCCCAAGTCATAGTTCCTCCCCTAACCACATTGCCAAACTGCTTACCTTTATCGTGGAATACTCTATACATACTTCTTCCTTTTTCTTCTTTTTTGATTATTCCGGGGTCTGCCTTACCCCCTTCTTCAAATTTGTAATAATAAGACTCCCGCCTTATCTGCTCGTGTGTTTGATTGTCTAGTGTCCAATCTCCGTCTAAGGTTGTTCCGCTGCGTACCCAATTTCTTGCATCAGAACCATCTGTTTGCGGAACACTTGCTATCCACTGACTTTTGCTATTCGTAAATTCCATCGTATCGGATATAAAATTTACACCACAATATAGCCTATAAGCGTTACTATTCTCCTCGTTGATAAAGTCTTCCAACGGTGTGAATCTTGCATCAAAAATGGTAAGGGAAAGCCCTAATTTTAACAAAAATTGTTCGTTTAAGACAGAAATAGATGTATCGGAATAAATAACAACGACAGTGTCGGCGTCAGTATATTCCAACTTCCAATAGGTATTTTTATTTACAGAAAAATCGGTTTCACTTGGTATATGAAGTATCTGTGGCAGTGAATCTCTGTATTCTTTTATATGAAGCGAATCTATATATTTCGGGTTATAAAACCGCAGTGTAAAATCTGATGCAACTACTTTCAGCGGATCAACTATCTTCACATTGATAGGTCCGTAATTTCGTTTGAACACCAAACTATCCGCTTTGTTGTATTTTAGAATTTCATCTATTGTTTTTTGTTCTAATTTCACGTTTAATCCACCATTTCCTTGTCCCTCTAATTGAGTAATTTGAGGTTGGTCTCCGTAATTTGATTGCGTAATAATACCCCTCTCTTCCATATAGGGAATATGTGGAATCGCTGCATAAGGCTTACCGTTGCCACCGTCTCCGATATTTTTGTTTCCCATTAAATACGGTTTTTTCTGACCGAATAAGCCATCTGGGTTGTCGGAACTCGTTGTATATTTCTCATAACTATTATGTGCGTATGCTATAGCCAGATAATAATACTTTTTGTAGTTGACCAAAGCCCCTCCAAACTTATCCTCCTTAATTTCAAACGAATGGCTAATTCCTTCATCTCGTCCATTTACCTTCTCTACGGGAACTTCAGTTGCGACGACGGCATTGTATTCGTAATTAATAATTTGTTTTATTCCATTTTTAATATCGCATTGGAAGACTAACTGTGCTTTGGATGGATCTGAAAGTTCATCAGGTCCTACAAGCGCATTCACTAATTGATATACCTGATAGCCCTCAAAACGATAATACCGTTTATCAAGTTGCGGGTTATCATTCTGGTATCTTATGGTATCAAAACTTTTAACAGCCATGGTTGCAAATGAATTTACGTATCGAATAAGTGTGTCTTTAAGTACGACAAAGGTAGTATCATTGCGTTTATAAACAGTATCCTTACCTACCGACCTTACTGTATCAATCGGAATTTGTATCCATATAGGTTCCATTTTAATAACCTCTTTTACCCTATACATAGGTATTGAAGGGTCTCTTTCACAGTAATCTTCTTTTTCATTATTTGAGCCTTTGGGATTAACGATATAACAGATAAGACGTTTATCCATTTCTCTAAATACTAAATCGGGTGCATCGGGTCCGTCGATTACTTTAAAACAACTTTCAAACAAAATTTGTGCCTTATCGTCGGCAATTTTTAATAATTCTACCGATGCCCATGGTGTTCCATTTGCTCTTGCCCACGGAATACCTACTGTAATATAATTTATTGCTCCTTTTTTCAGTGTAAAAGGTCCTGCTGATTGCATAAATCGTCTGTCGTAGGGTGGATTTTTAACATTTTCTTCTGTCCACACCTCACTAACAGGCTGTCCTTTTGTTCCCCAATTACAAGGATCGCTAGCGCCAGGAAACATAAAATCTGCTTCGGGCGCACCTGTTCCTGTTTTTCCGACGTGTCCATTTTTACCAAAACGCATCCTCGTATTATCTCTCCAAATACCTCTTAACAAATTATAAAATTCTACCGCTGTGGTTGGGTCTCCGCGTTCTGAATGGTCATTATCGTGATAAACAAAACGTCTCATTCCAAAGCGTTCGTTATCAACGATTCCATCTCCAAAATTTACACCATTTATTGCTTCTGCTCTAATTATTACTTGTTTTGTTACCATATCGCCCTTCCCCGTAGAGTCCCATGTAAAGGTTCCTAATACTCCATTTTGCGTTACAATTTCACAACGGTTAGCATAATTTGCGTTAAAAGAGGGTCCAAAAACATTATCATCTTCCTTTTTGTTATACGATGGATTATCATACCCATCTGGGTCTAAATACGGACCCTGGAAAAAGTCAACGCCTACTGCTGGGGGGTGGGCACCGTAATGTTGGGGTAAGCCTGTTCCGTCAGGGTCCACGCCGTTATAACAATAACCTAATCCTCGTTCAACATCACAACCGACATAATCATCTTTTGCATCTCCTAAATCGGGGTCAACCCACTGGCTAAAATAGGTTTCTGTTAAAGCATAAGAAGAGCGATTAATAATTTCATACGAATAAAATGTCATATTGTTTAGTTCATCGGTTGTAGCAAATCCAAATGCTTGCGCTCTAATTTCCAATCCTATGGGGTCTCCTTTTGATTCTTTGTGCTGACTGCCCTTATCATTAAGTACCCACCACAGTGTTTCGTCGCCTTTC
>Ga0209628_10002780_pt1 | contig 12025 bp, 6 predicted proteins | sample TergutCu122P4_FD_187285 | JGI IMG/M metagenome (GOLD analysis project Ga0209628, IMG submission 187285) | Cubitermes ugandensis P4 segment gut microbial communities from Kakamega Forest, Kenya - Cu122 P4 (SPAdes) (version 2) | ecosystem: Host-associated > Arthropoda: Insects > Digestive system >...
GTATTATACAGTGGTTTCTGCCTGTGGTATTTCGTGCTGTGGTTTTCAAGTTGTTGGTCTGGTGTGGAACTGAGGGTTATGTGTCCGGTTTGCTGGATGCTGTAGCAACCACTGTATAATACTCTTGAGCTCTTGATGATGGGCATAGTGGTGCCCAAAACATGTTGAGCAAGCAATAAGATCTGCAATAAAAACCTCTGTTGCATCTAATTGGCATTTTATTTCCACATAATATGGATATACGTCACAAATACCACATGGTACCCTGTAAGTAAATGTTGTGTAACACTCATAACTTAGTCTATTTCCGCCTCTTATGTTACTCTCACAAGAAGGTTCTAATGGTATGTCAGTCATGGAAATAACATAATCAACATGGCTGAAGGAATATATACAACTGCAGCGGTACACAAATTATCCAAAAATCCAGGAGCCACCTCTAAATTCTATGCACACAAAGGTAAGATGCAAAAAATTCCATATGCAGAACCCACCACCAGGCACCTCCATACAAAATTTAGTTTCCTGGGCAAACAGGCACCAAGGATTTGGGCACCCCTGTATGACTGTACTATATGTATGTGTGATTCAGAACAAGTATCCAGATAGATGTTTTTTTAAATAGTGTTACACTGGCTGTACCGCTCACTGTACGTGCTGGTAAAAGCATGAACCCTCAAACATTAATAGGAAACAGCTTTGACCACAAGTAGCAACTGTGGTATCAACACTGTAGAGTTAACATGGCTGCTCCACTTCACACTGGCACCAAAGTAAAGCAGCATGTAGTGATAAGATCTGTGTAGGTTTGAGGTGTACCACAGGTGGAAATCAGTTTGAGACTTGCAGCACAATATGGGAACCATTAATGTTTATTATTATACCAATATATCCACAAACAAGTAGTGTGAAATGAATATTAAAATTACTCCGACATGTTACGGTATTAATACACAATCTTCAGGGAGTTTACAGTTGTGTCAGCTAAAGTTATGAATTATTAAAATGATAAAATACAATATAGTAGTGTATCATTATGATAAAATCTTGGTAAATGTGGCTGCATATGCAATTCCTGGTTTGGTGTGTGTGGGTCACTGGTCAGGTGTAACAATTAATATTCCATAACTTTAGCTAACAAAACTGTAAACTCCCTGAAGATGGTGTATTAACACCATAACATGTCAGAATAATTTTAATATTAACTTCACACTACTTATTTGTGCCTATGTTGGTATAATAATCAGCATTAATTAATCACTATGCACAGTATGAAAATAAAAATTAAAAAAAAATGGGAACCATGCTTTGCTGGAAAGTATTGTGTATGAACGGCTTATCACATTTAAACAAGATAGACGAATACAGAAAGAAATGGCTTTTACACATACAAAGAATGCCACAAAACAGAATTCCTTTAAAATCTTACAACTACAGACCGCAAGGAAGAATATCAATTGGACGACCTAAAAAACGTTGGAGAGAGCAACTATAACCCTGGAGACGGAATGGATCAAAGGGTCCAATCCTTGGTGTTTATAATGATGATCACATTTAAAAGCAGTCATACAAGCATCACCAATGATGCATCATCTGGATGCCCTTCCGTATCCTCTGCTGATGAAAACACTGAATGCGTCCATTTCACGATTAAGAACAACTGACAGGTGACTGCTGACAAAGTGGCCCATCGTCAATACATAAGTCACAGCACTGTCCATGAAATCATTCCAAACAGACTTGGCTTTAATAAAGTTTGTGTAATATGGGTTCCCAAACAACTCAAAAAAGAGGACAAAAGCAACCAATGGCAATCTGCTGAAGCCTGTTGTATCACTACTGCCACAAAACTTGAGGCATTCCTAACATGTACTGTCACTAGGAAAGAGACAAGAATCCTCCACATGAGCCAGAGAGAAAGCACCAGGGTATGGACTGTAAATATATGACATCACCAGTCAAAAAGAAGTTCAAAACAGAGCCATCAGCAGGGAAAGTGATGTTGATACTTTTCTTGGGCTCACAAGGACAAATCCTGGAACACCATGAAGGGAGGGGCACAACAGTACACAGTGTATGTGACAGCGGGATCCTCCAGGATCAGGTGAGACTAGCTATTTAAGTGAAACATGAAGCAATGGTAACAAAAGTTGCTGCACTGTTACATGACAGTGCCCTTCTACACACACACACACACACACACACACACACACACACACACACACACACACACACACACACACACACACACACACACACCTATCCACAATGTTGACACCTCCCACAACTGCACTTCAAAATGCAGCAGCATACTCTGTAAGGTCCTGATCTGGCCCAATTGGATTATCATGTGTTTGGTTCACTCAAAGCTACTTCAAGAGGCTTGTCAGTCAAACAAAATTATTTTTCATAAGGGTATACAGAAAATTGTGGCCCCATGAGCATTGAAAATAAGGGTCACTATGTGGAAAAGTGATGCAACTGTACAGACTCAGATAATATTTTAGTGTTTTAAACAATGCATTCTAGATACTTTCTGACCCATTCACATAGATTATATATATCACTTAGTTTGTTTTATCACCGGTAGATGTCCTTCATTGCCTCCAACAGCACCACATGCATGTTTCTTTTTGCTTCTAAGTAAACATGACATCCCATTACAAATCCCTTTACTTAAACGTGCCAATAACACCAAAGGAGATGAAATAACAGTGTTCCTCATTATTATATTTCCCACATTTCCTGCCTAGTTCATCTCACTTTGGTCTGAATATTTTTCTTAAAATGTTATGCTGAAGTATTGCAATTTATTTTCCTCTTCTGAGGTGTCTCACAACAATGTACAAGAGTGCACATAATAACCAATTTACACCAGCACCTTGAAGCAATTCTACAAAGTCCTGATGATGGTATTCAAGATCTGGAATCATTTAATACATGAAATGCCCAGATGCAGAAAGTAGCGTCGCTTATCAGGTCCAACTGTGTTTGTGCTGACCATATTCTTAGCCGGAGGACAGGGAGTGATCCTGTTCTTGAAACATGGTGTTTTAGTAATTTGTTGTTATTTTTAACACAAGTTGATGTAAAAAGACCACTAATGGAATGATTTCAAATGTGGTATCTTACATTTTAATATGTCCAGAAGCACACAACATGACAGACAAGAGTTTCTAAACTGAAAACAGTCATTTCCTCACAGACATATACACCTCAACTAGACCTGTTACTGTTGCCTTCATATGCTGCATAAGCTACTTCTACAGTCGTGGAAAGCCATCAGACAAAAACAGAAGTACTTTACCTGTTGGACAACTGACAATCTAAAATCTTAAATTAGCTGTTTATGAGTATTGATAAACTACACACGCACATCAGACTTGAGGAACTTAGCTAAAAACACTTTAATTTTATTGTGGTAATACACGTACATAACTGATTTTTAATTAAATATTGAGAATAGCATTCACACAGGCTGAATGCCGACTAACCTTGCTTCCTGCAGCATTCTGCCTTGTTCTCCAACTGGATGCTTTGCACCTTATAGAGTTCATCACCTTCCCTGATCTGATTCCTGATGTCCGCATAGTAACGCACAATGTCATCTTTGGCTCGCACACACCTCTCAAGTGTCGCAGACACAGGGATATAATGCTGCTGCAAGTCCATACAGATATCCTGTACACAGGACAGTCTGAAACACACAGCAGTGGCTCATATCAAATTTATCATTTAATATACTGCCTGCCATTATGATCTTTTAAACATTTCATCCAAAGCCACCCCACACTGAGGCAGATGTCATTTTCAGATGCATTCACAGCACTGTAAAGATCAGCTATTAGATTCATCATGTCTGTCCATCTGTCCATCCATCCACATGGAGCAATGCAGCTCCCATTGGATGGATTTTTATCAATTTTCATATTTGTCCATTTTTTTTTTCAAAATTTGTCAGAAAAAAAATTCAAGTTTCATTACAATCTGACAGGAATAACGGGTGCTTCATGTGAAGATTTACGTAAATTTATGAAAATATCTCCTAAACTCTTCTTAGAATGAGAAATGTTGCAGGCAAGAGCAGCAGATAAAATCAAAACACACATTTTATGTTCAATAAATTTTTTCCCAAAAATCACGCAGAAAAATATGGTAGAGCCAGGAAGGCCACAGATGACAATACACTGTGTCACCAAAAATATATGATTTGTATGCCAAATAACTAAGGCTACAACATGACACACACTCATATAATATTTAATACTTAATGCTTTTCCATGGCAACAACGGTTATGCAAATGCACCTCAGTGTTATTTCACACTTACATTGCCTGTCTTGTTTCCCTATTGCAAATTACAACAGATACCATAGCAAACGTTTTGTACCCACAAGCCACAGCAGAGAGCATGCAACCAACAGACATACAGCAACAACACAAAAATACATTGAAAGATTCAAAAACAGACACTGGCATCCTTTGTGGCAGTGACATTAGGGGTCTGCAACTTTTCACATTTGCATGCATACCCTGCATGTGTGTCTTAAATCTTAGTGTTACTGTGTTTCAGACGATTACTATTTATGAATAGTTTACTTAGTACATTATTTTATCCACACATACACACACATAACGTACTGTATTCATAAATGATACTCAGGCATTTCTACAGCACCAAGGGTAGTCATACATAACCTCTCAATACCAAATCATAACAAAGTGTAACACCCCCCATGACAGTTTGAACATCAAGGTAAATGTTTATGTAATCCCAGTGCTCAAATGTCCATTATACAGCCTTCACATGCCCACTGTGGGACAATGTTTTTCCTTTCAGGTGCAAAGGACATGCATTTAATAGGATATTAGACCATTCATCTCTTAAAGAATACGAGCTGACAGCTTTACCTACCTTGGTTCATTGGTGATTGGAGACAATAATATCTCAGAAGAAATTACAAACCTCCTTATAGCTGCTAATAGATTATATTTTGTACTAAAAAGTCAGCTTAAGTCACAGCTACTTTCCAGGAGGACAAAAATTCTTATATATAGAACACTTGTGAGGCCAATACTTACATACACTGTAGAAACCTGCATTATGACAAAAAATTATGTAAAAAGACTGAGTATCTTCGAAAGGAATATCCTTTGTAGAATATATTATCCAATATGCGAGAGAGGCAGTGGCAGAAGAGATACAATACAGAATTAGAAGAGCTTTACAATAAACCAAATATAGTTAACATAATAAAATCCAGTAGACTAAGGTGGGTGGGCCATGTAATGCAAATGGATGACAATGAATTACCTAAAAAGACGTTACGGACAAACCCTGGAGGTCAAGGAGGATGTGGCCAATCAAAATCAAGATGGATTGATGGGGTAGAGGAAATGCAAGGAACTGGGTTGTAGAAATTGGTTGGCGGATGCCCTGGATAGAGGTCACAGGTGACAGTTGCTTTAGGAGGCCAAGGTCCACCCAGGGCTGTAGACCTGACAATGATGATGATCATCATCATCATCATCATCATCAATCATCATCATCATCATCATCATCATCTGTTAAAGATTAAGTCACACATCATGAAGATGTAAGATAGGAAAGGTACAACTCCACATACATAGAAAGTCAAACTGAATTCTAAATAAAGCAAAGTTATCAGGTTTATGCTCTGGCCATTTAAGTGGCAACAGCTTGCAAATGAGTAAAGAATCCCTAGCATACAATGGACAGGATGCCCTGTTGAGAATGGAAGCCCAGTCCTCCTACCTGTAGCCCTTCTCACTCACCTGACGTGGCTCCCTGAGATTATTATGTTTCCAAGAATAAAATCACAGCTATAAGAACATCATTTTCAGGACATTCCTGCAATTCTGCAACAATCATCGACACTCTGACATGAGATTCCAAAAAGTCGGCTCCAGCATTGGTAAAAATGCCTGACCCACTGCATAACCATGAAATGGGACTAATTTGAAAGGGACAGCAATTGCCAATAATAGTAGTAAACTTGTATTTTGTTATTGACTCAATCCAGGAACTTTTGGATATTCCCTCATACATTACAAGCACAATTTATCATCTGTGATGACATAAACATACATTATTTTACTAATTACCAAAAACAATGTCTAAAACTCCCCAGTCTTAGTCTCACAACAACAGTCAACTTTGACACAAGATCTCAAAACTACTCCAACACAGCCACTAAAATATTTTTATAGGCAGCATCAGGAAATATCACAATTCTATTGCACTGGTGAAAAATGAGCTACCTGTTCATAATGCTCACCTTGTAATTATGAAATACATACTTGGATTCCATTTATCATAATTAGAAGTAATAAACTAAACTTGCACATAATTTTAATGAATTTACAACTCATCTGAGTAATAAAATTTGGGAATGAGTGTTAAACAGCCATAATGTACACTCTACATTTAAAATATTTCTAAACACCTTCCTAAGAATTTTTAGGCAATTTTCCCTGCCAAAATAGGTAAAATGGGACTTGAAAATAATGGAAAACTAAGGGTATTCAAACATCTTACAAAGATAAATGACAGCAAATCTATTTACAATCATATAAGAAAAATTTGCCACAGGATATGTTGCAAGGCATTAATTCAAGTCATTAAAGAGGGCAAAATACACATTGCAAAAACTGACATTTAACAACATAAAAACAGAATGAAAAACTATGAACAAGAAAACAGGCAAAGAAAGCTTTCAACAAAAATGAATCACCAGATAATATACAATCCTCAATTACAGTGAACTTTTTCACTTCTTACTTCTTAAAATTTGCAGAAACAATGAACAATAGCAACAGAAACTCAACAGAAGACAATGTAACACAGTATCCAGTCAGGCTAAACCCTAAACTTCCCCACATATAAATTTTATACCAAAAGAGCAAATAAAATAAAAAAACACAATATATTCTCTCAAATCAAACAATTAATGGGAAGAGGACAAAATACTAGCTACATTACTTGAAAGCTGCACAAATTACATTAATGTCATTAAGTTATCTGTATAATCAATCAACAGTAATGGGAGCTTCCCCACAGTAACTTATGTATTCAAAAGGGAAACCTCTGTAGACAAAGGACAAACATCATCCAGCAAATCCAATTACAGCTCAGTTTCATAAACAATATTTTTTAAAATACTTATGAAAATTATGGATCAGAGGGTAAAGTAATTTTTCAAACACAAACAACATTCTTGCTGAGAAACAAATTGGATTTTAAAAAAAAATCCTGAACAAAAACAGCTTTTCTGTGAAGGTTATTGTAATCTTATTCATAAAAAAAAAGCTCAGTTTTACTCATGACTACCTAAGTACTCAGAGTTAGAACAAGCTGTGATCTTGTTAAAGCATTTACTGTATAAATCATAAATAATTACTAAGAAAACTAAATGTTATGAAATTTGGGATATATTCAGACAATGGCATGTATCATCCTTCTGTGACAGAAAGGTTACAGCAGAAATACCATCACCAAATTCAAACTACAGTATATATTCTAACTGGGGCAATATAAAATATCAAGTTCCCCAAGGTTCCATACATGGTCCTCTAGCCTTTCTCATTATGTTTATGAGCTACTCCCAGCCACCACAAACAATTCAAGCCACTCTTTGTGCACTGCCTAATCCTGAAGATAAAAGGCACTGTGATCCTTCAGAACATTGGGAACTATGTACCCAATGACAGTGTCACAGCCCAAAAGATTTAACTGAATCTTCAGCAACACCACTGCAGGAAACACAAATCTCACAAATCCATAGAATTTGTAGGTGATACTAATATTACTATTCTACATTCAAAAATCGACCACATTCAAAACTGCATGAGTGATGCCTTCACTATCTTGAAGACAAGGGTTTAAAACCAGTAAACCATTACACTTACAATAAATGTCGACAAAACAAATGTCATTACTTTTTTTAATAAAAAAATATGTTTTCATCTAAATATAGGTTATGATCACAGAGCAGTTGCAGGTTTGGGAACAAATAAATTTCTTCTCCTAGGAAATTGACAGTAACTTCAACTAGAAACCTTAAGCCAAGTTCAGCAGGCTTTTCTATAAGAACAGTCATGGCATTCATGCAACTACAAAACCTAAAATTAGTTTATTTTCCATATGCCAAAGAGTAACTCCAGTAAATATAACACAGGTGGTTACTAGACTTGAAAGAAGTTATTCAGTAATATTCCAACTACCAGAAAAAGTAAAAATGATCAAATAAAAAGTATTCAAGCCAGCATTACAAGAGTATCAAACTCCTTCTAGTTTTGTGCAAGAATTTTCTTAAATTAAAATTCCAAATGCATTTAAAACATTAAGGTAAGAATGGTGATGATACTGTGACATGACACTGGGGCTAATCTTTGAAAGGATCTATGGAACAAAAATAAATTCCATTTATATGTTCCTCCATTACAATAGGGCAGCAAAACTCACTGATGTAAAGACTTCAAACTTGTATGCATAAACTACCTCATATCTTGCAGGAATCAAGAAAGTGAAAATCTGCTACACTCCATATTATTTTTCAGACATGGGTTTATGGAATGTAATGAATGAATTCTGTAATAATTAAAAGTCAATCAAAATCATCCCACCTGTGTTCATAAACAAATCACTTTATGTCTGTAACTGCATGTACTAAGATAATATTTCTTTAATATTTATAAAGATTTTAATAACCAGGGGTACACAGATTTTCCAAAATTCTCAGAGCAATCTCGAAATTCTAGGCAACAGACAGGTAACAAGACGCAAGTTCCATACTGATGATGCACTAATATAAGGCACCACTGTACAAAATTTGCACGCCCCCATGACCTGGCACTTGGGATTTGTGCACCCCTGGTACTCATGGATATCCAACTCACATGCTATTTACCATTATAAGCAACCACAGGATGAACATAAATACAGAATTTACTGGAATGGGAGCAACATAGTTGTGGACTAGTTATGGGGTACCATGATGCTGTCCAAGTAACTCATTTAGAAATTCACGTTAAAAACTGAAGCCTCTCAAGAACACTGAATGTAATTGAACAATTGGATATTAAACTATTACGAACATAAAAATGCATGTTTTGATGTTCTGAATGTCCAGTAGCACACGCAGCAGATTTGCGATTTCCTTGGCAGTAAAGCTTCTGGGCTATAACGCAGTGAAGTCTGCTACATGGTTAGAAATATATGATACCTCAATTCCACGTGCACGGGATGCGGGTGGCAGATACAGCAGTTCCTCAGATAACCTCAAAGTGAAATTTGAGATTCACCACATACATACCATTTTCTGCTTCCATCTGCGGGGTAGAACAGAAGGCGGTAGCTTCCCCTTCAATGTGGTAGCCGTTATCAGACTACAAGAAGTCACATCCCAGAGGACACTTATCTTCATAACCTCAAACGTTTGTGCCATCGTTATTTTCACCGCTTTTCAGAAATGTTTTATAGTATCCGTTTTATAACATATTACTCGTTCTGCTTACGGATTCACAAAATGGCATCAAATCAAAAATATTTCGGTCCATCACTGTATTTCTTTACTATTTTAAATTAAACCAAGTATTTCACCAGTTCCATCACCAAACACACGTTCAGTGAACCTACATAGATGCTGTTCCCATGCGAAGAGCATACATAGACGCCGTGTTGGAATCATATCAGTTAAGACACATGGTTCATGTGAATAACTGCCCTCGCAGTTATTAAAATAATGCGTCGAATCCGCTGGTTGATACGAAGACGTCAGATACTGCAAAACATTCCCTCGTTTTCCTCTTGGAAATCAGCTTCAAATAACCCTCTAGTATCAAAGAGATGTAAATGCAAACTGCTTACATACTCAGTTTGTTTGTACTATATTGCAATCAGGTGTGTTTCATAATGTACTGTTGCTAATCCTCGTGAAGTCCGAAAGTATAATTTTAGTCCCGATTTTTTTAAAGAATACATTATACAAAAGCAAAAACAAAACTTCTTTCAGACTAACACACCAGCTGATAAGCACATATTTATGAACGGAAGGGCGTTTAATGCTTCGTGTTATTTGCATTTACATACCTCTAAGACATGATGTATTAATTGCAAACAACGAAAATTATCATGGAATAAACTGCAGGCCCATTCTGTTACAGACTATAAGCAGGAGAAAAACTGTGAAAATAAGCAATAAGAAAACCAGTAAAATGGGTATGTTGGGGCGTGACAGTATGTGCGACAAGGAGTGAAAATTACATGAGGACAGTTGAACAGTGCATGGCACTAAACATATAAAAGCACTGTCAAATGCTGAGGTACGATATTAACTTACCGAGCCTCCAGTTCGTGTATATTCTTCTGTGAAATCTGCAACTCCAGGTCCAGTGCTTCATTGCGATGTTTTGCTTCAGCAACATTCATCTCTCTTGATTCTTGCATTACAAGGAAGTCTTGAATTTGTTTCTTCTGTTCTTCAGTTGACACAATCAATTTCCTCATCTCCTCGGCGACTATATTATTGCATGACAAAATGCTGGATTTCATATTCTCCATAATTCTTTGCTCTTCGTAAAACTGATCACGTTCTGCTTCTGATACTTGTTGAGAAGTTTGGTTGCACTCAGCAAGAACACAGCTTTGAATCCCTGACGTCTGTTGAATTTCTTGGTTAATTGATGAGTATTCGTCATTTCGAACGTTATTTAGATCCCTTCCCTCTTGCTGGTGAACATCAGGGTGTGATTCATTTGACTTATTATGCATTCGCTCCATCGTGTTGCTTACACTCTTACGGAAAATTAATAAAATGGCGGTAATAGTTTTAATACCTGTAACTGGAATACTGAAAACATTGGTTTTATAGCTTAATGAAAATTTGATTGACGATCTGTCACTAACTCGCAGCAGCGGTATTTAATTCTACACCGTTTTATCTACATACTTTCCTTTACGTATGTGGTAAATAAAGTTGACGTTACGGAATTGCTGGAAAACAAACGAAACGTTTGCTGGTAAACCGAATACAAATGTCGCGCTCGAGTCGGCGACTGTCCACTGAACAACAAGAATGCATGGAACGCATTCTAGCGTTTGGCAGGTGAACACCATGCAAAATTGATACCGTGGTTAGACGTAATTAAATTGCGATTGTTTTAAAACAAATTGTTAGCTACATTTACAGGATTAAAACTTCAGAAGTGCCATCGGCCAATTTCTATGGCAATGAAAGCTTCAAATCAGTGATAATCGTCTTTACTTCAGAGTACCAAAAGAAACTTCAGTGTATTGTATTCTGAACACAATTAGCCCTTAAGCCATCATATCTGAGCTACATGTCCAAAGACACTCAGTCATTTTTTATGTCTATAACATTGTTTATTTTTTCTTTATTTCTTGAAATTTTGTATGATGTGCTATTTTCAACCATGTTTGCTTTATCAACAAATGTAGGCCTATTTAGTCACATGTTGGGCACATATTACTTAGTGTACAGAAGAATGACAGAAATTCTTGATCCACCATCTACAGGAATCCCAAAGTCTCTTGATGTACCAATAAAGAACATGTGACGCACACACACAATTTAGTTTCCCCCACGAGAATATCATTCCATTTTTCCTAGTCTATCAAGCCATTCTTCCCCATTTTCTGTACTCTTCTTGGGCTTAAGTACTCATTAAATGATTCCTTCCGCCCCCATACTTTGTGGTTCAGAACTGCCGAAAGGTACACAGCCAGCCTTATGCAAATGTATCACAAAAAACTACATTTATGTTTTTTGCACCAACAAAAGCTTTTTATTGTAATTTCTGCTTGTAAAACATTATACTATACAACTCTCTTCCTGAAAATGAACCCTTGGGTTTGAAACATGTAGAAGACATCATAAAAATTAAAATATTAGTTTAGACAAGGTACATTTTGTTGGTTTATATTGTATAATTCTTTTACTTTACTTGCGATTATGTAAAGAGCAATTTCTGTTTTTTTTTTTTTT
>Ga0209628_10002781_pt1 | contig 12021 bp, 9 predicted proteins | sample TergutCu122P4_FD_187285 | JGI IMG/M metagenome (GOLD analysis project Ga0209628, IMG submission 187285) | Cubitermes ugandensis P4 segment gut microbial communities from Kakamega Forest, Kenya - Cu122 P4 (SPAdes) (version 2) | ecosystem: Host-associated > Arthropoda: Insects > Digestive system >...
GAAATACAATTTATCAACAGTACGGGTCGAAAATTTTCAACCCCTAAACAAAAAAAATTAATATATTATGACACACATTATTATAGGAATCATCATCGGGCTTGTGGCTGGTGCACTGGGAGCCTTTATTATCTTGAAATTGAAAAACAATGCCGTGATGGGCAAAGCACAGGAAGCATTGAAAAAAGCACAAGAAGATGCAGAACTCCTTAAAAAAGAGAAAATTCTGCAAGCAAAAGAGAAATTTTTACAATTAAAAAGTGAACATGAACAACAAGTAAATGAAAAAAATCAACAAATTGCAGCCGGAGAAAATCGGGTAAAACAAAAAGAGACTGTTTTAAATCAAAAATTAGAAGAAATAAACAGAAAAACCCAGGAAAACAATGTTTTGAAAGATGAATTGACAAAGAAAATTGAGGCAAACAAACTCAAACAGTCGGAGTTGGACAAGCAAACGGCTGTTCAAAAAGCGAAATTGGAATCCATTGCGGAACTTACTTCGCAACAGGCTAAAGAACAGTTGATAGAATTGATGCAGGAGGAAGCCAAAGCGGATGCGATGGTATTGGTAAATGAGATTATCAATGAGGCGAAAAATACAGCAGCCACAGAAGCCAAAAAGATTGTAATTAAATCGGTGCAGCGTCTGGGCGTTGAAGCAGCATTAGAAAACGCCGTCTCTGTTTTTAATATTGATAACGAAGAGATAAAGGGGCGCATTATTGGTCGTGAGGGGAGAAATATTCGTTCGTTGGAGAGTATTTGCGGTGTGGATGTTATCATCGATGACTCTCCCGATGCTATACTTATCTCCAGTTTTGACCCCATCCGCCGCGAAATTGCCCGTCAAGCGTTGGTGAAATTAGTTACGGACGGACGTATCCACCCCGCAAGAATTGAAGAAATAGTAGCTAAAACAAAGAAAAACATTGAGATTGAGATTGCCGAGTTAGGAAAACGTACAAGCATTGATTTGGGCATCCATAATCTTCCCAACGAATTGATGCGTATTATTGGAAAAATGCGTTATCGCTCTTCATACGGACAAAACCTGCTTCAACACTCAAAAGAGGTTGCCAATTTATGTGCCATTATGGCTGCAGAAATGGGGTTAAATCCAAAAATTGCGAAGCGCGCCGGTTTGTTGCACGATATTGGAAAAGTGCCTGATATAGAATCAGATTTGCCACACGCAGTATTGGGAGCCAAATTGGCAGAGCAATATAAAGAGCGCCCCGAAATTATCAATGCTATTGGTGCGCACCACGATGAGATGGAGATGGATAACTTATATGCGCCGTTGGTGCAAGTATGTGACGCCATTTCAGGTGCCCGCCCGGGTGCCCGCCGCGAAGTAGTGGAAGCCTATACCAAACGTTTACAAGATTTGGAAAATATTGCATTAACTTATCCGGGAGTAGTGAAAACATTTGCTATTCAAGCAGGTAGAGAGTTGCGCGTGATTGTGGGTGCCGAAAAAGTAACCGACGAGCAAGCCACCCAAATCTCGTTCGATTTATCCAAAAAAATTCAAAACGAAATGACCTACCCGGGACAAATCAAAATTACTGTGATTCGGGAAACGAGGTCGGTGAATTTTGCAAGGTAAATTCAGGGATAATAATAGAATTACATTTCTTGGATGCACTGTGTATCCAACTTGGATACACTTTTTTTCTTCAATTTTATGTTGAATGATAATTTTTTTTTATTTTTGTCGGCGCAACAAGCACCTTATGAAAATAAAAAATATTCCACTTAAAATATTCTACTTTTATTACGATGGGTTTAAGTCAATGACCGTAGGTAAAAAACTATGGGCAATTATTATCATTAAACTTATTATCATGTTTTTGATTTTTAAACCCTACTTTTTCCCAAACTTTTTAAACAAAAATTTTAAAACAAACGAGGAAAAGAGTAATTATGTATTAGAGCAATTAATCAAATAATTATACACATCGCAGAAAAAACCCTAAATTATTAATATATGGAACACATTGATTTTTCATTAGTAGATTGGTCTCGCTGGCAGTTTGCACTCACCGCGATGTACCATTGGCTTTTTGTTCCGCTTACCTTGGGTATCACATTTATCATCGCTGTTATGGAGACCATTTATGTGCGTACCGGCAAGGAGGAGTGGAAAAACATGACTAAGTTTTGGATGATTCTTTTCGGAATTAATTTTGCGGTAGGCGTTGCCACCGGACTTATTCTGGAGTTTCAATTCGGAACAAACTGGTCGAATTATTCCTGGTTTGTCGGGGATATATTTGGCGCTCCCCTTGCAATTGAAGGGATTATGGCTTTCTTCATGGAAGCAACCTTTATTGCTGTAATGTTTTTTGGATGGAATAAAGTCAGCAAGAAATTCCACCTCCTGTCAACCTGGCTCGTTGCCCTTGCCGTAAACCTTTCCGCCCTGTGGATATTAGTGGCAAACGCATGGATGCAACATCCGGTAGGAACCGCATTCAACCCTGACACAGCCCGAAATGAGATGATTAATTTTTGGGAAGTGATTCTTTCCCCCACAGCGATTAACAAGTTTTTCCATGCTGTTTCTTCCGGATTTATTACCGCAGGCATTTTTGTGGTTGGCGTGAGTTGCTGGTTTTTGCTGAAAAAACGACACACCGAAATGGCGCGAAAAAGTATTATTATCGGCGCAATTATCGGATTAATAGGCTCATGTGTTGTGATTATTACGGGAGACACTACTTCCCGTAAGGTTGCTCAGGTGCAACCCATGAAACTCGCAGTGATTGAAGGGTTGTATGAAGGGGAAAAAGGGGCTGCATTTTCAATTGTAAGTTTTGGAAAATCAACCAATAATCCGGACCGCCCTTATGAAAGAACAAAAAATGAAATTAAAATCCCGAAATTCCTGTCCTTTTTGGCTACTCACGACTTCAACGCATTTGTACCTGGGGTGAACGACCTGATTGAGGGCAATGAAGAGCATGGAATTATGTCTGCTTATGAAAAAGCAACCCGCGGAAAAGAAGCCCAAAATATGTTGCGAATGTATAAAGATGCCAAAAAAACGAATTCCGAAGAGTATCCAATACTAAAGGCATTTTTTGAAGATGAAACATGGCTGAATGAATATTTCAAATATTTTGGATACGGCTATTATTATGATGAAGATATCACAGTCTTTAAGCAGAATGTAGCACGTTTGGTACCCAATGTTCCGCTCATGTATTGGTCGTTCCGAGCCATGATAGGATTGGGTGTTTTGTTCATTATTGTATTGGCGTTGGCACTTTGGTGGGGCGTGAAAAAAAGATTGGAAGGCAGAAAATGGTTTTATTATGTAGCCATACTCTGCATTCCTTTGGTTTACGTTGCCACTATGTGTGGTTGGGCGGTGGCAGAAGTGGGACGGCAACCCTGGGTAATTCAAGATATAATGCCCACAGTTTCCGCAGTTTCAGAAATAAAAACAAGTGCCGTGCAAACAACTTTCTTTTTGTTTGCCGCTACTTTTACCATATTATTGATAGCCGAATTAAAAATAATGTTCTCACAAATTAAAAAAGGTCCAAAGGAGGGATAATTTAGCCATGTTTGAAAAAATGTCATATTTAATGTTACAACAATACTGGTTTATGCTGGTATCGTTATTAGGTGCGCTTCTTGTGTTTTTATTATTTGTACAAGGAGGGCAAACACTCATCTATCGTATTGGAAAAACAAAACAAGAACGCGATGTGTTAATCAACAGTTTAGGTCGTAAATGGGAATTTACCTTTACCACTTTAGTTACGTTCGGCGGTGCATTCTTTGCTTCTTTTCCATTGTTCTACTCCACCAGTTTCGGTGGTGCCTACTGGGTTTGGATTCTCATTTTGTTTTGCTTTGTAATTCAAACCGTTGGATATGAATTTCGCTCTAAAATGAATAATCTGTTAGGTATAAAAACCTACGAAATGTTTCTATTTATCAACGGTTTATTGGGAACCATTTTGCTTGGCACAGCAGTAGCTACTTTCTTTACCGGCTCCCTGTTTGAAATTGTATCCAACCCAACCGGCACGATTAGTTCTGTTTGGCGCGGAGCAGCAAGAGGATTAGAACTGGCATTTGATTTTACCCGCTACGAAACATTTATCAATCTTTCTCTTGGGTTGGCGGTTTTCTGTTTGGCAAGAATACTGGGTGCGCTTTATTTTATCAATAACATTGCAGATAAAGATATTGTGAAAAAATCAGCAAAATCTATTAAAGTGATGATTATTCCATTTCTTCTGTTTTTCCTTTTCTTCTTGATTAATGTTTTGGTAAAAGAGGGATTTGCATACGATACCAACGGAACCATCTCTATGGTATCTTTTAAATATCTTCACAATCTTCTTGAGATGCCCGCATTGGCTGTACTCTTGTTGTTGGGGGTAGTTTTGGTATTGTTGGGAATATTTCTGGGAGGTTTCAAACAGTCTTCTAAAGGGATTTGGTTTGCAGGAATAGGAACCGTGGCAACAGTTTTCGCGCTTCTGCTTGTAGCAGGGTTTAATAATACTTGCTACTACCCCGCACACGGAGATTACTTGCAAAGTAGTTTACATATTGAAAACAGTTCCTCAAGTAGATATACGTTGGTGGTGATGAGTTACGTTTCTTTATTGATTCCGTTTGTGTTAGCATACATTTGGTATGCATGGAGGGAAATGAACAAAAAGAAGATTGATATGGATGAATTGAAGGATGAAACGATTAAATATTAGTGCAATACCAATTCAATAAAACAATCTTCAATGGTGGGGGATATTTGCTGCAGTTCGGAAAATACCTGTTCGTTTGTTTTTAAGAAGTTGGTGAAATAATTCAGTTCAAAATCTTTTTCATAGAAAGATACGTGCATAAACTCTCCGTAAGGATAGTAATTGCACTTTATTGGGCATTTTTGCATACAATCCAACAGATGGAAAATGGTGTTGGTTTTTAAGGAGTATAGTTTTCCTTTATAGTTTTCAATAATTTTGACCGGTGTGTTGATGGTGATAATTTTTCCCTCTTTCATTAATGCAATCCGGTCGCAGCGGGTGGCTTCGTCCATGTAAGGTGTTGAAACCAGCACCGCAATGCCTTGTTTTTTAATGGTGTTTAACAAATCCCAAAACTCCCTTCGCGATACGGGGTCAACGCCGGTGGTGGGCTCGTCAAGGAAAAGGATTTTTGGTTTGTGAATCAGGGCGCAGCACAGCGACAGTTTTTGCTTCATCCCTCCTGAAAGTTGCCCTGCCTGCCTTTTTTTAAAAGGGGCTATTTGTTCCCAAATCGGGGCAATCAAATCCATGTTTTCATCAATTTTATTTCCATACATGGTGGCAAAAAACCGCAGGTTTTCATACACTGTTAAGTCCGGGTATAAAGAAAAAACACCCGGTAAATATCCAATCTCTTTTCTGATTTTTTTATAATCGGCAACCAATTGATAATTTAACAAGGTAGCCCTTCCGGAAGTAGGTAATTGCAAGGTAGCCAAAATATTAAAGAGGGTGGTTTTACCTGCTCCGTCGGGTCCTATAAGTCCAAATACTTCTCCTTCATGAACATCAAAAGAGATTTCGGTGAGTGCAATAACCCTACCATATTTTTTTGAAATTTTATCAATACAAATTGCAGCCATGCGATTTTACTTAAACTTTACGTCGCCGGGCATTCCTATTTTGGCGGAGCCATCGTTATTAAAAGAGACCTTAACCGCATACACCAAATTTACGCGCTCATTTTTTGTTTGAATCATCTTTGGCGTAAACTCCGCTTTGGAAGAGATCCAGGAAACAGTACCTTCCATTATTTTCTCTTGGTTGTTAGGCATATCAATGTGTATATCAACAGATTGTCCAAGTCGAATGGTAGATAACATATCTTCGGTAACATAAACTCGGATAAACATATTGTTAAGGTCGGCAATTTTAAAAAGCGGTTTTCCTTGATAAGCCAACTCGTTAGGTTCAATATATTTTTTGAGTACCGTACCTGTGATGGGAGATTTAATATGGCATTTTGTCAACGCATCCTGCAGTTGCATTTTTTGAAACCGCATAGCACTCACTTCTTCCATAATAGATTTATTACCGAGATTAAGAGATGATTCCATCGCGGCAATCTGACTGTTTGTTATGTCTATTTCCGAATTGATGTCATCTAAATTCTTACTGGACACCGCATTGACAGCTACTAAAGGAGCGATTCTGTTTTTCTCAATATTTAATTTTTCCAACTTATTATAGAGTGTCCGAACTTGCGATGGCAAATCCGGTCGTTTTGCCATGGCTGAACCTATAGAAGATTCAAGCTGTTTGATTTGCAAATAAATTTGTACCGTATCTATACAACCTACCTCTTCACCTGCCTGATAATCTTTCCCTTCTTCCATATTAAACCACAGAATTTTTCCGTTACTTTCCGAAGAAACCGTAATTTCGGTGGCTTCAAATACCCCAAAAGCATCCGGTTCTCTTTTGTTATTTTTGCAACTACTTAGTGATGAAATAAATATTATGGCTAAAAAATAGGGGAGAAGTTTTTTCATTGTAATGCTTTTTAGGTTTATAAATTAACAGGAGTAATCTCTAATTTGTAAAATAAAGCGCGAAATTAGAATAAAAAACAGAAATAATACAATTTTGTTGCAACTTTGGGTAGATTTTTATACATCGCCCCTACAGTCTCAATTTTAGTCCTGCAAATAAGGTATCCGGTTTGAGCGACATTACGGCGTTCATTTCTCCTGCCATGCAAAAGCCGCATTGGGGGCAAAGTCCAAGTATGGTGCCTCCGCAATCGCTTGCCTTAACTCCATTTATGTGAACAAAATTGGTTATCCAGCAATATTTTTTGAAACTCAAATCTTTCATGCACTTCAGCCCGGAAACAGAGTTCATTATGGGGTATCCTTTTCGTTTATAAGCAATTACTTTATCAATAATTTCAATGCGTTTGTTCCAATCTAAGGTTAAATATTCCGTTCCTTCGTAGGGGGTATGAAAGTTAATGGAGACTTTTTCGATTTTCGGATTGGTTTTTGCAAATTCAATAACATCATCTACGCTGCTATAATTCAGAGCATTAACCACCATATTTACGCTTAAATTCGGGTGTGCTGCTTTTTCGATATTTTCAATCAACTTTTCGAAACTTCCTTCGCCACGAATTTCATCGTGAAATTTGCCGAAACCATCCATACTCACCCAAATACTATCGGCTTTGCAACCGGTAAAATCCTTTTGTGCGTTGGTAGTAACCGTAGTTGAAAAGAACCCGATTTTCTTTGCCAAATCAATCAAGTCGTTGAGGTTTTTGTCGCCATCGCGCCACAAAGTGGGTTCGCCGCCTTCAAAATCCACAAAACGGGCACCCAACTTATAGCAATATTTCAAATCTTCTTCTACTTGTTCATAACTTTTTGTAGTTGACGAACCTTGGGCATAGATGCAACAGTGCTTACATTTTAAGTTACATATATCGGTAATAAAAACCACCGATACCAACGGAATTTTTTTACCCAAAATTCGCGTTTTAAAAAACCAAAAGGGGAGGTATAAGTATTTCATTATAAGTTAATAAATTGCAAAATAATAATAATCAAACAGAAGAACGAAATCAAATTTCTTGCGGTAAGCCAGCGTACCATGAACCATTCTAATTTGTGTTCTTTAATCTCTTTCCATTGGTTGAAAGGTCCGAGCCAAAATTTTGGAGTAAATTGCTTTTCGGGCGTTTTCACAAAATCAATCATCATTTTATAAAGGGTAATCGCCATGGGCAAAAGTAGAAACAGAAACAGATATTTTATTCCGCAAATTTTTAATAATATTCCGGCGATAATTGCCAAAAAAGGAATAAAAATCACAAAAAACAACAAAACCAGCATCGCTTTTTGGTTGTTGAGCAGCACTGCCAACGTGTTTTTCCCTACCTCTTTATCAGGGAAAAAATCGAGTATGGAATGAATATACACGATGTTCATAACCAACAACCCCACCGGCAGTGAAAGCAGGAACAGTTCTTTTGAAAATTCTCCGCTGGCAGCAAATCCCACGCCAATCATATTTAAACAGCCAAAAATAATGCAAATTACAAATTCGCCTAATCCGTGATAACTTAACCGCAGCGGTGGTGCTGAGTATTGCATACCGATTACGGCGGTTATGGCAGCAATATAAACAATGTTCATTCCTCTAAACCAAAATACTACCGCGCCTATGAGCACCGCAATTCCGCAAAACAGGCAACTCACCCAAAACAATTGCTTTTCGGTGGCTTGTCCGGATGTTAGGTAGGGGGTTTTGCCTATTCTTGCCCGCATTCCGGTGTGCACCATCTCTTCACGGTAGGTTTGTTTTTTCTTTTTTGTATCGAAATAATCGTCAAAAAGATTCAATCCCAAATGCACAAAAGCCACGCCAATCACCGCCAGAACGGCTAACCACCAAACAAAATTTTCGGAATGAATGGAGAGAAACAGTGCGGTTAATGCGGGTAAAATGCTTTGTGGTAGTGCGGTGGGGCGAGCGTTGTCGAGCCAAAAGTTGATTTTTTGTAGCATACAAATGTGGTTTTTCAAATTCGAGCACAAAAATAGCAAATATTTAGTTTTTTTTTATGGCATCTTTCAAGAAGATGATATTTTTTCTATTTTTGCAAAACTTAACATCATTCATCATGAAAAAATCAACATTAATTATCATTTCAGTGGTTCTGTGCATCTCTTTGAGGGCACAACAAGCCCAACCCACCTTAGTGGTAATGCCCATAAACAATGCTTCTGCACTGGAAAATTTCTCTTCAGAGAGTCATGAAAAAATTTATTCTGACCAATGGGGCGTTTTAGAAGAGATAACCCCTACACTTCGCAATAGTATTTTGCTGCCCAGTGACGGAGTTAATCATTTAATTGGACAAACTTACTACAACTCGGTTACCAACGGGAGTGCGCGTAATACTGTTTCATTTAGAGAAAACTCTAATCATGCGGCAGCGGTTTGGACTATGGGAACTCCAGCAAGTAGCGGTGCGAGTCGCGGAACAGGGATTAACTACTTTAATGGAACTAACTGGGGAACACAGCCCAATCCTGCTACCGGCAGAATTGAAACCGAAAAAACCGGCTGGGGAGGACATGCGTTTACTGAACAAGGTGAAGTTGTTGTTTCTCACAATGGAACTACAGGGATGGTTGTAAATACAAGAGATAATTACGGAACAGGCACATGGAGCCAAAACATTCTTGTAGGTCCTTCCTATACTAATGGTGGTAATCCTACTACGGCAATCCTTTGGCCCTCTGTTTTTGCGGTCGGCAATACGGTGCATATGATGTGTGTTACAGATGCCCCTACAGTAGGCATAAGTTATAACGAAAGTGATTTTCCTAACACTACAAAATGGGGATACAAGGGATATACAACATACCCCTTGTATTACCGCTCGCTTAATGGTGGAAAGAATTGGGAACCGCCAGTAAATTTTGGTCCCGTAGCGGCAGGTGGGTTGGGATTCATGACACCTTATGAAACTTTCAAATTTGGTGGAGACAACTACGTTGTTACAGCAAAAGGCAACCATGTGGTCATTCTTTTCTCAACAATATATGGTATGGTATATTACCTCGAATCGCTTGATGCTGGGGTTACTTGGACAAGACGCACCGTGTATCATATTGGAGAGGTGTTTCTCACTACCTACACTCAAGAAGTAGGTCCAATACTATTACCCCGTTCCGGTGCTGTTGCTATAGATGAAGATGATGTAGTTCACGTTGTTTTTAGTACAGTACTTAACAAAAGAACCACCTCCGGAATTAACACTTATCACCTTGCTCCCACAGGGATGGTTTATTGGAATAGCACTATGCAACAGCTTAATCACGAAAATTTTACCGCTGAAATAATTGAGGGTGAATTCGTTTTTCATTATGAAAATTACCCCGGGTATATTCACCTGCCAAGTGTGGTAGGATTTGATCAATTCTACTGTTTTAGTAATGCTCCTGCTTATGATTATAAACAATTCAGTAACAACGGATGGGCAGCTTTCCCCAGACTTATTGTAAAAGAGCAAAAAGTGTATGTTTCGTATCAAGCTCCCCTTGATCCACCGATAAACTTTACTGTGATTGGTGAGGACGATGTTTTTTGCAGAGGTATTTTTATAACCGTTTCTGATAATAACGGTGCATCGTGGGATGTTCAAAATAATACAAGTTGGATCTCCTATGCTCCGAATTTATTATGGATTGATTGGTCGAATTATACTGAAGATTTCTGGCCCGTTAATGATGGTGGCATTATTACTTATTACCCCGGTATTATTCAAGCCGGAATCCAAGTTATGACCGAAAATGCTTACCCTTCAATGAGTTATAATACTAGGGAAAATTCTATTATGTTGCAATGGTTTAACCACTTTACTTCTCCATTTCCTAATAATGGTACCGTATGGGAAAATGATCCCCTTTATGTATATACAACAACTCAAAATTTGAATAATATTCCGGCATTCAACAATATTAATTACATTTACAAAAGTGGTACTCCGCCAGAACCGCAACTTTGCGAAAAACCGGTAGGACTTTCAGGCTCCGGCAACGGAAGTGATGCTTTTCTTACATGGAATGCCCCTGTAAATATGGATGGCGTTTTGTTAGGGTATAATGTGTATCGTGACGATGTTCTCATTGGCACTACGCCCTATTCAAAAAGAGAATACTTAGATATGGACCTTGCTTTTAACACTTACTATTATCAGGTAAGTGCCAGATATAAACATTGTGCAGAGTCGGAAAAAACAACTAAAGTTCCTGTTGTTATTAAAATGCCGGAACTTTGTGAAAAACCGGACAGCCTCGCCGGTGTAGCCAATAATAATACGGCTGTTCTTACCTGGAAAAAACCTAAAAATATTGACGGCGTTTTAAATGGATACAATTTGTATCGAGATGGCGATAAAATCAATAATGAATTGTTGACCGGTTTGACCTATTCAGATAAAGACCTTGACAATGCCACTTATCTTTATAAGGTAAGTGCTGTATATAAACATTGCCCCGAATCTGTATTTACAGATGAAGTTCCCGTTACGATATTTGTTCCGCAACTTTGTGAAAAGCCGGACAGCCTTGCTGCTGTAGCCGATGAAAAAACGGCTGTTCTTACTTGGAAAAAACCCGAAAATATTGATGGCGTTTTATTAGGATATAATCTGTTCAGAGACGGAAATCCAATCAATAGTGAATTGTTGACCGATTTGACCTATTCAGATAAAGATCTTGCCAACGCTAACTATTTCTATAAAGTTTCTGCCAAATATGAACATTGCGAGTCTCAATTAACAGATAGTGTAAGTGTTACCATTCTTTTTAATGCGATTCATAATTATAAAACCGCTACTTTTAACATTTACCCAAATCCTGCAAGCAATGAGTTACAAGTTACTTGTTACGAGTTACAAATGAACAATATTGAAATTTTTGATGTTTATGCTAGAAGAGTATTATCACATACCCCAAACCTCAAACCCCAAACCTCAAACCCCTCACCGCGTACCACAATCAATGTTTCGCACTTACAGACCGGCGTTTATTTTGTAAAAATCTCTGACAACCAACAAGTAGTTGTTAAGCGATTGGTTATAATGAAATAAGGAGTATTGGCATGGCTTTCTGATTGGTAAAATTAAGTGGCAACCGGCACACGCTGCCTTTTGTGCTGCACTAAAAATATTCCCTGAATCACAATCAAAATACCCAGCACTTTAAGCAAGGTAATCTCTTCTCTTAAAACAAAATAAGCAATTATTGCCGTCATTACAGGGATAAGATTTACAAAGATATTGGTGCGCGCCAAGCCCAATTTACGCATAGAAGAAATGTAAAGTATAAAGGCTATCGTGGAACAAAAAATGGATAGAATTAAAATGAAAGTTAGGTTTTTAACATCTCCCAACGCTTCAATTTGTGTGGCATAACTTTCATTGTTATTTACCAAAAACACCAACGGAAAA
>Ga0209628_10002783_pt1 | contig 12019 bp, 8 predicted proteins | sample TergutCu122P4_FD_187285 | JGI IMG/M metagenome (GOLD analysis project Ga0209628, IMG submission 187285) | Cubitermes ugandensis P4 segment gut microbial communities from Kakamega Forest, Kenya - Cu122 P4 (SPAdes) (version 2) | ecosystem: Host-associated > Arthropoda: Insects > Digestive system >...
TCTGTTCAGGAAGAAATTAAGAACGGTCTGAAGGCAGGGAATGCTTGCTATCATTTGGTGCAGAATCTTTTGTCTTCCATTTTGCTGTCTAAAAATATAAAGATTAAGATATACAGAACTATAATTTTGCCTGTTGTTTTGTATGGGTGTGAAACTTGGTCGCTCACATTGAGGGAGGAACATACGCTGAGGGTGTTTGAGAATAAGATACTGAGGATAATATTTGGGCCTAAGAGGGATGAGGTAACAGGGGAGTTTACTACATAATGAGGAGCTTAATGATCTGTACTCCTCACCCATTATTGTTTGGGTGATCAAATCGAGAAGAATGAGATGGGCGGGACATGTAGCACGTATGGGGAATAGATGTATACGGGGTTTTAGTGGGGAAACCTGAGGGAAAGAGGCCATTTGGAAAACCCAGGCGTAGGTGGGAGGATAATATTAAGATGGATCTTCAGAAAGTGAGATGCAGGGACATGGACTGCATCTATCTGGCTCAGGATAGGGGCGGGTGACGGACACTCGTGAATGCGATAAAGAACCTTTGTGTTCCATAATATGCGGGGAATTTCTTGACTAGCTAAGAATCGGTTAGCTTCTCAAAATGAATCTGCTCCATGGAGTAAATAAGTAAATATGGTGGGCGAAATGTATTTCAAGTGATAAAATCGTTTTATCGCTTTTTCCACGCGCAACACATCGCTGCGCCGACCCGAGACACTCAATAGCGCCATACTGCGCAGTTCCTCGAATGTATTTATTCGAGGTGCTACTGAATTGAGCTCAGACGCTGTTTTGACTTCATTTTGTACACTTAGAATTTCGTATATGTATTGAAACTGGCGTTCTGTACTAGATTTATTTTACTGGTTTTACGTATTATAATAACGTAAATAGTTACATTTAGCTACCAAGGAAGACGGAATATAACAATTTTTACTACTTTGACTTGAGAGTTACACCTGCGGGAAGTAAGCAGTTATTTGTGGTGCGGAAGGTTGTGCGAGCAAATGTGCTGAGGGAGTGTGGCTGGTTACAGAGCAGGGGGAGTTCTACACTTCTTCGTACGGGTTGAAGCTTTTTTTTTTTTCTCCCGCCTAATCATAAATTGTAGTGTGTACTAAGGCCAAGTATGTCGGCTTCACCGATTGCACGACAAGCTACACAGTGCCAGACAATTCCGTCTAGAAGGGTTGTGATAAACGATGCTTCGCAGCTTCCAGCAGATTATTCCACAACACCTGGAGGAACCGTATACTCAACCACACCGGGAGGTAGGCTTACCCTTACTATTGCTGTGTGTGTGTGTGTGTGTGTGTGTGTGTTGACACATTTAGCAGGTGCTCTGTGTCTTGCTTAGTGAGGTGCGTTTCTTTGATGGAAAGCAGCGCCAGCGAAGAATACTAATGTTAATTGTACTAGTCTCAAACGGTAGAAGACGAAGGCAATGAAACATCCCTCCCCAGGAAGTTAGTAGTGATTGAGATGCTTACTAACTACCCCTAATGGATCCAGAGTGTTCATTACCGTGCATGAAAGAGGCTGCCACTGGACCGTAATCCGAGCCCGACCATCATGCGTTAGATATCAAGGGGCCATTTTAATATTATCCTTACAGCTATGCCTAGGTCATTTTAATATTATCCTTACAGCTATGCCTAGGTCTTTTCCTATCTTTGGCCACGTTTGTGTGTATTTGCATCTTCTGTGTGTTACATGTCCTGCTCTGCCCATAATATCATCCTGTAACCCAAGTAGTAATTGGTGGTGAAGAGTACAAATTAAGAAACCTTGTTATGAAATTGTAACTTCTTGTTAACTTCCATTGTTGTGGGTCAGTAGAGCAATAGGTGCATCCCATAGACCCTAGTGAGTAGGATGTAAGAGAAGTCAAGTGTAAAGTGTACACGTGGAAGAGTACACTCCTAAATACAATATATTTGTGAAACATATAGGATGAGACATCTTGTAACATACCAAGTAAGTCATATGCATATGACAACCAGAATGTAATCATATATGTATGCAGTACAATTGTGTGAGGATAATGTCTGTACCTTGTTTTGACTGCATGAACCTCTGAGTTTGTCACAAACATTACTAGGTTTTCAACTGTAAGTGTTATTAGTTTCAGTGTATAGTTACTGGCAAATGGAAATACATGGAACTTATAATCCTGTACATTTATTTTGTGTTCTGTTTACTTGCCACAAAGATCTTTTGCTGTAGAAATTCTTTATTAGGCATATCTTCATTGCTATTCACTAATAACTATTGAAAGACTATTTGGAACAGATTTACCACACTGCCAAGATCGACTTGAGCACATGCCAGGGACGTACGAGATACATAACAGTAGGAGGAGCAGCTGACCACCTGCTTTTTTTTGTTGAATTTGCCAGTAAGAGACACTGGATAACAGATGGTTAGAAGTTACGCAAACTGGACATAACTGTGGACTCTTTAATATTCCATGGTGTTAGAGAATGAAGGAAAGTGGTGAATAAAAGGACCACCAGTCATGACTGTGTTTGAGTAATACTTGTATTATTGAGGGTGCTACATGTTTAGACTTATTAAAAAGCCATCATAAGGCACAGGCAAAAAAATATATATATATAAGCAGAAGCACTTAACATACAGGACATAGTAAAAAGCATTTAGATACAACACATATTGTACATAAGTGCTCTTTCTCGTATTCATTTTTAGACTGTGCTTGATATGGACATGTGAATAAGTCAAAACATTTAGCATCCTTGATAATAAAAATATTATCCAAATATTGGTGTGATTGATGGTTCTTTAATTCATCTGTTTACTTAGGGGTTACAACAGGATATCTTATCTTAAGATAGAATGAAGGAAGATGCATCTTTTAGAAAGCTTGAAGAACACTAGAAATGGTGTTAATGCTAACATTTTAATAAATAAAACAACAGTACTATGCGTAAGGTATAAAGGCTCACAAAGTATGTATGTTAGATGTGGGATATACAATAGAGAAAAATAAAATAATGGACCAAAACTCTTTGTAGCTATACATATTCAGTAATTTATGTATGTTCTCCCTGAGGATGGATATGGTATTGAATGGCATCATATCCCAGAAGATTGGAATCTTTATCAGCATTGTTTTGAGAACCTCAAGTATGACACAGCATGTCATAACAGTAAGGAAGCTTCACAATATGCTGTACACACCTTGAATAAGTGACATAGATAAGGCACACCAAAAAATTGGTTTCAGCTCAGAAAGGAAATTTTTTGAAAACATAAGACAATTATCGCATGTCTATATAGCAGTCATTGCATACTTACTGAAGGGCAGATATGGGAAGGATGTTTGAAACAGTACACAGGAGATATTTAAAGCAGAATAATAGAGGGTTATTCAAAATTATTGTCAGGGTTTTAACAACTTGTCATACACAATACACTTGAGATAGGAGTATATAGTTGCACTGATGGATCAAGAAATTCTCAAAGTTTTCTTTTATGTTCCTCATCCTGCAAGTATCTCGGAACTGAAGGTATGAATCAGAACCGCCATTGAAACCATCACCACTGACATGCTACAAACAGTTTGGAATGAACTCGATTTTCGTGTTGATGTTTGTAGAATCATAAAGGGTGCACATATAGAGCACCTGTAAGGTATGTCACAAAAACTTGGAGTGTTGTTCTTTTAAATAAAAAAAATACATATACTCCTATCTCAAGTGTATTGTGTATGACAAGTTGTTAAAACCCCGACAGTCATTTTGAATAACCCTGTACTAAACAGGAAAACAACATAGACATAAAAGAGGGGAAAGGAGGGCACCATAACACAGACACCTAACATAAATGCACATTAAGAGGCAAGCCAGCAGGAGTAACAGGTGCAAAGTAGGCCCAGGTTGAGATGCATGGGATATCTTGAAAGAATGGAAGTGATGTATGCAATCAGCTGGGGGTGGGGGCTGGGTGGAATAGATACAGAAGAGAAGTTACACCAGTAGACAGCATATAGTAAAGAGGGTGCACAGAGAACATAAATGATGCAAGTCGCAGAATATGGCTATATTTTATAGATGCCATATTTTAACATTTTTTTAATAGAACCTTTCAGTTGAAATCTGTTTCGCAGCATGCAGGGCACATGAATATGTTTAGTTTTATTCTTAAATAAAACCAACGAGATGCACTAATTTCTCTAATTTATTTTTGGAATAGAACTCTACATGTTTCGGACAGGTTTTCCGTCCATCATCAGGAGTCTAGTACTGTATACACAGCAGTCAGCATAACCTGTATGACATATACCTGCTGCAGTGTATACAGTACTAGACTCTCAATGATGGACGGAAAACCTGTCCGAAACATGTAGAGTTATATTCAAAAAATATATTAGAGAAATTAGTGCATCTCATAGGTTTTATTATAAGAATATATCACAATGCATGGTCCTCTGAATGTCAGATGTTTAGTTTTATTTTATGGAAAAAGTAATTAAGATTTTTTAATACATTAAGTCAGATTACTAAAGGGGACGTGCACAGAAGGCAGTGACATTAGCCCTTTGGCACTGGAATTAAATGCCTGTTGGGAGCTGTAGAAGACTGTTATTTCAATTAGATCTGCATGAGGAAGCCCATTAAATGCTGTCACCTTAACCTGACATCCAGCATTTTTAGTATCACACTCTGTGGTGGGTATACCTGATGTTCAAAGCCAAAGGGTTAACAAAATGTGGTAATTAAGTTTATATCTCAGAATTAGAAACTCTGGGAAACATTCCTCGTGCTTCCCCATTTGTACATGATAGTAATTTCAACCCTGGTGCTCATTAAGGAACTCTGTAACATATTTCACTAGTAAGTTGTTGTATTTCTTGAAGGTAAAAAACATTTTAATTTTAGAACATTGTGTATTTGTCTAAACTGTTCATTAAATTTATTTCAGACTTCATGTCTGATCTTGCATTTGATATGTGCGATTTTGTTTTCTTCTAATCTTCACTAATCAAATGTACTTTAATTTTCTGCAGGCACACGGATAGTTTATGAGAGAGCTTTCCTCATGCAACTCAGGAATTCCCCCTTGGCCCAGACACCACCTAAAAACTATCCAAATTTTCCCGCATCATTGGTGAAGGATGTTGGTGACATACCCAAAGAAAATACTAATATCATACCAAGTCCTACCAAGAAGGGTGAGTGATATATAATTTCTATCATATATGTTAATAAAATGAGAACTTAGGAGGTTAGGTGCTCAGTGAAATGAATGATAGATCATTTGCAGGGAGTGACTGTGATCTGCATCATATAATCTGGATGATAGTGATGGGGACTCTGGGGGTAACATTGATTGTGGTAATTTCAGGTTTTCGCCATGCATTTTTAAAGTCAATCACTTTTTATTGGCCGACTAATACACATAATTGTATAAAACTCAAAGGTTAAAATCTACGTTGAATCAATGGTTTGAAAGACAATTAAAAACTCCGACATGTTTCGGATCCTTTGTGATCCATCCTCAGGGAGTGTTGTATGTGCTTGACTGAAATTACTTGTGATATTTTTGTGTGCGTAGTCGGTGTTTGGCAGCGTGATTTTTTGGACCTGTGGTGTGTGTGCCTGGTGCGACGAGTTGAGAGTTGAGAGTTTGAAACATTGATACAACGTAGATTTTAACCTTTGAGTTTTATACAATTAAGTGTATTAGTCGGCCAATAAAAAGTGATTGATTGTGGTGTTTGTGAGGAAGTTGAAAGACCATCTGTTTGTAAACTGTATGGTTTCCAAGAAAATGTTGTCATAGTACTGATTACAGGCTTGTAATTCTAGAAATAGTATTGAATGTTTTCAGTTTATTTGTCTGAACTTCATTCTTACAGTCCATGCACAGACATGCTTGGAGGTCTTTTTAAACATGTCCTTGAGACTATCTGTTTCAGTGATGGAAGCTTTTTTCTGATAAAAAGCAAAACTTCTGGTTTTCAGATTACTCTTCCGAAGTGCTGGATTATTAGGATTTCTGAATTACCGGACATTGGATTAAAGGAATTTTGCTGTAGTTAAATGAAGTTCTACCTTGCTGCAATCTGAGACTGAAAATGAAATGAGTTTAATGAAAAATTGCAGGCAGAAATGTTAATGCCAAGTATGAACCACTTTACCCAACATTCCCAGACAGTATATTTGCATGTGTCCAAGAACTACAGGGAGGATTGATAATTCCACCCTCAGAGTGGTAAATTGAAGTTTTGAGTTTCAAAATATGAATGTTCCTACATTTGCAGTCCCTTGGTATTATTTTGCTTCTCGTGTGCTTATCCATCGCTCATGTATATTTTAAATTACATTTACTTATGTTGTGTATCTAAGAGCCATACATTGAAGTTTTGTGTATTTAAGTTACTAATTATCTTAAAAGGTAGTACATATTGATGACTGAATTTGTATAAAAACTTTAAAAGGCATTGTTTTTTTATCGTGTCCATGAGCACAACATCTGTTATGGAAATATCACATAAGACAGCATCCACCAGGAATTCATTTAATTTCCCCTTCAGTTCAATGTGATGGAAAAGTTTCCAAGTGCTGACCTGCTGCTGTTTTCCAGCAACTTCTGGAAGTATTTTTGCACACACGATGGAGTGCTTGTTTTGAAATATCAAAGCTTTTATTTCATTTCTTGCAAAGAAAGTGAATTGTCTTGCATTTTCTCTTCTGTTAAGTACCAAAGATTGGTGTTGGGATTAATTGAATGTGATGCTCAGAGGTTGTTTCTTTGAAGAACATGGGCTCTGTTATGTACACTTCACATCAGATACTGATTATTAGGGTCATCTAATGGAACTTTATGAGGATTTTTGAAACACCAGTATCTGTTATTTTGGCTGTTCACCATGTAAAATCTGCCTTGATTTGAGGCTTCTGCCACTGTGTAAATGAGAGTTTTGCCCATCTGGGATGTTATGCAGCATTGTTGGTGGTTAGTTACTGATGTTGTTGGACAATCTATTGGTCTCTTAAAGGATCACACAGTCTACAAACATGGGACAGATAGGTTGTCCTGAAATGTTGCCAACTACCAATTTGCACTGCAGAATGTCCCAGAAGAGCAAAGATATCAAAATCTTGTTTCTTCTTTTTGTTAAATTGTGAACTGATATGACAGTTTTCCTCTATTTTAGTAGTACATTTTTTAGAAACTCTTAAGCAGTATTCTATTTCATTATTTATTCCCTACAGAAGTATTGCAAGTGAACAGCTGTTGATCTTCTGAATACATTTCACACTTAGTTTGAGGCATGTGTATAGTAAGAGACTTACCAGCTAAGTGTGGAACTGTTTCTGCTGCTTAGTTATCCCAAAAACAATGCAGAGTGTTGGCTGTTGCACCTACGCAAGCAGAAGGCATATTTTCCTACCCTGATGGTGACATGATAAATCTGTCTGTATTTGTTCATGTAGCTGACAGGTATGTTCCCAGTTTCTAGGTATGGAATGTAGTTTTTTACTGTGTTTGTGTTGCAGATGCTGTGAATGACGAGCCACAAGATCAGTTCCAGTTGGAGATCTAAGGGAAGTTGGAGATAGTGTCTGGCATCATTGTTTGATTCAGCGTGTTGCTTTTTTTTCCCCCTGCAGCTCTTTTGGGCAAGCATTGTCTGTAAAGGCAGTATGAACTAGCCATTTTCAGCTTACTGAAAGTGGTGCGATGGGTGCAAGTGACAGAGCCATTAAAATATTTGAAAAAGAATCATAAAGAATTAGTTCATTACTGAAGAAAGATATGTACATTTAGGCCGATATTACAGTCGTATTAGGAAGAGGCTTTAAGAGGTGGGTGGCATCTAATGGATGTAAGGGAGTTTTTTTGGCTTGAGGGAATGTGTTTTGCTCAATTTGGGTGCCATTTGTTGGAAATGTATTTTGTTATTTGCATAAACAGGTTTGGACCAAAATATCCTGGAGTACAGTGGTTATCATGACTACGAAGGAAATCATGTGTGTTGAGTCCTTGAACTCTTTTTTTGTAATGTTTTCTGTTTTTCTGGGTGTGTGTGTGTGTGTAGGGTTTTCTGTTATTAATTTTATATACAGTTGCAAGTAATCATTTTAAAGCTGCCTCATTTTAAGAAGCTCATTAAAACAGTGTTATTAGCAGTATGGGCTGTAAGAAAGTAGTCATATCATCACTTGTTTCCAAGAAACACTAAGAGAAAAAACTTTTTTTGTATACTAGTTAGAAGTGTAAAATATGCAGAATTCTTTTGTTCAGGCATTGTGAGTTGTGAAAGATAGCAATATCATTAACTTGGTTTTAAGGTTCTCAGTGCTTAGTATACTGCAACTCCAGTGTAAGGAAAGATAACTGTGAAACAGTCATTTGAATATGTGCGATTGAGTGTGTGTGTGTGTGTGTGTGTGTAAGAAATAGTGATTTTCATGTTTTTTATCTAAGGAGGTTCTTACATGCTCACAACTCATTGGACTGTTTTATTAAAGCGGGTTAATGTTCTCATCTATTTTGCTTTTGTAGTCATGTGAACTGTTGTGAGATTTGAAGTTATCACAGCAGCATTGAAGTTTTAGGTCATTTGGATGTGGTGCTGTGTTAATTGGTAAATAGTTCCCAGCAGTTGGAGCTTGCTGCCTCCATCTTCAGGGTCTGAATGACTGCAAGGACCCTGAAGATGAGTGTGGAAAGGTCCTCTTAAACATCAGCAACTATTAACCAGTCACCTTGGTGTCATATCCCAGAAGACTTGAACCTTCATGTGAAATGTTACCTTGCCATGAAAGCAGAAGGCAGCAGGTTGACTCACATGCAGTGTATGTATTCAGCTGGATTGTGCTAGCTTTTGTATGCATTTGCATACGTTATTATGCTTTCACATCTTCCGGCCAGAAAACATGTATTTTTAAATTGCTCTCTCTCTCTCTCTCTTTTTTTTTTTTTTTTTTTTTGTGGTTTTCTTTTAGAATTGTAGTTGAAATGGATGAAGTATGTCTTAATCTTCCAAAATTCTGTAGTGATGTGAATATTGTTGGGGCCAGTAAGATCCCAATTCATGAGATAGTTCTGTGCCAGCTGGGTGAAAAAACATTAACACTAACAAGTGTTATACATATAAATTCATATTTCAGTCACACAAATACAAATGCCTAGGTATTTTGTATTAATGTTTCTTTGTGAATTACTGTATTATTAAAGAATATTGAAGCTTGACCCAACACCATTGTCATAAGATGCATTGTGCAAATTGCTTTTAAATAATTAAAATGTTTTTTTGTTCATTTGTGTTATTTCTTGAAGTGGTAATCTTCATACATAAGCTACATTGGGGTGGCTCGTCTGTAAGTGCTGCAGGTCAGCAGCTGCCCAGAAATTTTGAGAAAAATTAAAGTAAATATGTGAAAAGTTTTCATCAGGAGATAAATACAATTAATTAATTTTAAATTCAGATGCTTACAACATACTAAGCACTGTGGAAAACAAATGGGCCCTGCGCAGATGTTACATACTGAGTCAGCACAGCTAGGCCAAGTAGCAAGAAGACTGTGGGAGCTAGGTAGTCTGCAGCCTAGAGTCATCATCATGTAGAATACTTATTTAATATGAATTTTACCGGGCTATACGTGCTACACATAAGTAGTTGAGTGGCTCACCCTACCATAAGAAAGGCCCATGAGCCACTACTGAGATCAGCCATTGGTATATTGTACAAAGCAGTTGCCTGTTTGCATTACCAAACAAGACATTGCTTTGCAATGTGCAATAACTTATGAAAACATTTGCTTACTAAGTGGAACAATATAAAGTTACCTAAGTTATTCCTGTCTTGCTACTGCACATTGGTATTGAGCAGTTTAGCGGCATCCTTCAGGACTTTGTCTTCCCATGTCTTTCTAGCTTTTTGGGGAGCTTCTTCCTATGAGACTTCCTTCCATAATTTGTTTGTGCATTTTGTTATCAAACATCCTTACTACCTGCACAGCCCACTAATCTTTTTTAACACATTTATTTTCACCAGGCCATTGTCTTTATACAGTCTATACAGTTGTACCATATTTTCCAGATGCCATTACTTTGTACTGGTTCAAATATTATTCAAAGGATTTTTATCTCAAGGAAACATCTTTTGTGTAGCAGTCTGGGAATGTGACCACATTTCACTCCCACAGAACAATTGGTCGGACGAGCGTTTTGTCTACAGTAACCCCGCTTTCATGGCTGACATCTTTACTTTTAAGCGGAGGCAGTAAGGAGAAGTAGGCTTATCTCCCATACTAATTCTGCATCAGACTTTCTTCATCTCATCATTATTACTTGTCAGAGAGTGACAAATTACTCAAAGTTATGTTGCTTGTCACCAGAGAATGTGTTGTGTTCATATAGTGCCAGCTACTGATATTTGGCAACTCTACATTGGATTTGACCAGGGAATTGCATTTCTTAATATTCAAGGCTTACTCTTACGAATGCCTCATTTTATGAGGTTTATGTTTTCTGTTTTCTTTAGTAAGCTCTCTGAATTTAAACTTATTGTAAAGAAAAATGCAGTTCTGTAGGGTGTTACATTGAAGAGTTATTTTGCATTAACATAAGTTAAAACTATTCATTCACACGCAATTTAAGTGTGTATTGTCATATGATGTGTCTCATAAGTCCTATTATCAGCAGTTTGTTGTTTGTTTTCCTGGCGTTACAACCCATTGTGGTTGTATTTTCACAGCCCAGTAGTGAGCTTTAGCCTCCTCATTTTCGAGGTTTCTAGATCACACATAACGACGCACCACAGTTGGTAGGACTCCTCTGGACGAGTGATCAGTCAGTCGCAGAGACCTCTACCTGACAACACAACACTCAAAACAGACAAACATCCATGCCGCCAGTGGGATTTGAACCCACAATCTCAGCAGGCGAGCGGCCGAAGACCTACACCTTAGACTGTGTGGCCAATTATCAGCAGTTTATTCTAGTAATAAATAGATGCACATACATATGCATACTACTAATAAAAGCCAGAAAATTGGTCAGATGCTGAGACATCTTTATTCCGTTCACAGTTGGTTTTGTCAAGATCCACTTGTAACTAGGGGTGGCAGAGATCTGCTTTTAAAAGTACAGGATACAATAATAAGGTGAGAAAAAAAACCTGGTAATGTAACCTAGGAGTTTCAGCCTCACTGACAGTCTACCAATGGGTATGAGTTGGTTCAGTCAGATTATAACCTGACTTTCATTGATGCACTTTATAGAATTTCTTACCAACTACTGTGTGACAGCTTGCTGCTTTCAAAGACGTGTTCCTCACAAGTGTGTGTGTGTGTGTGTTAATTCCCAAACTAAGTTCGCCCAGTCTGTCTTAATTGTGCTAGGTACTGGGTGAGAGTTCCTTATTAATGCTGAGCCATTGTACAAACTAACAGTACAGAACATGAGGCAGTTTCAGAGGAACATAATTATTTTTCAAGTCCATGTAGCAGGGACTCAATCTTGGGAATTAATCATGCATTCTAAGCAACCTTCCATGGCAAGGCAGTCATTCATTTATTATACATTCATCAAATCCATATAAGGTTTAACAAATCTACTGGATATAGAATTTGTCATAAAATAATATAGAAGTACAATACAATACGTACATGCCTTATCACAGCATATGTCACAGTGACAAAGAATCATATTAATATGAGAAATGTATACAGTTGATTTAAAATCAATACAGTAATATCACAGTACATATTTGGAACATTAAATTATAATAAAATTATCAAACATTGTATTTACTAAATTAAAACCTATCATGGTAGAAGAATATGTTAATACAAATGTCATTTATTGTTGACAAATTAAAGTACAGCGATACCTCAGCTAATGAAGATAATTCGTTCCGGAATCACATTCGTTAGCTGAAACGTGATTTCCCGTAGGTTTCTATAGAAAATTGTTTAATTCGTTCTGGATGCTGCCCACTATTTAAAGATAAGTTTTATAAAATAGTAAAAAGCAC
>Ga0209628_10002784_pt1 | contig 12019 bp, 8 predicted proteins | sample TergutCu122P4_FD_187285 | JGI IMG/M metagenome (GOLD analysis project Ga0209628, IMG submission 187285) | Cubitermes ugandensis P4 segment gut microbial communities from Kakamega Forest, Kenya - Cu122 P4 (SPAdes) (version 2) | ecosystem: Host-associated > Arthropoda: Insects > Digestive system >...
CCGAGCCATTGCCAACGCCGACTTCGCCTTTCAAAACCCCGGAGGCGTCCGATTAGAGACATTCCCTAAAGGGCCGGTAACCGTCCGCGACGTCTATCGCTTAGACCCGTTCAATAACGAGGCTGTCATCTTCAACCTGACAGGCGAAGAGTTGCTGCGACTGATAGAAGCAGCCTATATAGCCGAAAACAAACAGCCACCCTACGTGTCGGGCTTCACTTATGAGTTAGAATTAGACCGTCAGGGCAACATCAAACAAGTGTTAGTCAAAATGGACGACGGCTCGCGCTTAAACCCGCAACGAAGTTATAAGGTAGTGATGAACAGCTATCTGGCAGCCATCAGCAAATATAAAAAGAACGATCCGGGCACATCCCTCTTTCGTACCACCGCCGACATGACCATCGAATACTTAGAAAAACAACCCGCCATCAACTATAAAGGCATAAAACGAATCACTATTAAGTAACAACGGCAGGGATGCCGTTGAACTTTCATATTGTAAATAACTAATTTTTACCTTCCCAGTCTCTTACCGAATTTAAATGCATGATTCCTGCTTTATTGCAAATTAAATAGGTTGAGTCGTTTGATAACTCCATCTTATAAATATTATTTTTCATATTGAGATATCCGTTTTCATCTATAAAAAAACGAATCGCATATTTCCCATGTAAAGGGTTTTTGGGAACATTAAAGAATACTGAATCTGGGTTTTTACTGATTGTTTGCCATATACCTGTAGATTCTGCTTGAGCTATCTTTACCGGCTTATCACAACAAAGTGATGGTAACTCTATAGTAACTTTATTGCTAATATATATTATTCCATCAAACGAATTTAACTCTCTATTTGCAATAATACTGTTTTCAAATTCAATATTCCAAAGCCCAATAAGTTTTCGTTGAATCGACATCTTGTTATTATAAATATTAATGATGATAGTTGCTGCTAATAATAAAGCAACTACAATAATAACTACCGTTAGTTTATTACTTTTTTGCAGTAATTTTTTTTTGATCATAGAGTCCTTCTGCTTTAAGTATTTTTATTCCAATTTCTGTAATTTCCTTGTTTCCGGTTTCGTTTATTCCTTGAAATACAAAATTAATAATCGCGCCCAAATCATTTTGGTTTTGATATTGGGCAGGTATTAGATTATTTGCTTTTGCTCTTAAAACAATTCTTGCTGCATCTCGAACTAATTGTTGATCTCTTTCAATTGAATCCAAATCATTCATCACCCAATATGCAGTAAAAATTGAGTATCCAATAAAGAAAGCATCTATCGCTAACATAAATCCAGCGCCTCCTCGTGTTGCTGCACCACCAGCATTTCCCGTTGTTACCGGACGAGGAGTCACTCTTCTGTCAGGTAATCCGGTTGATTGTGCTGTCTCTGCCCTTGTATTTCGTTCTGTAATAGTATAACCTTCTTTTGTAGCATCATAAGTTGAACTCAGTCGGGGTAACCCTCCTGATGGAAAATTTGGGATAGGTTGCTGATATCTGAATTCTGCAACAACTGTGCTCATACCTATTTCGCCCGGTTTCCAATTGTCAGGATTTTCATTTGCTGCTTTAATATTATTTCTCGTATAATTATGCAATTTGTCAAGGTCAATGCGAAAAACTCCGTTACCGGAATATTTTACTCTTGAGTTTGATGCATCACCGATGGTTTTTACTGTTTGGTTTGTGTAAGATATGGGGCTGTTTCCATCGAACATAAAAATATTTCTTTCTATTCGTGTATTATCAGCAACACAAATAGATACATTAATTGGCAAAAACCTGCGGTCTTTGTATTTCCCGGTAACAACCTCTGCAACTACTACTTCTTGAATTGCATAAGTTAGCTCGCCATTCCCCATGTCTACCCAACAATTTCCTACAGAAACGCCTTGATCAAGACGGGTAAAGTATTCATTCTTTGAAATTATTCTACGCGGTTCGCTCATTTTACCCAACTATTATCGTGTTCAATGCCGTTAATTTTAACCTTTTCGGGAGCGATGACCAAAATTGTGCTTGTTCCTGTATAGGCGTTGATTTGCCTTGTCAGAAAGGTACAGTAGGCGTTTGAGAACTCTACTTTCATTACGGTCATGCCTAAGTCGGTTTGAAAGAGTATGATGCCACTCTTGCGTAAAGTGGACTTCTTTGCCCAATAGTATAAATCGTCCGAAGGGATTTGGGAGATGTGGATGGTTATTCGGCCGCCGCCTATCTCGTGCTGGGGCTGGCCGCGGAAGTCGGTAGGCTGCTCAAAGTTGATGTTGAAGTGTTCGACTTCGTAGGTCTCACTGTCGATGGTGAATTTTACGTTGATGTGTGATAAGGGTAACATAATCTTTTGTTTTTTTTATTTGTCATATATCCATTCGTTCTCAAAGTCTATGCCGTTGCCTACTATCATCTTTTCGGATTGGATGATTAGCTTGGTGCAGGTGTAACTGTCGCCTTTTAAAGTGTAGTCGATGCCGAAGTTTATGCAGGTGGCGTTGATTAAAAATACTTTTTCTAAAGGGATGTTGTCGGCGTCTAAGACGACAATCATGCCGTCCATGTACTTACGGGAATCTAATGCCCATCCTATCAAATCGTCTTTCGGTAATTCGGATAGTTTGACGTCTAACGTACCGCTGTAGACGCGGGTTGTTGCTTTGCCAAAACGGTCTATATCCTGCCGGAAATTAAAACTGGCATCTAAGACCTCGTAGCCTCCGCTGATGAGGCTCTTAATGTCGGCAGGGCTGTCGCTACCGATGATGAAAAATGCTCTGTGTCCAAACATAATCTTGCTGTTTTTTAATAGCTTCTATGGGAGAAGGGGGAGGCTTTCTCAAAAGTCGGATTTTTTTTGCGCAAAGGTAGTAAATATATTTAACCTAAAAAATCCGCAAGCTAAAAGTTCAGCATAACTCCCGGACTTTTTTTCAGGTTGAAAGCTGAAATTAAAAGAAAAGCAGGTTAAAAAATCACTGAATTGTGAGAAAATATACAAATTTAAACCATGCACGAAATATTTCACGGTGGGTATACTTCGCACCCATTCTTCTTGATTCCAATTCAGTATCAATTAGTTTACCTAAACCGCTGTTGATAAATTCAGCATTTACAAAAGAAATACCACCAAAGGAGGTGATATCTTGAGATAATTTTACTACTTTTGTCGCGAAAGATTTCATATTATTCCCTGCCTAACCTGCCTGTCGGCAGACAGGGCGGCAAACAGGGCTTCAAAGGGGGAATTTAAAAAATTAAACAGATGAAAATAATAACAATCGCGCTTTTGATACTTGCATCGTGGAGTATCACTGGTTTTGCACAAAAAGGCATTAGAAATGCCAGCCAGAGCGTAATACGTGTGAGCGAAAAAAATCCGCACTATTACAGTTACAAAGGTAAAGAACTACTTCTTCTGACCTCAGCCGAGCATTACGGCGCGGTCATTCATTCCAAATTTGACTACAGGAAATATTTGGATGTGCTTTCTAATTACGGGTTAAACTATACCCGGATATACCCCGGCTCGGTAGCCCTCATCCCCGGACTTCGCAGAAAGGATGACACGCTGGCACCCGGACCGGATTTGATAGCGCCATGGGTTAGGTCGGATTCGGCGGGTTATATCGGTGGAGGAAATAAATTTGACCTAAACCGATGGGATGAACGGTTTTTTGCCCGCTTAGATGATTTCCTGAACTATGCCAACGAGAAGAATATCATCGTAGAAATATGCTTCTTTAACAGCCAACATGCTAATACTTATCCTTATTCTCCGCTACATAAGAATGCGAATATCCAAAGTATCGGGTGTGATAACTTTGTTGAATTTGAAACTCTTTTCAATAAAGAACTTGTGGATGCTCAGTTGAAATATATGGAAAAGATAATGGTTGAAACCAATAAGTACGACAATGTCATTTACGAATTTGTGGACGAGCCTACACTTGACGGCACGAAACGGAAAGATGCTTATGCGTGGATTGACGCGCTGATAACCCGAGCCGACCAAATAGAAAACAGATTGCCCAAAAAGCATTTGTTTGCCCAACAAATCATGCGGGGATTGGATTTTTGTGAAGATGACAGGATAGCAGTCATCGTCGCACAATATGTTACCATTATGGGAAAACAAATTGGCGGCTTACCTGCGCTTTATTCCTGCTATGATGCCAATAAGCCTATCGAAATGAACGAGACCGTATCCGCATTGTCAACGCCTAACTACTACGAAAAGGACGTTGTGGCATCTTCCAGATTGGAAGCATGGGAGTTTATTGTTGGCGGCGGAGCGGCTTTTAATCAGTTAAACGCCTGCTTTACCGCACCTAATCCAAGTGGCGACCATCCCGATAACCATGCTATATTGAACGGATTAAGGAACCTGCGTAGTTTTATTGAAAGTTTTGATTTTGCAAAAATGAAACGTGACGGTGGGACAATTCAAGCAATCATGCCGGGTGGTAGCGTAAACGGCATATCCGAAGCCGGTAAACAATATGTATTCTATGTACACCACAGTTTTCCCAATTACAGTGGATGGCATCCTTCTCATTATGTGCCCAATGAGGGGAAATATAAATCTGTCATCACACTCAAATTGCCGAAAGGCGAATACCAGCTTGCCTTCATCAACCCGGCGGATATTAGCGTTTTGTCCACTTGCAGTATAACGAGTACAGGCGATAGCATGACCATCGAATGTCCTGAATATAAATTAGATATTGCAATAAAGATAACACATCCCGACATCCCCCTGCCCCCATCAAAGGGGGAGTGAATGAATGATTATTTATCGCCATCCGCCGCCTAAAGCGCGATAGAGGTTTATCTTTTGCTGGATAATGGTATTATAAGTGGAATAGAGGGCGAGTTCGTTAGATAAGACACTATTTTGCGCAGATAACACATCTAAATAGGTAGCGTATCCATTAATTAATAACTCCTGTGAATATTCGTATGCCTTTTTCAGCGCATCCACCTGTTCGCGCTGAAAAGCAACCTGTTGGGTTGTGAGCCGGATAGACGCCAGCGCATTGGATACCTCATTTCCTGCGTTGAGTAACGTTTGTTTAAACGACAGATAGGTAGCCTCTTTCTGTAATCGGGCTATTTCTTTTTGTGTTTTTAAGGCACGCCCGTTCAGTACGGGTTGTGTCAGTCCGCCTATCACATTCCATAGCAATGAACCGGGCATATTGAACCAGTTTTCCAACCCTTTGGCATCGGGTCCAACCGAGCCGGAAAGCGTGAACTGGGGATATAAGGCTGCACGCGCAGCATTGAACTGCTCATGAGCAGCGCACAAGGCATATTCGGCGGCTATTACATCGGGACGGTTGGACAATAACTGTGATGGAATACCGGTTGACAAAGATTCAGGATGGAAAAGTCTCAAATCAAAGTTTCCATCACGTGTTATGGCTGACGGGGTCTTGCCGAGAAGCTGACAGATATAGTTTTCCTCTATCGCGATGGAAGCATTGATCTGTGGCAGTACCGCTTGTGCGGAAGCCAATTGTGCTTTTGCCTGCAAAACGGCTACCTCGGTAGCTCGCGCCGACTGCTTCAATGCTTTGACCGTATTTAAATAATGGGTATAACTTTCGATGCTTTTCTCTGTTACATCCTTTTGTCTGTCGAGCATGATCAACCGATAATAGGCGGATGCTAATCCTGCTATCAACTGCGTTTGCACTGCGCGTACCGTCGCTTCCTGCTGAAGATAGAGCGCCTGCTGCGACCGTTTCAGACTGCTCAGTTTCCCCCACACATCGACTTCCCAACCGGCTGACGCCGCTAATTTCAACTCAGTATATGGAATAGCGGGTTTTGCAGAATTGCCGTACTTCGACACATCGGAGGCTGAACCGCTCAGACCAAGTGTAATAAATGGATAAAACGTCGCCTTACGTTGTAGCGTTAATTCTGCCATTTGAGCCAAACGGTTGACTGCCAACTGAATATTCAGATTGGAATCAAGCGCTTCGTTTATCAGCCGTTGCAACAACGGGTCTAAATAGAAGTCAAGCGCCGAACGGGTAGCAAAAGAAAGGGTTGTGTCGACGCCGGCCAAAGTGCGAAACAATCCTTCAACCGGCAGTTGAGCAGGTCGCTGATAAGGCGTCGTTACTGCACAACCGGTTAGTAAAACAACCATTGAAATTATAAAAGAACCTTTCATCTAAACAATTACGAATTACGAGAAACAATTACGAATCAAATCATAGATCATAAATCTTATATTTATTTTTTTCGTGCGGTTCCTGAATCAAGTTCAAGACGTGGTTCGTGATTCCGCTTCCGAAGCCTCGCATCTAACGACCCGAAAATAACATACATAGCCGGTATGATTAACACACCAAAAATGGTGCCTATCAACATACCGCCAGCCGCAGCCACACCTATGGAACGGTTGCCGGCGCTTCCGGCGCCTCCCTGCACTATCAGCGGTAACATACCGAAGATGAACGCAAAGGAGGTCATCAGAATAGGACGCAGACGAACCGCTGCTCCGTCGATAGCAGCCTCTACTAAGCTCATGCCTTGCTCATATCGCTGTCGCGCAAACTCGACAATCAAAATCCCGTTTTTCCCCAGCAGACCTATCAGCATGATGAGCGATACCTGTACATAAATGTTGTTAGTCAGCCCCCAAAGTTTGACGAAGAAGTAAACGCCAAACAGTCCGATTGTCAAAGATAACATGATAGACCAGGGCAATAGATAACTTTCATATTGTGCGCAAAGAATCAGATACACAAACAGGAAACAAAGCAAGAACACATAGATTGCCTGCCCGCCCGATTTAATCTCCTCGCGTGCCATACCCGAAAACTCTATCTCATAACCGGCTTGCAGTTTGGCGGCTTCCTGACGTACCGCCTCTATCGCATCGCCCGAACTGAATCCGGTCTTTTGCTTGCCTGTCACCGTTGCAGCCGTAAACATATTATAACGGGTCATCGATTCAGGCTGCATTATTTTCTCGAAAGTCAGTAAAGTCGTTATCGGTACCATTTTCCCCGTTCTGTTACGCACCATCAACCGCGAAAGCGAATTGAGGTCGGTACGGTCGGACGGCGGCGCTTGAATCATCACACGGCTATATTTAGTGAAACGGTTAAAATCCGACACCATCATACCTCCATAATATGCTTGCAGCGAAGCAAATATATCACTGACAGCAACGCCCTCCATCTTACATTTGTCAACCGCCACCTCAAACTCATAACAAGGGAAATTGATGTTAAATGAAGTGGTAACGAAATCTATCTCGGGACGGTCGGACAGCATTTTTAAGAAGTCGGTCAAAACCTGATAAAACTTATTGATATCGCCACCCGTCTTATCTTGCAGTTGCACTTCAAAGCCATCGGAGAAACCAAACCCGCGTACTGGCGGCGGCGCAAAGAACAGTATTTTGGCTTCTTTGATAGGGGCGACCTTGGCATTCAAGATTGCTATCACATCGACAGTCGTCGTATCACCACGCTTCCCCCAAGGGATTAGCGACGATGTAATCATGCCGTGCGAACTGCCGAATGTGGAGGTCAACTGACTTTGTCCGGCGGTAACGATACGGGAAGCGAAGATAGGCAAACTGCCGATAATACTGTCAATTTGCAGCATCACTTTGCGGGTTTGCTCCAACGAAGTGCCGGGAGGCGTTGTCACGTCGCCACTGATGATCCCTTGGTCTTCGTTGGGAATAAATGCAGAGGGCGTTATCTTAATTAATTGCCAGGTAATCAGAGCAAAACATAACAGCAATAGAACCGAAATCCAGCGACGCCTTACGAAGAAACGTACCCATACACGGTATTTGTTTAACGTCGCATCGAATGCTACGTTAAAATTTTGAAGTAACCGCATCAGAAATGAACGTTTACCTCCCTTTTCGTGTTCGGTAGAAATCAGTAACGTACATAAGACAGGACTGAGTGTGAGTGAATTAACAGCCGATATGACAATAGCAACGGCTAATGTCAATCCAAACTGACGATAAAAGACGCCTGCCGGTCCGGTCAGGAATCCTACTGGAATAAATACGGCTGCCATGACTAAAGTGATAGAGATAATGGCAGAAGTGATCTCGTCCATCACCTTTGCTGTGGCGTCTATCACCGACATGGAAGGGTTTTTTTCTATCTTGGCATGGACGGCTTCTACCACGACAATGGCGTTGTCCACGACAATACCGATGGACAGCACTAACGCAAACATTGTCATCAGGTTAAGCGAAAACCCTAACAGATAAAGGAAAAAGAACGTCCCGATAATCGACACCATAGCCGAAATGCCCGGTATCAGCGTAGAGCGCCAGTTTTGCAAAAAGATAAATACGACCAAAAAAACCAAAATGAACGCTTCGACTAAGGTTCGTTTCACTTTATCCATCGAAGCATCTAAGAACCGGTTGGCATCGTTTACAATCGTATAATAAACGCCGGGCGGGAATGATTTGGATAGCTCTTCTAACTGATTTTTCAATTCAATGACGACCTCGCGGGCATTCGAGCCGGTGGTCTGGTTGATAAAAAAGCCGCAACCCTGCATCCCATTGACGGTAGCGGTGACCGCATAATCGAAAGCGCCTAAGTCAATCGTCGCTACATCTTTGACACGAAGTATTCGCCCATCGCTCAAAGCCTTTACAACAATATCCTCATATTCGGGCGATTCGGTAAACTTACCCTTATAGGTGAGCGTATATTGAAACTGCTGGTCGCCACTTAACCCAAACTGCCCCGGCGCTGCCTCTACATTTTGCTCCTGAATAGCGTCAATCACATCCTTGGGCATCAAATTGAAAGAAGCCATCTTGGCGGGGTCTAACCAGATACGCATCGTATAGTTACGCTGTCCAAAGACATTGACTTGTCCGACGCCATGCACACGCGCCATCTGAGGGACGATATTTATCAAGGCATAGTTTTGAAGAAAATTCTCATCAAACTGCGGATTATCACTGTAAATAGCCGCATTCATCAACTGATTATTAAGCATCTTACGGGTAGAAACGCCATATTGGGTCACCGCCGTAGGCAATTTACTAAACGCCATCGCCACCATGTTTTGCACATTGACCTGGGCAATGTTCGGATCGATGCTCAAATCAAAGTATATACGAATATTAGCGCTACCGTTATTGGTGGCTGTCGAAGTCATATAAGTCATCCCTTCGACGCCGTTTATTTGCTCTTCAAGCGGCGCAATCACACTTTTAAGCACCGTTTGGGCATTGGCGCCGGGGTATGATGCAGAAACAATCACCATCGGAGGCGCAATGTTTGGAAACTGCTCGATAGGCAAACTGACATATCCCAACGCTCCCAACGCACATATTACAATGGAAATGACAGTGGCGAATACCGGTCGATGTAATAACTGCTTAATCATATTTATAGGGTTCAGATTTTATTCCCCCTTAGGGGGCAGGGGGATGTTTTTTTATTCCCACTTTATTATTCACTATTCACTAATCACTAATCACTATTACCTCCCCATCCCTCACTTTTCCAACGCCATCGATAACGATTCGGTCGCCATCGTTTAAGCCCCAATCGATAACAAAACTATCGCTTGTATTGTTCAATACTTTGATAACGGTAGCGCGAACTACATTCTGAGCGTTGACTGTAAAGACCATTTTTTTGTCCTGAATATCGAAAGTTGCTTTTTGGGGGATGACAATGGCATTCTTATAAATGTTAGGAATACGAAGCGTACCGGTACTGCCCGAATGTAATATCGCATCCGGATTGGGAAATATCCCTTTCATCAACAGAGAACCGGTAGTTGGGTCTATCAGACTGCTACCCAACTCTATCTTCCCTTTGTGTGGATAGATTTGACTGTTAGCTAACAGCAATTCGGCAGGCGGTAACTGGGCTGCCATTTGCTTTAACGTCGAGTGCGAACTGTCGGTTAACTGCAACAACAACTTCTCGTCGAAAGAGAAATAGGCAAACACATCGCCTGAAGAAGCAACTGTTGTTATCGGTGTAGCTATGCCGGCTGTTAGCAAACTACCCTCTCTCAACGAGATACGTCCCACAACGCCGGAAACAGGACTTGTAACCATCGTATAACCCAATTGTATTTTGGCATTTTCGTAAGTGGCAAGCGCCGCCTGTACATTACTTTCAGCGGTTTGCAGTTGAAGCGGACTGATAATATCTTTTTCAACTAAGGGTTTCAATTTGACGACCTCTAATTGTGCATTATCAAGCGCCGCTTTGGCAACGTTCAACGCCTGACGATGTTCGGCAGTATCTATTTGCAAAATGGCGCCTCCTTTGACGACATTATCACCTTCTTTGACAAAAATTTTATGGATATACCCGGTAGCACGGGGATAGATTTCAATGATATTTTCGCTTTGTATCTGCACAGGAAATAGCGAATAAACCGTTATATCCGAACGACTTACAGTTTCTACTTTGTATTTGTTCGGACTTCTTTGAACATTAGGCCCTTTTTTATCTGTGCAGCTTATTAGCAGTAAAGCATTTATAAGGATAACTCCACATAGTAAGCCGGTTAGTTGTTTTTTATTGTTCATCAGTATCTCGATTTTTTTAGAAAAACACTGCAAAGATACAATTTATTTTTTTATTTCTCATTTAGGGGGAGTTATTTGAAGACTACGTTGAATTGGCGGCATAGCATCTGCGCGGCTTTGCGTCCGCTACTTACTGCAACGGGAAGGCCGCCGGGCGACATGAGCCTGTGGCCGGCAAAGTATAAGCCGGTGACATTTTTTAAAAAGCCGGGGTAGGTTTTCATCTTTTTACCTAATCCGCTTATACTCATCCAGGAACCATGATATGCGCCGGTGTATCGCTCGTAGGTCAAAGGAGTGGCTATTTCGATGACTTCGATGTGGTCTTCGATATGTGGATATTTTTGGCAGATAACGCGCCTAATCTGGTGGGTTAACTTGCGTTTTTCTTCCTCGTAACTGCCATCCTCCAACGCCTTCTTCCAGAAATGGTAGGTGTCGCCTGTAAAAGTGGTCGTTAAGGTAGAACAGCCCTCCGGAGCATACCCTTCTTGGCCGGAGTAATTATTAAAACCTATTTCTGTGATAGTCCTTCCAGCACAAATGATTGGCTCTTTGAGCGTCCATTTAGGTATTGGTTTTTGCGCAATGACCGTGCGGATGCCTAAGCCGATAAAGGTACAGACAATAGATTCGGTATTATTACACAGTTCGGTTATCCATGGTTCATTCAAAGGCGGATCAAACAATTGCGTCGTAGCTGCTATCGTTTCCTGGGTGACAATAACGGCATCTGCATGAAGCGTTTTGTTATCCAATTCAACGCCGGTGACGATGCCATTTTCTATATTGACCTTTTTTACTTTGGTTCCTAAAAGAAGCGTTCCACCCAAGTCTTTAAAAGTTTTCACCATACGGTCAATCATTGCCAAAGAGCCGCCTTCAGGAAAACCGCCATCCCCTGTATCCCAAGTGGATAATGTGGCAATCAAGCTGATAGATGAATACTCATCGGGTATGAATCGAAAAAGTTTTTGTATGCCGGGATGTTTAAACTTAGCAAGGTATTTTTTGCAGGACACATTGTACAACCTTCCCAATTTGGGAAGGATATACAGCATTTTCAACAGAAAACCGAGTGTCATACGCTTAGGATTAGACGCTTTGATGCCCTTGATATCAAAGATAGGCATCTTCAAATGAGAGAACGCTTTAACATCACTTACCAAACATCGAAGCGGTTTTGCATCTTCAGGAGAAAGAACTAACAAGTGTTCAACCGTTTTCCGGATGTCTCTGTATAGACGGATGACTTGTCCTTCCCACTCCACCGCATAGAATTGTTCGGGAAAATTGATTTTTACCGTATTGTTCAAAGCGCCTGTTTCTTCCCATAGCTTGTAAAGGTCGGTCTTAGGATTAGAACCGGCACAATGAATTGAGCCTTCAAATAAATAACCTTTGCGTTTCCATCCGGCGCACATACCACCGGCGTTGCTTTG
>Ga0209628_10002785_pt1 | contig 12013 bp, 12 predicted proteins | sample TergutCu122P4_FD_187285 | JGI IMG/M metagenome (GOLD analysis project Ga0209628, IMG submission 187285) | Cubitermes ugandensis P4 segment gut microbial communities from Kakamega Forest, Kenya - Cu122 P4 (SPAdes) (version 2) | ecosystem: Host-associated > Arthropoda: Insects > Digestive system...
AAGCCTATGCCGAGGTGCCGATGGAGGAAGGTCTGGTACAGATTGACGCAGCGGTAGCCTCTGAACGAAAGCGTCGCTGATGCCGGGATTGCGTGTTGTGCTCGACACCAATGTGCTGGTGTCAGGGCTGGCCTATCCAGGCAGCGTGCTGGGACGTATCGTTGCCGCCTGGCGGCAAGGCAGCTTGGACGTGGCGCTGTCGCGCTACATCCTTGACGAATTGGCCAGAGTGTTGCCGCGCCTGCCGCCGGTTCGTATGACGCCTGCGGAAATCCGTGACTTGACCGACAGCTTCATGTTCCAGGCTGACATTGTCGAACCCCAGGGCATCCAGGACGCCAAGCTGCGCGACCGGGCCGACCAACCCGTGCTGCTCACGCTGCTTGCGGCGAAGGCGGACTATCTGATCACCGGCGACAAGGATCTCCTGGCGCTGGCAGATCGCTATCCCATCCTCGCGCCTGCTCAATTCTGGGCGCGCCATGGAAACTGAATGTCCCTGGGCCTTCGCGCGGTCAAAGGCCGGCTGCAAGGGCGCCAGACGAGCAGCAGGCTTGCCGTGCCGCGTGATCACAACTACCGTTCCCAGATTGACAGGCTGCCGTCCCCTCACTACTATGACCATATGGTCTTTTTTTGAGGCGCCTGTGAAAGCCTTATCCGTAGTCCAAGCCAAATCCCAGTTCTCGGCCTTGCTGGCCGAGGTAGAAGCCGGGGCCGAAATCGCCGTCACGCGCCACGGCAAAATCGTGGCGCGGATAGTGCCCGATAGCCCGTGCGTTGCGGCCAGTGCGTTCAGCGACTTCTGGCTGGAGCCAGACATCGACCTGCAAGCGCCGGACGATCAACCAGCCGAGGCGGTAACCGCGCTCGATGAGCAGCCGGAATCGTGACCCTGGGGTGACCGCACTCTACCTGCTGGATACCAACATCCTGATCGCCGCCTTGAAGGGCAGGCCCAGTGTGCGGCAGCGCTTGGAAACACTGCCGCTCAGCAGCCTGCGCCTGTCGGCGATCGTGCTGGGGGAGCTGGCATTCGGCGCTGAAAAAAGCACGCAAGGCGAGCGTAACCGCGCCCGTCTGGCCGCCCTGGCGCAACGCTTGCCCCTGGTTGGCCTGAGCTTGGAAGCGACCCGGCACTACGCGCGCGTGAGGGCGCTACTGGAACGGCAGGGCACCCCGATCGGAGCCAACGACACCTGGATTGCGGCGCAGGCGCTGGCTATCAAGGCAACGCTCGTGACGGACAACACGCGCGAGTTCGCCCGTGTTCCCGAGCTGATGCTGGAAAACTGGCTGGACAAGGATTGAACCTGGAAACGGCAGGCTTTGAGCAGTACCGCGTCCAGCGTGGACTGATCGCACAGTTGCCGCAAGCACAAGCCATTCGCCGCGTCCTATGCGGTGAATGAAGGGCTAATCACCGCATACGGTAGCCAGCGTGGCTCGCACCAGCCTGAACAAGCGAAGCGCCGTCCGGGACAAGCTCAACCCTCTCACAGCTTGAATTGAAGCTTCGCTGATGCGCTCCGGCAACACCCGCGAGCGCCCGCTTGCGGCCTTGCCGCGGCAAAACACGGCCAAGCGCCGGCCTGTTGACCAGCCTTAAACCGCCAAGTGGCGCTTGCAGCGCCGGGTATCCGGAAACCCGCTTGCCGGCACGGTTGCCAGCTACGGAATCGGTAGCAAATGGCAAAAACCGGCGGGCCTGGCGTTGGGGGTTTTACCAACTGCTCGGTTGGGGCAAACACCAAGCGTTGGGGCAAACACCCATTGGGAATCACACCAACTTTTTTCGCCCGATTCCGCCGCTCAATACAGCTTGTCAGGCAAGACGATGTGTTTCATCAATTGCCTGGTGGCCTGCCAGGGGCAATTCGGCTCTAGGCGGGAAATAAGCTTTTTTCATCAACCCTGGCTCGCAGGAGCCATTTGTTAATTGAGGTAAATCATGTCTAACGATATCGGTATTGGTTCAGCAGTAGGAGCGCTTGCTGGGTTTTACACAGCTCTTTCAAACTACGGGGACAACCCAAACGCCACTGATGCTACCGGAGCGGCAACTCCTCAAACGACTTCTAGTACGGGGTGGCACACGAAGGGGGATCAACCACCACCGAATGTATTTACTAATACAGCTCCAAGTTATAGAAGTGACAAGAATGCTTCCGCAGATACCGAAGACGCATCGACATTAGCTAATTATGTGTTGAAGATGGCTGAAGATAATGGAGATTTTATGAAGGATCCCTCTGATCGTCCCGGAACCGCAGAGACCGCAGCTGGTATTTTGTCTGCTCATGCAGGTGAATTGTCTACTCCTGCGCAATCAAAATTTCTAAAAGACTTTCTAGGAGGAATTGGGCCGGCTCAAGCTATGCAAGCATTCATCTATGGTGCTGTCTATATGGAACCAGGTCAAATGGCAAAGGCTTTAAATAATAGCGGCATGAATCAAAACGATATGGACCTATTTGTCAATGAATTGGCAACACATGGTTCCAGTAATCGAGAGGGAGTCGAGCGTTTTACGTGTGATGTTTTAAGTCAAGCATCGCCAGAGGTTCAGAGGATGTTCTTTGAATCCGCGAAAGTCTATGCACATCGGCACCTCGATACAAAGGAGGGCCAGATGATGGCTGCCTGTGCGATGAAGAGCCTCTCGTACTTAGCATATACCAGCGAAAAAGGTGCAGATGGAAAACCATTAAACTCTCTGTATGAATTGGAAAGGCTATCAAGTGGTTATCTTAAAGGTCTAACAACCGCCGCTATGCAAGGCGAAGCTGCCTTCAAGGATAAACGACTGGATGGCGTGGAAACACTGATGTCTGATAAGGCTGCAGCAGATAAATCTGGCGTGACATATAAAGACAGAACAGTGAAAGATATTCAAGCGGACATGTTCGAAGGAGCCATGATACCGCTTAACAACAGCGTCCATGCACTCACCAAAAAGCCAGACAGTAGAGATGATTTAGATATGGTATCTTTTTACAGTAAAAATACCAAGATGAAAAACGGTTTAATCTCCGCATTCATAGATAGCGACAATAAAATACTATCTGATTATATGAATACTAACGCCACATCGGGAGTCAAAAATAATAGCCTTAAAAGCGATGGGGTTAATAGTTTACGCAACTTCTTTGCTTATGCGGTCTTCACTCCACCGCCCGGTAAAAAAGCTGCAGCGGCAGTCCAGTTGGTAACCAACTGTCTGGATAATTATATTAATAAGGCAACTGGCCCTGACAACCCGGAAATGACATCCGAAGACCAGAAGAACGGAGTATTGCTGGGTGAAGTAGTAGCAGCCATGCAAAACGGGTTGGACGATGCGGCTAACTTTGCCAAGTCACAGGCATCCAAGTTATCGACAGGCGATGAATGGGTTAAAGTGTTTTCCGATGTTATTGGTCCGACCCTCGCAGAACTTGCTGGCACCACAATTGGTACTATTGCTACGGGTAATCCGGGGGGCGCGGTTTTGGGTGGAACCGCCGGAGCCTTTGTGGGCGGAGTGATTTCCAAGTACGGCGACGACTATTTAAATAAAATAAAAGATCAACAAACCCAAGAGGCTCTTGATAAATTGAAGAAGAATAAAGATGTCGCAGCCGCGCTGAATAATAATAACAACAACATTAATAATAAAAACAGTGTATATGATCTCTTTGGCAGAATTGATCAGTTTGGCAATTCTAATGCTTTTTATCAATCCATTAATTCAAGCTATACGACGGCATTGGACATAGCACAGTAGGTTGAGCTGAGTGCAACGATGCCCAACATTCGTATGAATCACAATTGTTGGGCTTCGCTACGCTCAGCACCAACCTACAAAATGCCAACATCCGCAATTACATCAACTGACCGCGTTTGCCGCGGTATCAAATTTTTTTCATTCATTATCCGGTGACCACACTGGTCACCGGATAAACCCAGGAGTTAGAAATGAATGCTGCAATCAATGAAATGTCCGGCGACCATAGGCCGGACAAAACGATGGGCGCAGTGGCCCAGCCGGCCGCAAGGAATCTTGCGCGCCCGGCGGGCGGCCAATTGCCCGCCATCCCTTCATCCGGCTCGCGCAGCCGACTTCAATCCAGAGAGTAAGATCATGGCAGACATCACAACATCACCTCCCACCGGTTCGCCTTCAGGCGTTTACTATTCCAATTTTGACGCTGGCGTTTTTCAAGACCCCGAGGCCAATACCCAAAACACCGCCGCCGCCGCGCAGCAGTGGCTGGCGCAAAACCCCGATGCGAGCGCCCAGGACATCATCAACTGGGGCTATGCCAACGGCGGCAATACCTATGCCGGGGCGGATGAGTTCCTGCAGCAATTTGGCATCGACATCGACAAACTGGTGGCCAATCGGCAGGCGTCCGCCTCCGACATCATCGGCGGCGCCCAGCCATTGCCCCAGGGCGTGCAGGGGCAGGCCCAGACCAGCGATGGTTCAACAGCCGGGGGCGTTCAGGCAAGCTCGCAGATGCAAGCGCCGGCCGCGAATTCGCGGCAGGTGGCCAACGGTACATCGGCGGATTCGCCGGTGGATTCGCCGGTGGATTCGCAGGCGGACGCATCGGCGGATTCGCCGGTGGATTCGCAGGCAGACGCATCGGCGGATTCGCCAGTGGAGTCGCAGGGTGAAGCCGGGGCAACGCCCGCGAACGGCAGCTACACGGTGAAGCCGGGCGATACCCTGTGGGATATCGCGGCGGCGAACGGAATATCGCTGCAATCGCTGATCGAGGCCAACCCGCAGATCAGCAACCCCGATCTGATCTACCCTGGGCAAAACGTCAACATTCCCGGCGGCGGCAGTGCCGGCGGCCCGGATCAGGGCAGTCCGGCAACGCCAGGGTCGCCGGACCCGGCTGCCAACCCGGCTGGGGGAACCCAGATTACCCTGCCGAACGGCGGCGGCACCGTCAATGCGCCAAACGCGACGGCCGCCGCTGCGGTGAACAAGGCGCTGCAACAGCTCGGCACGCCGTATGTGTACGGCGCGGCCGATCCCAATAAAGGCTTCGATTGCAGCGGCCTGACTTCCTGGGCGTACGGGAAAGCGGGAGTAAATCTGCCCCGCCACTCCGGGGATCAGACCATCGGGCAAAAGGTTTCGCAGCAGGATCTGGCGCCCGGCGACTTGGTGGTTTGGCAGGGCCACGTCGCCATGTATGTTGGTGACGGCCAGATGATCGAGGCGCCGGTTCCAGGAAAGGATGTGTGCCTTTCGCCGCTGCGGACGAGCAACAACGGCGATGCGTTCTTGGGGTTTTACCGCCCCACGGTTGCCTGAACTTGGGTTCGATTTCCGTATTCGATGACGAGGCAGCAAGGCAGGCGGGGTTCTCCCCGCCGCCTTTCCGTCAAGCAAGGTGCCCTGGATAAATGAAGCGGACCTACTGTCCTCAGCTCGATATAGAGAAATAATTTCTCTATAGTAACGGGCATGGGCAAGGATGAACAATCCGCCATCCAGGAGCAAACCATGAAGCAGAACCTCAACCGTCTCGAGTCCGTGCAACCACTGGGCGGCGCCGTGATGGAAATACGCTACACCGGCGGTCAAACGGTGCGTGTCGATTTTGCAGATGTGGCCGAGCGCCTGGCTGCCTTCGCGGAACTTAAAGACCCTGATTTTTTCCAGCGCGCTGTCGTGGCCGACTGGGGGCACACACTCCAATGGCCCAACGGTGAAGGGTTGGATGCCGACCGCCTGATGGAAATGGCGCTTGAGCAGGCAGGGCGTACCGACACCCTGACTTTTCGCCGCTGGCAGGATCGCAACGGTCTGTCGCTGGCGCAAGCAGCTGATGCTATCGGCTTATCGCGCCGCACGGTTAGCCAGTACCGTACCGGCGCGCGTCACGTTCCGCGTACGGTCACGCTTGCCTGCAAAGGTTGGGAAGCAGAGCAATCGGAAGCGTAGCCCGACCCAACGAAGCGCCACTGATTTGATGGGCATGTTCTCCATCGAATGACACATCCCCGGACGGCGCTTGCAGCGCCGGGTATCTGGAAACCCGCTTTCGGTCACGATAGCCAGCTACAGAATCGGTAGCAAACAGCAAAAATCAGCGGGCCTGGCGTTGGGGGTTTCACCAACCGCGCAGTTGGGGCAAACACCAACCGTTGGGGGAAACACCAATTGGGAATCACCCCAACTTTTTTCGCCCGATTCTGCCGCTCAATACAGCTTGTCAGGTAAGGCGATGTGTTTCATCAATTGCCTGGTGACCTGCCAGGGGCAATCCGGTCCTAGGCAGACAACAAGCTTTTTTATCAACCTCCCGGCTCGCAGGAGCCATTTGTCAATAGAGGCAAATCATGGCTATCAATCCATTAGGAGCAGCATTCCGCATCATTGATCAGAATTTCAATGATTTTGATGCCCAACCGCTGTATTCCACCCCGCAAGGTTTAAGCGGCGACGAAGTCACTTCGATGAACCAGTTGACCAACTTGCCGCAGTTCAATATGCCATACAGCTCAAGCTATGTATCGATGCTGGCCCAGCAACAGACTGCGGCGCCGGCCAGCATAGCATTAACCAACATGCCGGAATTCAAAGCGCTATCGGCTGATAATCAGCAACGGGTACGCAACGCGCTGCAGAATGCCAAACCTGACGATCCGCAGATCGCCAAAAACATCAAGAGTCTGCTTCAGAACAAAGCGTTCAGCAGGCTTAAAGGCAATGAGCAAACAGCGGTGCTCAGCCAAATACAGAACTACCCAAATTCGCACTCGATTGCCAATGTCGAGCGACTGCTCGAAAAGGACTGGTTCCAGAAACAGAACCTCGCAAACAAGCAACGCTCCCTGAAGCTGGTAGCTTATTTGTCGATGCCAGATAGTAACAAGAAGCAGAATGACATCCAGAACAACACACTGGATCGATTTCTCTCGCCTGGCTCTAATTACAAACTAGACTGGAAAGCCATCCCCGCGAGCGGCGGCAACATCACACTGGGCTATGCGGCCAATAAAACACTCACTTTGAACAGTTATTTGGTCGCTGCAAATAATAATCCAGTGAAACTTGGCGGCTATGAGGAAAGGGTGATCGTAGAAACCGCCGCACATGAAGTTAGCCATCTGGTAAACGGCGATAAAGTCAGCCAGACTTTCGAATATCTCAACGAAGAGTATCGTGCTTGGTATGTCGGGTTTCTTTCACAGAACGGGCGTCCACCGACAAACCAGGAAGCTGTTGATCGCTGGGAATATTTCCTGAACCCGAATGGCAGCTATGCGAGTTCTTCACAAGGCGCTCTCAAGAACTCGGGTGAAGCCAAGAAGATATTCGACTTGTTGTCAAAGTTAACTGGCATTCCTGCCGAAAATTTCACCACCAGCAATTACGGTGCTATGATGGCAGATCAGACAAAATGGAAGACGAACCCGAATGCCCCAGCTTCCGACAAAGTATTCCCCAGCAGCGATGACCTCGACAACTGAGCATTGGCATAGCGGCACTTGGCTTGCCGTTTTAGGATTACTTATTGTTTGTAATGCATGTGGAAAGGAGCTTGTGATGAACGATACAGCGAGTCAGGTAAGCGCTGTCGAAAGCGCGGTTACCACCGATCATGGATGGAATCCGGGCGATGTCCAGATAGGCTCCGTAAGCCGTCTGGATCGCAATGGGTGCATGTTCTATCGTGCGACCAATACGGCGCGGCTGGACAGCCAACCCGCCGAATATGTTGCGCTTCCAGACGGACAGGTCGTGGGTGCGGGTGAAACCAGCGCCGCAACCGTACTGCAGGCCTGCGGCAAGGATGCACCGGCGGAATGGTGGGCACAAGTGATCACGCGCTTCAGCGATAAGGTCAGAGGGGTGGTGGCCGATCCAGAGACCACGCCATCGGCCTTGAGAAAGATTCGTGAAGCTGGCGGCGAGTACACGCCGCCAACGCTTAGCACGGATGCGGGATCGACCAAGATCACTTTCTACACGATGCACTACGAAGAAAGCGCGCCCTATGAGGTCAAGGCAGTGTTGTCGAGCGACGGCACTCTGCGGGTCGATACACGCAAAGTCGTGCCATAGCGGGCTATTTAGCTGGCTCCATTCTGCGGAGCGCCTCCCCGGCGGAAACGATGGCGATGCCCTGGAATACAGTCAGATCCTGATGCCCGGTTTTTGACGGAGTGCGTGCAGCAGACGATAAGGCGTGCCTCGCCACAACAAAGCGGACAGCACTACATTGGTATCGAGCACCAGGCGCACGGATCAACGTCTCGCCGCGTTACCGGCGCGCCGTTGGGCGCGTGCGGCTTTGACCTCGGCGGCGATCTCTTCTTCGCTGACCGGCCCGGCGCCGGCCGCTTCCAGCGCCGGAGCAACTGCCAGCAGACGCTCCAGGGCTGAACGCTTTTTGGCCTTGCTCACCAAAAAGTCCACGAAATCTTCGACCTCGGCCATTTCCTGCGTGGAAAGCGCCCTGATCTTGGAGACCAGCATCTGTTCGGTTGTAGCGCTCATGACGAATTCCTTGTCTTTGGCTGGGCAAGTGTAGCAATCCAGGACAGCTTCACAAGCATCCCGCAATCGTGCTTTCACCAACCGCGCGGTTGGGGCAAACACCAATTGGGAATTCCCCCAACTTTTTTCGTCAAATTTCACCGTTCAATAGGCTGGTTAGGCAAGGCGATGTGTTTCATCAATTGCTTGGCCTGCCAGGGGGCCGCTTAGGCGGCGCTCCATGCGGCTTGTACACTCATACCTTTCCGGAGCACGTCTTCATGGCCGATACCGATGACAGCGGCGAAAAAACCGAGAAGCCGACCCCCAAGAAGCTGCAAGATGCGCGCAAGAAGGGCGATATCTCCAAAAGCCGCGACCTGACATCGACGGCCGGGATATTGGTGATTCTGGCGTTGGCGGCGATTGCGCTGCCCTGGCTGGGCGAGCAGGTGGCCGCTCTGGTGCGCGCCAGCTTCGATGTGATGCAAGAGCCGTTTGCCAATGCCGCGCCGCGCCTGGGGCGGCAAGCCTTGTTCACGCTGCTGACGGTGGTGGCGGTGGTGGTGGTGCCGATAGCGCTGGTGGGCGCGCTGATCGAGTTCATCCAGGCCGGCCCGGTGATGTCGGCCGAGAAGTTCAAGCCCAAGGCCGAGAACCTGAATCCGGCCCGCGGGCTCAAGCGCATGTTCTCGGTGAACAATCTGGTGGAACTGCTCAAGTCCATCGGCAAGACGGTGGTGGTGGCCGTGATTGCCTGGCAGGCGATCAAGGCGGCGCTGCCCAGTTTGCCGCTGCTGGTCAGTGGCAAGCCCGAGGCGGTGGGTTCGGCGTTTTGGCACACGAGCTGGACGCTGCTGGCATGGGCGGTGGGCGCGTTTGTGCTGGTGTCGGCGGCCGATTTCGCTTGGCAGCGGTATTCGTTCATGAAAAAAATGCGCATGAGCATCCGTGATATCCGCCAGGAGATGAAGGACATGGAGGGCGATCCGTACCTGAAGCACCACCGCAGGCAGTTGCAGTACGAGTGGGCACAGCAGGGCGCCAAGCAAGCCGCGGGCAATGCGCTGGCGCTGGTGGTGAACCCGACGCACGTGGCGATTGCCATCGACTACGACCGTGAACGCTGCCCGGTACCCACGGTGACCGCCAAGGGCGAGGATGACGACGCGCTGGCCATGCGCCAGGTTGCGCAACAGGCGGGCGTGCCGGTGCTGGGCAACGTTGAGTTGGCGCGCCGCTTGCTGGCGGATGCCGAAACGGGGGATGTGGTGCCGGCCGAGTTATTCGACATCGTCGCCACGGTGGTGCTGTGGGCGCAGGATGTGCGGCGCGAGTTGGCCCGTTTGCGCGATGAGCAAGCCGATTCGGATGCCGTGCAGCCAGAGAAAACCCGCCCGCGCCGCGCGCCCCCCGGCGAGGACTTGACGAACTATGAGATGGCGCGCGCCCAAGCGGCGGAGGGCAGGGCGGTCGCCGCGAAGCGGTCTGGTTTTGCGCGGTACGTGCCGAGGCGGTGGCGCAAGGGCGGCCATGGGCACAACGGCAGACCGGGGGTGCGGCCATGAACGAGACGGCTGTTACGCCATCATTGCCCGCATCGGCGCCGGCTTTTTTGCCGGCCTCGGGCTCGGGCGCCACCGCCACCGTCGTGCAGGAGCCGGTGCCTGCCGCCGCCGGCGCCGGCGCTGCGGATGCCAAATTGTGGTCGAGTTTTCTGGTGACTTTGCTGGCGCTGGCTTTCGTGCTGGCGCTTGCATGGCTGTTGCTGCGGCTATTCAAGCGGGCGATGACCCCGCGCGCGGTAAACGGCCAGGCGCCGGTGAATGTGATTCAAGCGGTAGCCCTGGGCGGCCGCGAGCGGCTGGTGATCGTGCGTCAGGGCAATCATGAATACGTGCTGGGCGTGACCGCCGCCAGCGTGAACCTGATCGATAAACGGGCGATCGAGGCGGGGGAAGATGCGCCTGTTGAAGACGGCAAAGATTGAATGCCGGTCAGACAGAACACGCCGCGGAATCAACTCCCAACTCGAACGAAGATCACCCAAATAAATAGTCAATAGGGGCGCCTCGCATGAAAGTCATTGTCATTGGTGCCGGCATCGTGGGAGTCACTACGGCCTACTTTCTCTCGCGCGCCGGCCACGAAGTGATCGTGATCGATCAGAACCGTGCAGCCGCGGAAGGCACCAGCCATGCCAATGGCGGATTTCTTTCGCCATCCTACTGCAGCCCTTGGGCGGCGCCAGGTGTGCCCGCAATGGGAATCAAGACATTGTTGAATCCACAATCCCCAGTCCGAATACGGCCTGATTTCACGGTACGGCAAATCGGCTGGCTCCTGTCGATGATGCGTGAATGCACAGCCGAGCGTTTTGCCATCAATCGTCGCCGCATGCTGGCACTCGGCCTGTACAGCGCACAATGCCTTGACGATGTCGAGCAGACGACCGCGCTGACCTACGAACGGCAACGCACCGGGATTCTGCAGCTATGCCATTCGGCTGCGGCCTATACGGCAGCCGGGAATCAAAGCGAAAAACTCCGGGCCAGCGGGATCGATGCAACCCTGCTCGACCGCGACCAGTTGATCGGACTCGAACCCGCGCTGGCCAATCGCGCCGGCCTGACTGGCGCCCTGCACCTGACGAACGAGGGATCGGGACGATGCGAACACTTTGCACACGCGCTCGCCACGTTGCTCGAGCGTGGCGGCGTTCAGTTTCTATGGAACACGAAGATCGAGCGCATCAATATCCGTCCGGCCTCGAGCATCGCCCAGGGGCGCGGCTTCGATTCCGTGCAACTTGAAGGGCAGGCGCTGAAGGCGGACGCCTGCGTCGTGGCTGCCGGCGTGGACACACCAGCCTTGTTGCGCGGGAACCTGTCAATCCCGGTCTATCCAGTCAAGGGATTTTCGATGACCGCTCGCGTGATCGATCCGCAACGTGCGCCGATCCATGCCGTGCTCGACCCCGTCAATCAGTTGGCCATCGCGCGCTTCGGCGACGTCGTACGCATCGCGGGTTACGCTGATGTCGTCGGCTGCAATCTGCATCTGGACAAAAGCCGTTGCGAGCAGCTCGTCGCCGTATTCGAGAGTCTTTACCCTGATGCAGCCGACATCGAGCGGGCCGAATTCTGGACCGGCTTGCGCCCCATGACGCCCGACGGCACGCCGATCGTTGGCGCCACGGATATCCGGGGCCTCTACGTGAATACCGGACACGGCACCTATGGCTGGACGATGTCGTGCGGTTCCGCCAAACTGCTGTCGGACATCATCGGCGGCAACCCGCCGTCTCTTCCCCCCGAAGACTATGCGCTGACGCGCTATGGTCGCGCTCACTAACGCTATTTTTGAGAAGGAGTCGTCATGCCTATCGTTCGTGTCGAATTTCTGGCCGGCCGCTCGCAGGAAACCAAGCAGAAAATCGCCGAGGAAATCACCGCAACCATCGTCCGCCATGCAGGCAGCGAGCCGCCGCACGTCTACGTCATCTTCGACGACGTCGCGCCCAAC
>Ga0209628_10002786_pt1 | contig 12012 bp, 3 predicted proteins | sample TergutCu122P4_FD_187285 | JGI IMG/M metagenome (GOLD analysis project Ga0209628, IMG submission 187285) | Cubitermes ugandensis P4 segment gut microbial communities from Kakamega Forest, Kenya - Cu122 P4 (SPAdes) (version 2) | ecosystem: Host-associated > Arthropoda: Insects > Digestive system >...
CTGTGTAAGGTTCTGGCTTTCTCAACGGCTTTCTTCCAACTGTCACTATCCTGTGCTACCTTCTTCCAATTGCGTACATTTTCAAAATACATGGAGTTTAAAATTGTCAACTGCCATCTAAAATGTAAACAGTTCTCATTTCTGCACATACTGTACTACTTCAAACTGTGTATGAAATGCAAGTTGCTACAGAGCAGTTACCCACCAAAAATTAAAACTGAAATATTTACATGTGTGGAACAATGTTCTGTTATTCAAAACATTTTAATATACACAACCTGTGTTTCATTAGCACTGATGTTCTGCATTCTTGCGTTTTGAATTAGGTATATAGTGAAGAGTGACACAACAACAACTGTGCTGGTATGAAATTATAATACTAATTAATGTTCATGTATAAATCATACATAATACTGTTTTGTTTTCCATACTGCCACTGAGAACATACCAACTGTGACAGCAATAAAATATCTTATAAAACTGTCAGTGAAGGCATTTTAAGTACTTGTACAATATATATTTTGGAGATGGCCCTTGCATTAATGTGGACCCAAATTTCTAGGAATGTTGTAAAAAAGGTATTCTCTAGATCACAGTATGTAATGGTACAGAGTTCAAAACTGGGCACTTCCATAATTATACTACTAAACGTGGCACGTAATCAACACAGTTATGAATTCCTGTGCTTAAAATGATTATCACTACCTAGCATTTTGAAGATCTCCTAAAGAGTCACAATATAACACCAGCTGCAGAAGTAATTACATGTGAGAAAACGGACATAAAAAAATACTGAAAATTTACAAGGTATCATATTATACGTCTTGACACAGATTTGAAATGCAAAGAATTTACAACACACAGCCACTCTCACTCACAGATTCATTTGAAGTTGCTGCTGCTGACACAACACAAATGCACTGTCATGTTAGCCAATATGATATGTGCTCTGAATGAATCTGGGGTGGTTCCAAGTAGCATCAGAAGCTGGGTTCATTCACGTAAGTTTCTCAACTCCTTATTGGTTATTATATATATATTATATTGTGTATTTCTGTGTATCCCATCTGGAAACACATATGCATAATTCTTTAAAATGGAAATGAATTTAGTAGTAATTAGTAAACATAATATTGTACACAAAGCAACTGAAGAAAAGAAGTTATTTAGTGCCAACCAATGTAATGGGAATCATACACATTAATTAGCAACATGACAAAGGAATTTACAAGCCTTACCTTCCCTACCCAGAGCACCATTACTTTCAAACAGCAGAACTGGTTACAGGTGCTGTCACAACATACAAAATGTTGTACTGTCCAACCCTTCAAGTTGCAGTGCCTTTATATCATTTATTGTTTGTTCATCCCTGCATAATGGACCAGATCTCTCCAGCAATGTTCTAGCCAATAGAATAGCGCCTCTAGAAACAAAATCTACATGTGGTTACACCTAGAGTAGGGGCTTAGGTGCCATGTTAATTGACAACTCTAAGCAGGGAAAGAAAACATGCAAATAAGAATTTAATGTAGCATGTGTAACTATTGCACAACATATCTGAATAATCCAACAAGTTTTGAACTTGAAGGTGAGATGAATATGGGTGAAAAAGAGTGAGGTTCTGTTTCTCCTTAACCTTGGCACTAGATGGGGTGAGTGGTCAACTTCATGCCCTGGCCACCTAACACCTGGTACCCATTGATAGGAGGCTGGGTGGGCTTCACAGCCAATCTGGATGCATCGAAGAAAAGATGAATTTCTTGCTCCTGCTTCAAATCAAACCAGAATTCCTCAGACATCCAGCCAATAGCCTAGTCTCTATGCTAACTATGGAGTGAGTCCATAATTATCTGCACTGTACGTTTATCATTTATTAAAACAAGGGTAGAGATCTTACAAGTACATTATTTTTCAACATAGTCCCCTTGCTTTTCGATGTGCTTTGTCCATCACCACACAATCTTCTTTATGCCCTCAGAAAAAAAAGTTTGGGGCTGACAGTCAAGTCATTTCCTTCAGCTGACGGTCCATGGTAAACCCACGGCCTCTTTAAGTCTTGTTTAAGTGGACCAAACAGGTGATAGTCCGAAGGGGCAAGGTCAGGACTTATATGGAGGATGCTCCAATACCTCAAAGTTTAGTTTCTTAAGGGTTTCAACAGTTTGGGCAGCAGTGTGAGGAAGGGCATTGTCGTGCAACAACACAGCGCCTTCTGACAGTAGTCCTCCTCATTTGCTTCAAATCGCAGGCTTTAGCTTGTCACATAGCATCTCACTGTAGCGAGCACTGTTCATTGTTGAACCCCTCTCTTCATAATGTTCCGATAGTAGCCCTTGTGAGCCCCCAAAAAATTGTAAGCATTAGCTTTCCTGCAGTAGGATACATTTTGAGCTTTTTTTGGCAGGCGAATGAGGATGTTTCCATTCCATACTCTAGTGTTTACTCTCTGGCTCATAATGATGGCTCCATGTTTCATCTTCCTTAATGATTCATTCCAAGAAGTGGTCACTTTCAGCACCATAGCGATCCAAAAGCCATTTGCAGATGTCCAAACAATTCTCTTTGTGCAATTCTGTGAGTTGCTTCAGGACCCATCATGCACAGACTTTATGGAAGGCAAACCTGTTATGGGTAATTTCATAGGTTGACCCATGAAAAATTTGCAGTTGATGTGCCACTTCATCAGTAGTTACCCATCTGTTCTGCAGGATCATGTCATGGACTCATTCCGTGTTTGCATCAGTAAAGGATGTGGTTGGACATCCGGCTCCTTCCTCATGCTTAACACTTGTGCGACCATTCTTGAACCCCTTGATCCATTCATAGACAATCTGTTCCAACATGATGCTGTTCCTGTACTGCCCTGACATCCTTCTATGCATTTTAGCACCTGGTACACCTTCAGCCCATAAAAAAACAAATCACTGCCCTCTGCTCTTCCTTGGTGTAAGTGAAAAGTGGAGCAACCATACTTAAGGCACAAACCTCACAACAGAAATGGACTATCAAGGTCACACCTGTACCACAATGGTAGGAGAGTAAACCATGTGTATCACATCATGCCCAACAAGCTGTGTAGCCAACTACAAAACATGTACCTAGATTGCAGATAATTATTGATTCACCTGCATACATTACTGCAAGTCCCACAGTCCAAACAATGATGTGCAGATCATGGTATATCCCTCTTTCTTGTTTAAGATGGTATCAGTTTATCTCATCACATTCCACTCCAGATGACAATTTTCTCTCATCAGTATTATGTCATTCCAAACTTCGATGCAGGTCCCATCTGTGTATCATTTTTATGTGTGTTCCACAGAATTACTAAACACACCTGTTAGCTTCACCATGTCTGTCCATCCATCTGCATGGAACAGCTTGGCTCCCACAAGATGGAAATTTAAAATTTGAGTATTTTTTTTGAAAATCTGTCCAGAAAATCTAACAAGAAAAATGGGCACACATGAAGACCTATGTACAGTTATGACTATCTTGCTATATTCTTAGAATGAGAAATGTTTTAGACAGAAATTATAGAGAAAACCAGAACACACATTTTATGTTCAATAACTTTTTCAAGAAAACTGTGCCTTTAATGAGATAATGTGGAAAAATATGATAGAGCCAATGAAGCCACAGATGACAATATAACATGGCACATGCACTTTGCACGCCACATAACTAAGGCTGCAGACACACACTCAGAATATGTCATACTTATTGCTCTTCCATGGCAACAATGGTTACAAAAACACCCCTCAATGTTATGTTATATGTACACTGCCTATCTTGTAAATTCATGCAGAAATCATGTATGTTGCATAAAAATGTCAATTTGCAATAATGCAGATAAGTGCTTCTTTTTGTGCCATTTCATTTCAGCATGGACATAATAAATTCAATATGTGCAAAATATATGCATAGTCTTTCTAAAAGTAGAATGAAGTTCATAGGTCCTTTCAGGTTCTGTAACCAAAGACTTACAAGTCACACAAAAATCAACATGTTGCAGAGAATAATTACTCAAGAGTACACAGTTACTTGAGAGAGTGAACAATGAAATCATTGCACACATCAAGGGATTAACCCCATGTCACCCAAACTCCAGTTATTTTAAATGGCAACAAACTGTATTCTTATTATATCTGTATTGGGTTGTTAACAAGTATTTATCTTTAACTACAATGCAGTTTCAGCTCCCACATTTTTATCTCTGCAGAACAGACTGATGTGTTAATGGGATTTTCATAAATGTACAAAAGGAATGGATTCTTGCCATCTGACATAACTACTCTAGTTTCTCTGGAACAAAATTAGGAGATGTACATGTCTCAAAATCACACCTTAAAATGCCTAAACATTGCAATCTATAGTCATGAACGTGTAAGAATAAGTAGTGTAACGGAAACATTTTACACCCTTTTTTTTTATCTTTGAAGGTGCACAATTTCCAAGTTTCAGGCACATGTAACAATGTCATTCACTATGAAGACAAGAATATCTTAGAAGTTCACAGAGTATCAAAACAGACAGAAGTTTAGTATCAGTGACAGAACAACACAACAGACACATACTACCCCCAAAGATGGCATTCCAAGACAGCAGTATTCAATACACCGAATCACATCTGGTCATGAGCCCCACAAAGGTCTCAATAACAAAACGGACTGTCAGTTGTAACATGACTCTGACAATGTAGGTCTCACACAAGAGAAAGATTAAAATGCAGATAGAAAGTCATTAAAGATGCAAACTGTAAGTGGCTTGTACAAGGGCTAAAATTAATCTCTAAATACTATGGCCATCACAGTATTTCATTCACTATACTTGGCACACAAAACTGTTTTGCCTCATTACACTGTGTGTAAATCTGTGTATTACATATTGCACACCAAAAATAAAATGTGCCAAACACTAAGACACATACTACATGATGCTCATGTTGGGTGCAGGCTCTCAGACAGAAGATGGTCATGTATCGGACAGGTGTGGCCAACTTGCAGTCAAGTTGCCATGAGTCCTTACCATCCCATAGCACTAATATGTACCAGTGCAATGGGATACATGGATGGATAAACAATTTCTTGGAATTCAGGCATAATCTGTAATAAAAAGAATATGTATAGAACCTAACCCAGTCTCCTTGAAGTACTGCCCCTCTGCACTCACACGCATGCTCCAGTGGTACTCCCACTGCTGCAAGCAACTCTAGAAGCTCTCTTCTCGTTTGACTGTAAGACCATCTGTTATATTTTATTACATTTGTTCTCTGGAAGCAAACATTGACTTTGAGCTAAATCTTTAGTCTTGAGAAGAGCCTGAAATCACACACTAGAAGTGAGATCTGGAGAATACAGTAGCTGGCATATGGTTGGATTTTGGTCATCATCTAGAACTGGCTGCACAGTGAAGGATGTGTGATATGGTACATTGTTATAGTGCATAATTCAATTATTCCTCAACTTTTCTGGCCTTTTACACCACACGGCAGCCAAAAATGCTTCAGAACTTCAATGTAAATAGTGTAATTCACCCATGATGTCACAGTCATGCAAACAGTCACATTTTGTTTCTTCACATAGCTGGCCTCCTGCTGCACTCCTCATCTTCTAGTTACTCTTGACCATCTTTAAATCAGTTGCACCATATGCGGCTTACAAGAATTTCTGCTGCTGTTTTCCCTATTTTTCTAAAGAACTTTAAGTTCACCCACTCTTCAAATGACACTTTGACACGCACTGGTGACACTTTAACTCCATGGCCACCTGAGGCATACCAGCACACCTCAACCTTTTTCAACTTTCTCCACAGACAGGACACAGTGTATCTCTGTGAAATCCACCCCCTTGCTTTTAACAGAAGTGTGGTTATTTGGATGACAATTCCGGAAACTTTTTACTCTTCCCATGCACATATAAAAGTATACATGAACATTCAGAAAATACATAATCTGAAATTAGGGCAAGAACCCACCAGGTCTACACCATGTTCACCCTGCACAGCAGGATAAATGTTCAACTTGATGAGGAAGAGAGTTACGGCTGTTCCTAGTATACCTGTATCCATAAAAGTGAACCATATATGGATACTGAATTATACCAGTAGAGTCTCAAAGTAATGTGACAACCCAATTCATGTATAAAAACTTGCTGAAATAAACTGGGTGCCGTTGCAGAAGACTGATCCAGCATAGCCTGAAATTTGGTTCTATTAACTTTTTAAAGACCTGCATTCGCGTATGTGAACATGTAGGAAAACACCCCTAGAAATTCATTTTATATATTTAGGCAACAAGGAAATTTATTGGATTTTTAAGACATGTTGTATGATCTCTTTTATTTTCCACAAAATGTCATTTATTTAATTATATCTTCTTCTGTTCAAATAACACTACTGTTTTTCACAAACCTTGGACCAAAATTTAAATACTCACCCAGTTAGATTAAAAGTTAAAGAAGCAACATGTCAAGGGTACTAAGAGCGCACACAAACAATATACTGAAAAAAACACACACGTATCTCAGCACAGCACCAAATTCTGAGCAGAATAATGAGAATCATCTGTGGGTTTTTACTGTTTTGTATTTTGCATTTTAGTTAAACAGTAACACTTTTAAAATTCCATCCACTAGCTAACTTCTCACACGGAACAAATCCCATACAAAAACAAAATTCTTTAATTCACTCACAATCTCAAAAATTCATACACATGGCTAAATATCAAAATATATTTATATCCGTCCTGAAATTCAAAATTTTCATGTTGTGACTACTTCTAATTTCCTGCGGCTCAGCTGACATGCCCCAAAGTAAATTGTAATCCTCAAAAAATGTTAAAAATGGCATGAAGTTAGATCTTCATATAACGAAACTCCACAGAGCAGAATCTTTCTTGGAGAGTCACAGTACCTATGTCCATAAATACTTAATTCTTCCGGCCACACTATTGATCTGGGATCAACTCAGCCTGTGGGGTAAAGGCAGCCAGTGGATAAGACTGACAACTTTGCCACCTTCGTGTGCCGACTGTCTAGAAATTCTGTGAGCCTCTACCCTGTGGAGTCTTAAGGGCCTGCCCAGGCCTGTAATGGGATAACTTTACTTTTTAAGTCCATATATTTCTGAAGTTTTATGGAAGCTGCAGGTTAATTACCACACAAAAAAAAAAGCCTGCCACTGGCCTCTACCCTGAGTCAGATATATCCAGTAAACACCTTGAGATCTTACTTAAGATCTGCTTTAATATTATCCCCTCATAAGTGCATAGCTCTTCCAAGCAGTCTTTTCTCTTCCGGTTTTCCCACCAACATCCTGTAGGTCTACACATTATCTCCTCACCCCTGTGAGTTACATGCACTGCTTGTCTAACCCTCTATTTGACCACCCTAACTGTATTTAGCAATGAGTACAAATAATAAAGGAAAAAAATAAAGCTCCTCTTTATACAGTCTTCTCCAGTCTCCTGTTACTTTCTCCCTCTTAATGTCCAAATATTCTCCTCAGCACCCTGTCTTCAAATGCCCTATGTCTATGTTCTTCTCTCACCATGAGCGACATTATTTCACACCCATATAAAACAACAGGCAAAAATATAGTTTCATGTATTTTAACCTTTATGTCCTCAGACGGCAGACATGAAGAGAAAGGATTCTGAGAAAGGAAACCCCAACATTAAGTTGCTCCTAATTCTTTCACGAATGACATTTTAATATCTTAGTGTCATTCCCAAACATTTTATCTTTGTGATATTTTCAAAGCATTTATGAGCTATCAATATGCTATAATTTTGTTCTGCACTACATTAACAACATTACAACATATACTTAGAATTTTCAGATTTATTTCTAGATCAACCTCCTTACTAGCAACTAACAGGTCTTCTTTGTTTCCCTTCACATTATTTCTGTTTTTGCCGACTACATATTATCAGCATAGACCAAAAACTAATGTGTCGCATTCATTTTTGGTCCCTCATGGTCTCCTTGCTCCCTCCTAATAGTATTATTCCAAAACATACTGGAGAAGTACTGGTGACATTTCAGACCAATCTGAATAAGCAACAAAATTTACCTATCTTCAATTTATGTCATTCATGGAGACAAAATTACAATAGCTCAGCATAGAACTAGGCTAATCATGCTTACAGATGAAAAGAGGAGATTAGTATTGCATGACAGCTGGCCCACATGGGTGTCTGAAGTTTGGTTCCCTTGCGATGAAAAACACTGTTTACAGATACAGCACACATGTATAACAACTAACGTTACTACTCAATGAATGAAGTCAATCTATACAAATAATGTCTTTTATAATTATTGCATTTTTATACATTCAGTTCTGGGCACCAACTTTAAATGAAGTTCACACAGCTGCAACCCAATGTGCTGCTCAATTCTGTAGTAGGTAGGAAATGTTCACTACAACTTCAGTGCACTCCATTGAATTTTAACATTTTCTATATTCCATTTTCCAATACAACCCCAACAACATACTCCATGCTGTGCCATTCAAACAAACAAAATTACATACACATAGAATAAATAACAAACAAAATGAAAAAGAGATCAAAATATTTATCCTGCAAGGATTTTATATTTCTTTAAAAAAAGCTAGACATATACTGCTAGTAATAATTGTCAGAGCAAAATACAATATGTACAAAAAATTAATACATATACACAAGAGAAAATTCAGACTAATGCCTGCCCCATTTCACAGCATTACTTGCAACAAGGTCTAGAACTCACCTGCTTCTTTTCAATTTTCACTATGCATTTTTCCTTGAAACCAAAAAGAAATTAAAAAATATCACAATCCTATTGAGGCAGTTTTATTACACAAATATTGAATATGTTATCACTTCCAGAAGTTATGATGATGATTATTGTTCTTACAACAGTGTTATTGTTCTGTAGTTATTCTCTGTTACTTTGTATGTCATGATGGTCTAAAATTTATATAACAATGGCCAAATGCATAAAATTTTTTATCAAAGCTGTAATTGACACTCTAAAATGTTAGTTAAAATAAGCACAATGTTTGGTGAAATAAAAATTTGTTTCCACTTATGATTTGACTGGCATTTTTCCACTTTGCTTAATTTCACTAAAATCAAGAATGGTTTATTACTTTATCATTTCCTATTTCACTTCAGATCAAAAAAGTTAATAGTCGGTGGAACTAATTTTATTTGTACAACAGCTATTTGTTTTAACAATCTCTATCACAGTGAACTGTTCAACTTTGTAGAAGGAAGAGGAACATCATCGAGGGTGGGCCAATACATATCCCCCCACGCCACTCACATGTGTTTGGTTCTCTTGCTGCCTTGACTCCCGATCCGCACTCTCTTCACTCTGCTCCTTCCGTGTTACTTGGCCATATACTCTCTCCTGCTTTTCACTGTGCTTCTGCTTTCTTCTTCTTGCTTTGATTTATCTTTCACACCTTCCTTTGGTGGAAACAGAGGATGGTTTTGTGACATCCCAAGCACTGGGAATGCAAGAGTTGTGCAAAGCAAATCATTATACTCTTCCAATGAATTCTGAGCATAATGAAGCACCAATGACTTGAGTGACGAAAATATTGTGTAAGACTCAACAAATCCAAAGCCGTGCTCCGTCTCAAAAATGATGCAGTGGTTTACACCACCACTGCAACTGAAATCACATAAAAATTACTATTAAAAGAAGAATTCAGTCCATCAAACTTAGGAAAATGTGTTACCAATTCAAAACAGTGATTTGGGGTTTACATGGTAATAAATTGGGTACAAGGATATTGAAGCAGCAGATCCTTCCAAAGTTACCTTAATTATCTACCAGGCTACACAATGTCATAAGTTTGAAGATCACAGTCTACATAACAAGGAAGCTTGCAACAAATGCTACACTTGTCCTGAAGGTTTGAGAAACACTTTATGGTGCTTGTCTAGTTTTTTGGTGCCAGGTGTGAGTAATCACAGTAGCCATCCTGAAGAAATATTATGAATTTACAAAAATAACAATTTTTATTGCTAAATGCAATAAATAACTTTTATTCAGAACTTAAAATTTGGTAAGTGCAGAAAACCAACTCCCCTCCCCCATTTAAAATGTTCATTTTGCCACCCCTTGGATTCTGCTGCTGCTGAGGGTGGCTGCAACACTTGCCCTCCCCTAGCTTTGCCACTGGGTTAACATAAATAGTAAGTAAGCTGGATGAGGAGAAATAGCAATGACTTCTGTGAGGAAGTCCACAAAACAGTGTCCCAGCTGACAAATAACTGAGTATATTTACTTACTTAATTACTCCATGGAGCAGAGTCCTTCTTGAGAAGCTAAGCAGTTGTCAACAAGTCAAGAAATTTCCCACATTTTTTGGAACCCAAAGGTTCATTACCGCATTTACAAGTGCCTACCACTGTACCTATCGTGAACCAGCTTGATTCAGTCCATACTCCCACATCTCACTTCCTGAAGATCCATCTTAATACTATCCTCCCGTCTACACCTGGGTCTTGCAAGTGGTCTCTTTCCCTCAGGCTTCCCCACCAAAACCCTGTATACTCCTCTCCTCTCCCCCAAACATGCTATATGCCCCGCCCATCTATTCTTCTTGATTTTATCACCCGAACAATATTGGGTAAGGAGTAGAGATTATTAAAATCCTCATTATGTAGTTTCCTCCACTCACTTGTTACCTCGTCCCTCTTAGGCCCAAATATTCTCCTCAGCACCCTATTCTCAAACACCCTCAGCCTATGTTCCTCCCTCAGAGTGAGTGACAAGTTCCACACCCATTCAAAACAACAGGCAAAATTATAATAACTGAGTACACCTTTGCATAAAAGTCACATTCTAAGCTAACCTGCTCAGTCCACTTATATTTTAAGAGATATGCCTGTCAGTTACTGAGTATATGTTAGCTTTAACCTTTAAAGGCCGAATGTTAGATATATCTAATGCAGCCTGCACTCCCCAGTGGCTGAATGTTAGATATATCTAACACCATGCAAGCATGAAGTTTTTCAGAGCTCACAGTGTTTATTTGAGCAAGAAACCCAAACAAACCCACTGTGGGTCCCACAACAAGGCCTGGTATTCGTCAGGAGCAATTATGTCATTTATGGCGGTCCATGGGCTACACTTATGATACGAGTGTGTATTTAGGCAAGCAACGGCAGCATGCCACAGCTCAAACAACAGCAACACACGGAACGGTGCTGCAAGTTACTCAAAGAGTTGATGGACTGGGCCACAAAATTTTTATGGACAATTATTTCACCTGATCTGTTCCAATGAAAAATCAATGCATGTGGAACAGTTCGCCATGACAGGCATGGAATGCCACAAGATATTGGACCAAAATCTCTAAAAATGAAAAGGGGGAACATAGCGACACAAGTCAGGGGAACCCTAAGGGTTGTTCGCTGGATAGACAGGTGGGATGTGTACATTCTGATAAATATACATGCTCCCCTGTTGAAGGATTTTTCACCCAAGAATCTGGCCAGGCTATCAAACCTCGTGTTGTAGAAGACTACAATGCATATATGGGGTTTGTGGACAAGTCAGACAGAATGGTCAACAGCTATGGAACTGCCCACAGAACACGGAAGTGGACCAAGAAACTGTTTTTCCATCTAACAGACATGACCATTCTCAATGCATTTCTTATACACAAGTCATGTGGCGGCAAAATGAAGCACAAAAATTTCCATGAAATTCTTGTTCGTGAATTGGTTATCCATTCGCAAGAGGAAAATGTGACAGCTAGTGGCATTTCAAGCGGCAGACCAAGTCCAACTGTGTCTCAATGGACTGGCAGTAAAGCATTCACAGCATTGGCCTTCCAAAGGAAAACAACGGCAGTGTTGCACATGTTCGCTGCAGAAGCAAACAGAGAGCACGCTGTTTTTCTGCTGGAAGTGTGTCGTTGGTCTGTGTGTAGTGAACTGCTTCAACAAATGGTACACGCATGTGAACTTGAGTCACTAGACACAAAGAGACGCGTTGACTCTGCTAACGT